>Ga0129307_1002218_pt1 | contig 16295 bp, 17 predicted proteins | sample P1105metagenome_FD_94437 | JGI IMG/M metagenome (GOLD analysis project Ga0129307, IMG submission 94437) | Capybara group fecal microbial communities from Wisconsin, USA - P1105 metagenome | ecosystem: Host-associated > Mammals > Digestive system > Large intestine > Fecal | place: USA: Wisconsin... | reverse complement strand
GTAGCCTGCATGGGGTTCGAACCCATGAATGTAGCCTTGAGAGGGCTATGTGTTAAGCCACTTCACCAGCAGGCCATAAAAATGACACAATAATTGTATCATAGTATTTATTTTTTGACAACACTATTTAGTCTTTGGAAAAGGTATAATTTTATCATCTTCTTCATTAGCGTCTAAAATTTCCATAATTTTTATAGAAGTATCCCTAATTAAAATATATTTAGCAAGTTCTTTTCGTTTATGAACCAATACACCAATACGTAAAGCAAATAACCCAACATTGACAACAAAAGCAAATGTCCAATCTTTACCATAAGCCACTAATTTAACTCCTGTTATTCCAGTAAGCACAGCATGAGCCCATGCACAAACCCTATTTAATTTAACATCCCTTTTTAATATTCCTATATTTTTTTCAAGTACTTCAATTTTCATATAATCGCCCTGTCTACGGCAGATATTATAACATAACAAAAATAAAAAAGATATAGAAATATATATCTTTTATTCACTTCTTAAATTTAATCCTCAAGTTGTTCATTATATAAAGTATCTATAGCAAGTTTAGACTTAGGATTAAATATATTAATTATTTTTTTGTAATCAAAATTCTTATCATAAACTAAATATCCTGTGTGTATCATTTCGAGATTCCAATTATTATCTACTTTTTCTAAAGATTCACTCATCTTTTTAATAAAACTACTTGTTACGAAAACCTTTTTATAGATATCTGCAGATTTATACATCAATTTTTCAGAACTTGCACTATATTTTTCATAATTAGCATTATAATCACTGTGACTTAGCTCCCTCAAAACTTCATAATCAGATATATCATAATCAATAATACCTACTATTTTAACTTTATAAGAATCCCCGAATCTCAAGTATTTATTATAATTAATTATTTCTTCATAGCTTTTGGGATAGAAATTTTTGTCATCGTCATATACGTTGATTCCTATACGCATTAAAATTTCTGCAGCATAATTTGATATAACTATTTCATCATCTGAGGCAGGCATCCTTCCCATTACGTTAATTGGAAAATTTGTATCATTCCATTCAACAAATGTAAGACCATCTACCCAGTTAACATATGGAGCATCAAACTCGAGAAAATCTGTTGTATTAACTATATCATTAAAATATTTAAACAAATTCTCAGTGTACATCATAATATCACCAGATTTAATAAACACTTTTCCAATTTGATAAGTTTTATATTCTTTATAATCAAGCAATGAAAGTTTCCTTTTAATTTTTGATGCATCTATATCAGTTATTTTTGTATAATTACTTGTTTCTTCTTTAGAAAAATATTGTTTCGATTTTTTTACCTCAATAAATTCATATTTGTTTTCTTTCAAAAAGTTTGATAATTCATCTATTATTTTATTATTTTTCTTAGACATATATACATATATTATTCCTATAAACACAACTAACAAAATTAATGATATAGCCATTATTATTTTTTTCTTCATAAATCCTCCTACATACATAAGCATCAAATACTATTAGCATATTTACGAATTTTTTTGACCATTTTTAAATATGCATCTACCTCGCTACCAGCTTTTTTTGAAAAAACGAAATCATAATTTGTAATATCTTTAAGTGATGCGCTGGCATATTCATAATCTTTTAAAATACCTCGATTTTCATTAAGCGATACACGCCCATATTTTACACTAGAGAAAACATAAGCATTATTAATGCTAGCACTTGTAGTTTTTTTCAAAAAAACGATATAACTATCTCCAATTTTTAACGGAGTATTGCCACCAATATAGTTCGTACTCAACTTATTTAAACTATATACAAGGTCATATATATTAATGTGATCTCCAGTAAAAATATTATCACCTTTTATAACCTTATTAATTATGCAATCATTTATTATTGAATTTCCTCTAATAAATGGCTCCGTTTCATTTGAAACAATCAAAATATAATCAGAGTATTTCTTTAAATCATCTATAGACTTAATATTTTCATCTATAAAATAACCTTCTAATCCAAGGTCATGTTCATACGAAATCTCCAAAGTCCAATTATTACTATCTTCACTTCCTATATAATTATACATGCTTGTTTCAAAAAAACTTGCGTATTCAATATGCCTAAAATTAATCTTCGCATATACAACAAGAAATATAGATAAAACTAGTATTATAATTACTAAAAACGTTGCCTTACTTCTCATAATTTAATTTCACCCAACAGTTTGCCATCATCTATTTTATAAATAATATCACACAATTTAATTAAGTCATCTTTGTTATGGCTCGCAATTAAGACAATTTTATTTTCTTTTTTTAATGTCATAATTATATCATGCACTTTTGTAACACTAGCCTCATCCAATCCATTAGTTGGTTCATCTAAAATTATTAATTCTTGATCTTCCATTATTGCTTGCGCAATTCTCAACTTTTGCTTCATACCGAGTGAATACTCACGATATTTTTCTGGTTGGTTTCCATCAAGTCCAACTTTTTCCATTACACTTTTTATCAATTTAGGATTTTTACAATGATTTATTTCATACAACATGGATAAATTTTCATATCCAGTTAAATATGGAAAAAAACCAGGCTCTTCGAGTAATAAACCTATTTTACTCAAATTATAATCAAGATTTATTATTGACTTGCCATCTATTAAGACGTCACCAGTAGTTGGATAAATTAAAGTAGCAATTGCTCTAAATAACATTGTTTTTCCAGAGCCATTTCGCCCGTAAAAACCATAGATTTTACCGCTCGATAATTTCAAATTAATATTTTTTAATATTTGCTTTTTTTTAATTGTTTTAGAATAATCTTTGATTTCAAGAATCATTAATCAACACCTCCAATAATATCATACTTCATATATACTTTTCTTATTAATAATGTCACCACTAAAATAGAAAATATAGTTACAACATTTAGTTCTGTGTTGTAATACATATTTAAAAATGGTATATAAACACTTCCATCAATGATAGATAGATTAATAATTGCAGTTAACGACAAAATAATAAGAATTAGAAAAATAATAACCGAATACATATAGCTATTAATGCACAACGAACATAATAGTACCAAGGCTTCAATAAAGACCATCTCTATTACATATCTTATGATAAGTACCATGATACTATAGTTTAATATAATAGATATATCACTCCAAATACTTAAAACTATAATTTGAAACAATGCAATGATTAAGTTAACAAAAATTGCAAATATATACATTTTAATTAAAGTTTTATTGATAAACCTTCTTCTATTTACATATCTCATATCAAATTGTTGAATTTTTATATAATATTTTCTCGATACAATATACATTCCTAATATTATTGGAAGTAACCATATTATATTCGTAACACTATCTTCCCAATAAACCAACAATATATTAATGTAATCATAATATGTATTATACTCAAGTGAATTAATCAAGATTTTTTTTAAAACACAAATAATCACTAACATAGCTGCAAGTAGCATAGCATATTTAATATTGAATTTCTTCATAACCAACACTCCTCAAAAAGCAATCTTTTTTTATACCAACAAAAATATATATTGTATTAATTAGAAAAATTATTACAATTAAAAATGCAGCTATATAGTAATAATAATCATATACATATGGCAACGAAAACATGTAACTAAAATCAAAGAATGGATCTTCGCCACTAAACCAATTATAATGTTCAAGTAAAAAATCAACCATTACATAAAAACATATAAAAACACCAATGGCTAACCTGCGATTTCTTATGAATATATCGGCGATTCTTACAATACCAGTTAAAAATGTTGATATAATTACTGCGTTAATAATCATTTTCAATATATCTAATATATCAATAACATTTGTTAAATTTAAAATTACAATTGGGATATTTATCAATATAAATATAAGTGCCACAAATATTAACTCAGCCCGTACAACAAAAAATAACGCAGAGCATAAATTTTTTCTTCGTAATACTACTATTGACCCAGTTAATAAATTAAACAACGAAAAATGTACAATCATTACTAACGCAAGCATAATATATCTTATTACTGGAAGCATAAAAGTCCTAAAATATATATCTGAAAAAACTCCAGTCATATTACATCCAATAAAGATTCCAAGACAAACTGCGATAACACAACTAATTACTAATAGCGGAGACTTTAGAATATATTTCATATTAATACATCCTTTTTCTTAATTTTAATAAATACCAATAATGATATTAAAACAATAATACATATCAAGCATAGTAAATAATTATAGATTCCAAATTCTCCAAACGGCTGTAACAATGTTGTAATTGAAAAACTATATAATTCTAATTTGTTAAAAATCATGTCAATTAATACTATAAATATAATTGGTGTAAAATAAACAATTATTTTGTTTTTTATATAAAGTGATACAACGTATGAAAGTGAAGCTAATACCCCATAAAGTATAGAAACACAAACCGTTATCAACATTATAAATAAAGTAGGATTTGCAATTCTAATACTATCTAAAAAGAAATTAGGAATCGGTTGTAGATCAAAACCTACTCCTTGCGTCAACGTTATATAGTTCCCACTTCCATAAATAATTTTTAACAAAATATAATTTAATAAAAAACCAATCATACAAATTAAAAAAGTAATTATGAAGCACAAAAAACACCTAATAATAATGTTCTTTCTATAATTTATCCTTGTAAAAATCATATTAGTTGTTTTTAATTTGTTTTCAATAACAGAGGCATCAGATAAAACCATAGTACATACCATAGGTAAAATTATTATAAGTAATGTTTGAAAATTGACATTGACATTGTATAAAATAAACTGATATTCACCGGTAAAAAATTCTTCATAAAATTGATTTAATCGCAAAGATTCATTTATACATAAAAATACGTGAACCAAATTAATTAGAAAAACAATTAATAATGTAAGATAAAATTCCTTTTTAGTAAGCATATATTTAATATTGTATTTTACTTCTCTTAACATATTAATAATCCTTTCTTAAAAACTTAATAATAGCCTTTGCCGATTAAGGCCATTATTAATTAATAATTATTATCTATCGAATTGCCAATATCCAGTAATTCTAGGAGTTGCTGTAGTCGAAGTGTTATTACGTACACTAAGGTATACAGGCATACTTGATGATAATGATTGCATGTAATAAACTGTGTATCTTATAGCTTCAGTAGTAACAGTAGTAGTTGGACCATATTTTGTATAATTCCACTTTTTACCATCCCACCATTGGCCACGGGCTTTAAATGCTAAAGAACTAGTACCACCTTTATTTGTTACTCTAACATAACCTTCATTAGCAGTTGTTGTCATAGTATGTTGTTCCATTTCCAACCAAGCAGAGTTCTTCTTAAGAGTTTTATCAAAATGGTATAATTGACCAGCTGATGCAGATGCTATGCCAATTGTTAAAACTAATGCAAGGATGGCAAAAGATAACATTTTTTTTGCTTTATTCATTCTTGTTTCCCCTTTTTCTATAGTAGACAAACATAATTAGTTATCATATATCGGCATAATGATTACCAAAACATATCGTTTATCTTACCAATATCATTCTAACACATTTAAAATAGCTTGTATATTAGATTCCGTAAAAAAAAATAAAAAAGATATAAAAAATTATATCTTTTATTCACTTCTTAAAGCTTCTACAGGGTCTTTCTTAGCAGCCATTCTAGATGGAATCAAACCTGCAATTACAGTTAATATAACACTTATTAATATAAGTAATAATCCACTACCTAATGGAAGTTTTGCAATATTAGTAACACCATAAGAGCTTTCAATAACTTTATTAATTGGAATACATAAAAGTAATGTTACTAAAACACCAAATACTCCTGCTACAAAACCTTCAATAATAGTTTCAGCGTTGAACACTCTTGTAATATCTTTTTTAGATGCACCAATACTTCTTAATATACCAATTTCTTTAGTTCGCTCTAATACTGATATATAAGTAATTATAGATATCATTATACTAGATACTACAAGTGATATAGCTACAAAAGCAACTAATACATAAGTAATTACATTAATAACACTAGTAATACCACCCATTAACATACCAACATAATCAGTATACACTATTTTATCAGTATCACCTTTTGTATTATTATATTCAGAAATTATTTTTTTAACTTCATCTTTGGCCGCATAATTTTTAGGATATATATTTACAGATGTAGGATCATCAATAGACGCAATTCCTAAAATATATTTCATAGAATCTAAAGTAGTATCATCTTCATAAGGATATCCTGTTGCTATATTAATAGATAAATCACTTAGTTGTTCCTTACCTATTTCTGAATTATTATTCTTATCTATTACATATTCAATTAATTCTTTTTTGTAACCCAAAACATTAGTAGCAGCTGCTTGTGTTGAATCAGACATTTTCATAACGCCAACTACTTTTAATTCTATACCATTATCTACTAACTCTTTTACTTTTTCTTTAGTCACCGCTATGTTAGACCAACCCCCATTTACCTTTTTATAATAAGATGTATTTAAAACCAATTTATAAGTTAATCCTATAAAATCTTTATATGTATAATTTGGAGTATCTAAAGAATCTTTCTTCCCTGCTTTAACACTTCTCATCTCTTCAGGTAATAAAGATGAATCTAATACATCCATACCATATAATAATGATAACGGAATGCTACCATTCTTATCTAATATTAATACTAATTCATCGTATTTTTCAGGCATTCTTCCTTCTAATATCTCATACTGACCATCTAATAATTCTTTATTATCAATAAGTTGTTCTAAGATATCTCCTCTTAAAACAGGAGAACTATCAAGTTCATATACTCTATTATTTTTAGATGAAAATATATGTAGTTTAACATTATATGAATAGCTTATATCAGTTACATAATCTTTAATATTAGAAAAATTATTATCTAAAGCTATTTTAAAATCTTTTAAATTATTCGTGACTTCATTAGTAAGTGCCATCATACTTGAATTTGTAATATCGTCATATACACATCCATCACATGATTTATTGTTATTAAAATCAAATGTTACAGAATCACCAAGATCATATGCTTTTTTAGATATTGTAATAGGATAACTAGATAATGTTTCTTTTTCTGTTTTATCTATATATTCTTGCATACCAGAAGATAAAGATAATATCAAAGCAATACCTATTATACCTATTGATCCTGCAAAAGCAGTTAAAAATGTTCTACCTTTTTTAGTCATCAAATTATTTAGTGAAAGTGATAACGCAGTAAATAAACTCATTGATGTTTTTGAACTTTTAGATTTAATAGTCTCTTCTTCTTTTAAATCATACGGATTTGAATCATCAACTATCTTACCATCTTTAAGTTTAATAATTCTAGTAGAATATATATTAGCAAGTTCCGGATTATGTGTAACCATAATAACCAATTTATTCTTACTAATATCTTTTAATATATCCATTATTTGTTTACTTGTTTCTGAGTCTAACGCGCCAGTTGGTTCATCGGCAAGCAAGATATCTGGATCGTTTACTAAGGCACGCGCAATAGCAACCCTTTGCATCTGTCCACCAGATAATTGATTAGGTCTTTTATGGATATGTTTAGCTAAACCAACTTTTGTTAATGCTTCTTTTGCTTTTCTAGTTCTTGTTTTTTTAGATACACCAGATAAAGTTAAAGCAAGTTCTACATTAGCTAAAACAGTTTGATGAGATATCAAATTATAATTTTGAAATACAAAACCAATTCTATGATTTCTATAACTATCCCAATCTGACTCTTTATATTTTTTAGTACTTATATTATTAATTACTAAATCACCAGAATCATAATGATCTAATCCACCAATAATATTTAAAAGTGTAGTTTTACCAGATCCAGAAGGTCCTAAGATAGAAGCAAACTCACATTCTCTAAAACTAACACTTACATCATCTAAAGCAACTTGTTTAAAATCACCTGTTACATATACTTTTTTTATTTTCTTAATCTCTAACATAAATGTCCTTTCTACACTCTTTGTAATATACTAATTATAACAAAAAGGTAGAATTTAATCTACCTTTATTTTTTTTATTTTATAAGTTATCATTAAACCTTGTAGAGATGATATAACAATAAATATACCACCCAATCTAGTAATCATACTCGCAATGAAGAATGGTTTAAATATTAATACAATACCAAGTAATGAAGTTATAATAGCTGATATAAGTAATACTTTCCACATCTTATCATCACTTTTAAAATCCATTAATTTTTTCAAATTAGAAAGTCCATCTGCAAGGATAGCAATACCAAGTAAGATATGCATAATAGATATTACAGTTGCACTTCTTACTATCACAAATAAACCTATTATAGTTGCAAGTATTCCAATAAATAATGATACTGAACTACTATTCTTATTTACAAAGTTCATAACTAAAGTTATTGCTCCAAATAAAAGTATAACTGAACCTACTAAATTAACTGCGACATTTAAGGATTCATCTGGCCATATTGTCAAAATAATGCCTACAACCAATAATACAATGTTATTAAATAAAATATTTTTTGTTATATTACTAAAACTACTATTCATAAAACCTCCTAATGGATATCAATATTTCCAATACCACCATTAACTTTAATTAATGTATTACCATTACCATAAAGTCCATTAACATTGGTACCAAAAATACTAACACTTCCAATACCTTTATCGACATCAAAACGATAATCATCATTTAATAAATCTAAATTAACATTACCAATACCAAGTTTAATAGATGAATCTGATCTAACGTTTGCAGATATACTGACATTACCTACACCTGCTTCTAAATTAAGTTTATCTACTGTAGCATCAGATATTTTTATATCTCCAACACCACCATTTAATTTAAAACTATCAGCAACAAATAAGTTTTTAATATTAATATCTCCAACTCCTGCTTTTAATACAAACTTTTTAGTAGACATAGAATTAACATCTATTTTACCTACTCCTGCATTAATAGAAATACTATCATATACCTCAGGAGTTAAACATACTTCTATAATACCTCTCCTTAGATAATGTTTTTTCTCTTTTATAACATATTTATCATTGTCAGTATATGCCTTAACATATTTTGGTGCATTAACACTAAATTTATCACATTCACTTTTAATAATTAACTGATCTTTTTCAATATCAATTTCTAGCTTACTTACATGTTCAGTTGGACTAATTTCAAGAAATATATTATTTTCGTATCTAGGTTCAATATAGTAAAATACTGAAAATATAGTTGTGCACATACAAATTATTATAAAAGCTGCAAGAGCATACGCTAAAAATCTTACTGTATTTTTATTTGTCACTTACAATCACGCTCCCAAATAAAGCAAATGAATCTACATAAACAGTATATTTAGAATCAGATTTACCTGCTTTATTTATATGATCATTAAAAATACCACTTGTTTTAAATTTAACATTAACACCTTCTGGAACTATTACTTTAACGCTTCCAAATACAGCAGTTACCTTAAGTACTATATTTTTTTTTATTTTCGCATCAGTTAAATCATATTTAACACTTCCAAATACTGCTTCTAAAGAAGTATTTTTAGCTTCATCTTCACTTACTACTTCTTCTTTAAATATTCCAGATATAGTATCATCATTATTATCTTTTTCTCTTGCCTTTTCTATTTCTTTAGATATCTTATGCTCAAATGTATTTTTAAACATTATAGAAAGTCCAATAATAACTAATATAGCTGGAAAGCATAGTTTACCAACAATTTCAAATGATATATAGTCATTGCACGCTAGTAATAATACTATACCAATCATAAACCATATAAAACTTCCTACTTTATCTTCTTTTTTGAATATATTTATAAAACTTGGAATTATTATAAATAAAGTCCACCACCCATTAAAGAATATATCAATATCAGTAATATCTAATGCATTAAGTCCAAATATTACACCTATAATTATAAATACAAAACCCCATATAAAATTACCTGCTCTCATAATTTACCTCCTAACACTTATCATCGCAAGTCTCTAACTGCATTATAACATTTTTAAACATATTATAACTTTCTTTATTCATCTCATCAGTAAGAGTCATATAAGCATCATTTTGACTTTCACTTATTCCTTCAGTCATAGATATAGCCTTACCATTTTTAATCGCGACTACATTTGGTGCATATATTCTTTTACCAACAACCTTAACTTCATCTTTTTCTTTTAGTTTATAATCAGATAATACGTCTGATATTAAACTAACTAGTTTGTGATAATCTTCAGTACCATCAGATACTTTTACAATCTCACCATTTTCAAGTTTTAATGTATCTCTTATCTCTAAAACATCAACATAATAAATCTTTTTTAAATTACTATCCTCTGCTGCTTTAATTAAATTTTTCAAAACACTTCTACACCATGGACATTTTGCAAATCCAAAATATACAATAAATGATTCTTTATTTTCAATCATTTCAACTATATCAGAAGCACTTTTATATATAAAAGGATTATTCTTAGGAATAAAAACTTCTCTAATAGCTTGATTATTAGAATTCAAAGTCCCATTCAAAGATTCATATTCTTTTTTAAATCTTGATGCATCACTTCTACTACACCCTGTAAAAAATAAAATTAATAAACTTAATAATAATACTTTTTTCATAACTACACTCCTAATTTATTATACAATAAATATAAAAAAAATAAAAGAATTAATATCTTTTATTTTTACTGTTTTGTTTAATTATTTCTATATTAGCGTGTGATGCATATACATCAATTTTAGTATTTCCATAATAAATCTTTTTGTTATTAAAATCATCAATTACTTCCTTCATTATAAGATTAGGTTTAAGATCATCAATAGAAACATCTATAAAATTTCCATTTTTTGTTAAAGCAATATTTTCATACTTTGTCTTAGTAACTTCTATTTTAATGTCTTTTATATTTTCTTCATGGAAATCAAAAGTCCATATTCTATCAAAGTACAAGTTGTTTTCCATATCAAAATGATATTCATCTTTTTGTGTATTTGAATAATCAAATGGAATAAATTCAAATTCTTTAAATCCTATACAAAATATTCCAACACCTACGCCCATTAATATAACAGATATTAAAAATGTAAGTCCATATAATTTAGCTTTTTGTTTTTTATTTACAATAAAGTTAAATAATATTGTTAATATTATAATATTAATGATTATAGAAGAAACTATACCAAGTAATATACCTACGAAAGTAAGACCAGACTTGCATATTAAGAAAGATAATATTAACACAATACTAAATGCGAATAAACTTAATAAAAACGCGAATATGATAAATATAGTTATAAATTTAATAAATAAAATAAATATTTTAGCTATACCATCAATAAATCTATATCCAGCATGCTCAGGATCTCTTATAATTATTTTTTCTTTTTCAATTTTCTTTTCTTCTTTTTCTATAGTAACTTCTTTTTCTTCTTTTGGTGAAGATATAACGACATCATAATAATTTAAATATCTAACCTTAAATATTTGTACTAACAATACGATAGATATAGCTATCGCGATAAAGATGTATAACCCTTCAATTAAACCAAATAATATATCATATAAATCATCTGGTACAACTGAAAATAAATGATCTATTAAATTTTCACCTACAGACCCTATAATTGAGAAAAATATTAAAAATATACCAATTAAAACTATTTGTTCAAATATACATTTCATTTTTTCTTTTAATTTCATACTAAAAAATACATCTATAGTCTTTGTAATATATGATGTAAAATCATCTATATATTTATTAAATATATTTTTAGACTCTTTAATATCAGCCACTTCTTTAATATCTTTGTTTAATAAATCATCAATATTTAAATTAAACATTTTACATATCTGAAGTACTTTATCCATCTCAGGATATGCTGCCCCACTTTCCCACTTTGATACAGCTTGTCTAGATACCCCAAGTTTATCCGCTAATTCTTCTTGTGATAAATTATTATCCTTCCTTATCTTTTTTAAATTATCTTTAAAATTCATAATATTCTCCTTTCACAAAAAATATATCAAATTACTTGGTTGCGTTCTACCAATTTTTAGTTTCATTTTGTATAATTTTAGTTGCGTTTATATTATTTTATCAAAAAAATAGTATTTTTAATACTATTTTTCATTTTTCATAATCTCTATTAAATCATTTAACATAGTCTTAGATTCTTTGCTTATTGTCCTTGAACTTTTTAATATTTTAATAACATTTGAAAAATCGCTTTTAATTTCAGTTAATGTTTTTATATCATGTTTTCTTAAAATATCAAATGCTTCAGTAACAAATTTTTCCTTTTCTTCACAGTTATATAAATCCATCCAATTAGAAATCCCTTTATCAAAGGCTAAACTAAATTTATTTAATTCATCTCTTTCAAAAGTATCTTCTTCTACTTTCCAACTTAATGGTGCGTGTGAAAAAAGTATAGGAGCTTTTGATCTAATAACTACATCATCTTTATGACCATATAAAAGTCCTACAACAGAATTCTGTGGAATTAAATGAATTACTTTCTTTGATATACGTCTATATCTATATGATGAAAATTTATCATTTAATCCAGGTCCATCATTACTATATATTTTAATAATTCTACTTCTTATAAAAATATTTGAATACATCGCGGATACTAAAGCTAAATTACCACCTTTAGAATGTCCACCTAAATATATATTTTGATTACCAAAAGTATATCTTTTTAAATACTTGATTGCTTTTTTTTGAGCTGGTACAGGAAACATATAACTCATTTTAAAATCTTCTTCCCAGCCACTGATATTATCATCTGTTCCTTCAAAGGCAACATATATATTATTTAAAAACTCAAATGTTAACGCTCCAAATTGATAATCATCTGATATATCATAAACATAATTATATACTAAAACTTCATCATATCTAGGATTATCTTTAATAAGTTTCATCATCTTAAATGCATCTTTATACGCGAATGGAGAATTCTTAGGTAATTTAGGACATAATGTCAAATATAAATCTGCCAATCTAGTTAAACTGATTTTACCTTTTTCTAATATTTTACTAAAGTCTAAATATATAATAGTTGAAAAAATCAAATTATCAACTTCATTAAATGGTTTTTCTTTAAAACTATATGTATATTCCTTAAGATACTTCTCCATATTATCACCACTATAATTATATCATAAAACGAGTATTTCTACTCGTTTTCCTCGCGTTTTTTAATTTTTTTACCTATTATAATAAATACTATTCCTAAAACTAATGTTGTTATAGACGTTATAACTAAATTAATCAAATTAATATCAAATGGTATTTCGGATAAAATATCTTTTTTAAATACTAAGAATAGTATATAAATAATTCCTAAAATTATACTTGTAAATAAAGATGATATACCTACACTTTTTAAAGCACCAGATAATCCTTTTAATAATCCGACTAATAAAAGCAAAACTAATATACATCCAACCGCTGATAAAAGAATTATTGGTGAAGTTACAAATGAATATATCTTAACTACTTCTACTGTATCATCACCAACAGCATCATTTATATAATCAAATGATACTTTGAATATCTTATCAACAAGTTCAGTTCCTTCTAATGTATTATCATATTCAAGTTCTAAAGTATTAGCTATATCTTTAAATGTAGTTGCAACAAAACTATTTACTTCTTTAGCGTCTTTTTCTGATATTTTATAATCATTATTGCCTACATATTTAATGTAATTATCAACATATAATTTCATGTATTTAACATAAGCATTATCCTTTTTAAGCATAGACACTATAGAATCTTTTTGTTCTAAAGTAATATCTATATCTTCAAGTAAATCTTCAAATATCTCAATACCTTTAGTTTCAACAGCCGTAACTAATATTTCATTTTGAATAGTATTCTTAACTACAAAAGTTAATGATAATGCGAATAATAAGATAAAAATTAAAAAACCAAATACAAATGATAATAGACCTTTTACTACCTTCATACATACCTCCTATTTTAATTATAACATACTTCCTAAAAAAATAAAAAAGCATATTAATGCTTTTTATATTCATCTAAAAAACTTGTATACTTTTTATCTTTTTTATAGCCTAATACACAGTTCAAATTAATATTATCCAAACTCTTAAATATATTATAATCAGCCCTTGGATTTGATTCAACTAATTTTTTAACTAGATTCTTCATTTCTTTTCTTTTACTTGAAGAATCATCTATATCACAAGCTTCAGTAAATCTACAAGCGCAATTAATGAAAGTTAAATCATTAGACTTTTTCCATGATAATATATCTTCTTCATGTACGTAGTACAAAGGTCTAATAAGTTCTAAACCAGGAAAATTATCACTAGGTAGTTTAGGTAACATAGTTTTAAATTCTCCCGCATATAACATAGATAAAAGTGTAGTTTCTATAACATCATTAAAGTGATGTCCTAAAGCTATTTTATTACATCCTAACTCTTTTGCTTTATTATATAGATTTCCCCTTCTCATACGTGCACATAAATAACAAGGATTACCTTCAGTTAAACCTGATACTGTATCAAATATTTTTGTATCAAATACCTCTAAATTTATATTTAGTTTCTTCGCATTATCTAAAATCATTTGTCTATTTATATCATTATAACCAGGATCCATAGTTACATATCTAGCTGTAAATTTAATATGTCCGTGTTTTTGTAACTCTTCTATACATTTAGCTAATAAAAATGAATCTTTACCACCACTTATACATACCATAATAGAATCGTTTTCTTCGATTAATTTATAATCTTTTATTGCTTTAGTAAATCTAGACCAAATTGTTTTTCTATATTTAGTAATTATACTTCTTTCTATCTCTTTATAATCCATAATATCACCTTTATTAATTGTAACACATAATCAAAAATAATAAATACAAAATATATGGTTTCTACTAAAACAGTAGGAATTACATACAAAAAAGAAGTTACACATAAGAGTAACTTCTTTTTTTATTAGTATGATGGATATATCCTAGAAATACTATATGAACCACCAACATTATAGCCATAGTCCCTATTGGCACCGTTTCCAGTAAAGCTTCCGCTTGAAGTACAAGTAACTTCGCCCGTTAGAGAAGACACGTCAAGTGACAATGTTCCAGATCTAGAAGCATTATTATCTCCGCCTGTTCTGGAAGTAGAAACTGCTGCTGATAAACCACCACAGTTAACTGCGAAACGTGTAGTTCCATATGAATCATATGAACCACTTGCTGCTAAACTATAAACATAATTTATTTTAGTAACATAAGTTAAATCCATAGTAAATGATGGTCCTGCTGCACTACCCGTAACACTGTCCCATGAACCTCTACTACTATTCCAATATGCTACACCACTCCAACTTTTACTGGCGTAATTATTGGTACAACTAGAAGCATTACAAGTCCCAGATGAATTCCATATCGTTTCTATTTCAAAATGACTAGTTGGTGCAATAATTTCTACACTATCTGAAATATTTCCTGATGAGTCTTTTGCAAATACATAATATGTTCCAGCTTCACTTAATGTATGTCCAAAACTATTAGTTGATATTGTATTCCATGTACATCCAGTAGAATCATTTGTATTTGCTACACAGTACTCTACTACACTTGCATTATCAGATACTTCTATATCTATTATCTTTCCATCTAATTCTGCAGTAACTATAGGTTTTTCTATATCACCTGTAATAAACTCTTTTCCTAAAGATATATTATCTTTTTTATCTTTGGCAAATACATAGTATGTTCCAGATACATTTAGTGTATATTCTACATTACTATTTGTTGTATTTATCCAACTACATCCGTTTGTACTATCTGATGTAGCTACACAATAACTAGCTATTCCAGATTCATTATCGATTAATGTTAGGTGCAAGATATTACCTTGTAATGTTCCATCTACTGTTGGTTTTGTTATATCGATATCTGCACAACTTTTTGATACTTGTAATTCTGTCTTAGTTCCAGATGCACAGTATCTTCCACTAGATAAATATTCTGCTTTTACTAGTTTATGATTTATTAATGTTATAGTACCACTTTTAGGTACTTCACCATTAAAATCTAGTTTATCTGTTCCATTTGAACATGTATTTCCATCACATGTAAATACGATTGGATATACTGGATCTTTATGATTAGCTAGTACGTATTTTCCCATATATAGTTCTGCACTT
>Ga0129307_1002217_pt1 | contig 16315 bp, 14 predicted proteins | sample P1105metagenome_FD_94437 | JGI IMG/M metagenome (GOLD analysis project Ga0129307, IMG submission 94437) | Capybara group fecal microbial communities from Wisconsin, USA - P1105 metagenome | ecosystem: Host-associated > Mammals > Digestive system > Large intestine > Fecal | place: USA: Wisconsin... | reverse complement strand
CGCCGCCGTTTATTCCCGGCTCGCCATAACCGCTCACACGGATCCCTTCGCCGTCATCGATCCCTGCGGGAATATCTGCCGTAACCATCTTCCGCATGGTCACATATCCGGTACCGGCGCATTTTGCGCATTTATCCTTGATGATCTTGCCTTTACCGCCGCAGCTCGGGCAGGAGCGCTGAGTCTGGGCCATGCCGAAGATCGTTCGCTGCGTGAGAGTCACCACACCCTTTCCTGAGCACTCCGTACAAGTCACAGGGCTTGTCCCGGGCCTGCATCCGCTGCCGCCGCAGGTCGGACATTTTTCTTTGTAATTGATCTCTATCTCTTTTTTAACGCCCTTCATCGCTTCCATAAAGCTGATGCGGACCGTTGTTTTCACATTCGCACCCTTGCGCGGGGCATTCGGATTTGCCGAGCGGGATCCGCCGAATCCTCCGAAGCCGCCGAAAGCTCCGCCAAATGCGCCGCCGAACAGATCGCCGAAAAGATCGCCGAACATATCCGCATAGTCGGAACTGCTGTATTCAAAACCGCCCATACCGCCGGAGCCGTCAAAGGCCGCCATGCCGTACTGGTCGTATTTTGCCCTCTTTTCCGGATCGCTCAGGACAGCATAAGCCTCCGAAGCTTCTTTGAATTTAGCTTCGGCATCCTTGTCGCCGGGGTTCATATCGGGATGGTATTTTTTTGCGAGCACGCGGTAAGCCTTCTTCAGCTCTTCCTCAGAGGCTGTTTTCTGCACGCCCAGCACTTCATAATAATCGCGTTTTTCCGCCATAACGCATCTTCCTTAAACTGATCTTTTTACACACCTGTGGGGAACGGCGCAAGGCCGTCCCCCCTTGTGGTGCAAATTGTTAAATTATGGGGCTTGACCCCTGATGGGATCAGACTTCCTTGAAGTCCGCATCCTGAACATCGTCGTCGCCGCCGCGGCCGCTATTCTGGTCGGCTCCGCCCTGGAAACCGCCGCCAGGCTGACCCTGGAAGCCGCCCTGAGGGCCGCCCTGGGCCTGTTCGTAGACCTTGGCAAACAACTGCTGCGCACTGTTCATCAGACGCTCTCTGCCGTTCTTTAAGGCATCGATCTGACTGTCGGTCAGGTTATCGCTGTCCTTGGTCTCCTCCAGCGTCTGCTTCAGGGAAGCGATATCGGCTTCCACCGCGCTCTTGCTGCTGGGATCAAGCTTGTCTCCCACATCCTTCATGGCCTGCTCGGTCTGGAAGATGATGGAGTCCGCGTCGTTGCGGGCATCGATGCCTTCCTTGCGGCGCTTATCCTGCGCCTCAAAGGCAGCCGCTTCACGCACAGCCTTGTCAATGTCGGCTTCACTCATGTTGGAGCCGCCGGTGATGGTGATGTGCTGTTCCTTGCCGGTGCCGAGGTCCTTGGCTGACACGTTCACGATGCCGTTCGCGTCGATATCAAAGGTGACTTCGATCTGCGGAACACCGCGGCGTGCGGGCGGGATGCCGTCCAGACGGAACTGGCCAAGGCTCTTGTTGTCGCGGGCAAACTGACGCTCGCCCTGCAGAACGTTGATATCCACGGCGGTCTGATTGTCGGCTGCAGTGGAGAAGACCTGGCTCTTCTTGGTCGGGATGGTCGTATTCCGCTCGATCAGGCGGGTAGCCACGCCGCCCAGCGTCTCGATGCTCAAGGACAGCGGCGTCACATCCAGCAGCAGAATATCGCCCGCACCGGCATCGCCGGCCAGCTTGCCGCCCTGGATGGAAGCGCCGATTGCGACGCATTCGTCAGGGTTCAGGGACTTGTTCGGTTCCTTGCCGGTCAGCTGTTTGACCTTCTCCTGCACAGCAGGAATACGGGTGGAGCCGCCCACCAGAAGGACCTTGGAGATGTCGGCAGCCGTCAGGCCGGCGTCACGCAGTGCGTTCTGCACCGGGATCGCGGTCCGGTCGACCAGCTCACGGGTCAGCTCATCGAACTTTGCTCTGGTCAGGTTCATGTCAAGGTGCTTCGGACCGTCGGCAGTTGCCGTGATGAACGGCAGGTTGATATTGGTGGTCGTGGCGGAGGACAGTTCCTTCTTCGCCTTTTCGGCTGCTTCCTTCAGACGCTGCATGGCCATCTTGTCGCCGGAAAGGTCAACGCCTTCCTGACGCTTGAATTCCTGGATCATCCAGTTAATGACCTTGTTATCGAAGTCGTCGCCGCCGAGCATGGTGTCGCCGTTCGTGGAAAGCACTTCGATCACGCCGTCGCCGATGTCGATGATGGACACATCAAAGGTGCCGCCGCCAAGGTCGTAGACCATGATCTTCTGCTCTTTTTCATTGTCCAGGCCGTAGGCCAGGGCTGCCGCCGTCGGTTCATTGATGATACGCTTCACATCCAGACCGGCGATCTTGCCGGCGTCCTTGGTAGCCTGACGCTGTGCGTCATTGAAATAGGCAGGGACCGTGATCACGGCTTCGCTTACGCTCTCGCCCAGATAGCTCTCCGCATCGGCTTTCAGCTTCTGCAGGATCATTGCCGAGATCTCCTGAGGCGTATAGGCCTTGCCGTCGATGGTCGTGCGGTAATTAGAGCCCATTTTTCTCTTGATGGAAGAAATGGTGCGGTCGGAGTTCGTCACGGCCTGACGCTTGGCCGGTTCGCCGACAAGACGCTCACCGGTCTTGGAAAATGCCACAACACTGGGGGTGGTGCGCACGCCTTCGTTGTTGGCGATCACTACGGGTTTGCCGCCTTCCATCACGGCAACGCAGCTGTTGGTCGTACCTAAATCGATACCGATAATTTTGCTCATGTCAAATTCCTCCTATGTCTGAAAAATCCTGTTTTCTGATAATAATTATATATGCAATCGCTAGTTCGCGACTTTTACCATACTGTAGCGGATAACGGTCCCTTTGCAGGTGTATCCTTTTTGCAGCTCAGCGGTGACGATGTTCTCGCCGGCATCTTCTGCTTCTTCATGCATAACGGCGTAATGCAGGTTGGCGTCAAACGGTTTTCCGAGCGCTTCGATGGGTTTGACCTCCAGGTCATCCAGAAGCTTCAGCATCTGCTTGTAGACCTTGTCCATGCCGGCAGCAAACGGTTCCGCTTTCTGCTCATCGCTTAGGCCCTGCAGGCCACGCTCAAAGCTGTCGACCACCGGCAGCAGCTTCAGGATCACATCACGCGCGCCCATATCGAACTGCGCCGCTTTTTCTTTATCCGTGCGTTTGCGGTAATTGTCAAATTCCGCCATCTGGCGCTGCAGCCTGTCTGTCAGCTGTGCGACCTGTTCTTCCTTCGCCTTCAGCTCTTTTTCTGCCTTCTCCGCGCGGTTATTGCGGAACAGTCTGGATTTCTCTTTTTCTTCCGGCTTTTCCTCTGCCTGCTTTTCTTCGGCAGCTGCAGGAGAATCGTCTTCCGTTGCTTCCTTCAGCGCATCTTCACGCTTTTCCGGATCGTTTTCCGGATCGATCTCTTCCTCAGGGATCTCTTCGGTGATCTCTTGTTCTTTCTTATCTTCTGCCAAGGCTTATTCCTCCGGTTTCTTAAATATTCCGTCCAGCTGGCTCATGGTCTGTTTCAGGGTGTCCACGACCTTCTGGTAATTCATCCGTTTGGGTCCGATGATCCCGATCTTGCCCTGCACGCCGTCACCCATCTGATAGGTGGCTGTCACGACGCTGCAGTCCTTCATGGAATCGACCGGCACTTCATCGCCGATGAATACCTGAATGTCCTGCTGGCTCTCGCCGGGTTCCACATGCCCAAGCGCGGTCCCGAGCTCCTTCTTTTCTTCCAGGACATTGATCAGGTCGGAGATCTTCTCGTTATCCGCCAGTTCCGGATACTTGAACATGTTCGTGGCGCCGCTGGTATAGACCGGCATGGAGTCTTCTTTTTCAAACGCCCCCGCCACGGCATCCAGCACCTTTGCGGCGATATCCGCGTAGTCGCCGGCTTCTTCCTTGACTTTCGCAATGAGCGGCAGATTGATCTCTTCGATCGACAGGCCGTTTAAGTTATTGTTCAGCGTAAAGTTCAGATTTACCAGCGTTTCCTGATCCAGATCGAAGCCGATATCCAGGATATTGTTTTTCACGATATTCCCGTTCAGCACGATGACAGCCAGGACCTTGCCTCCGCCGATCGTCGAGAGCTGGATGAATTTCAGCTTGTTCTTCTTGTAATGCGGACCGGTCACCATGGTCGTGTACTGGGTATTTGCTGCCAGGACCTGCGCCATGCGCATCAGCATCTCCTCCACGCGGTCCATCCGCTTGCTGAGGATCTGCTCCATATGAGAAGACTGGGCAGGCTGCTGGGATGAAGTTGTCGCCAGCGCCGTTTCCTCATTGCTCAGCAGGTTGTCCACGTAGAGACGGTAACCTTTATCCGTAGGCACGCGGCCGGCTGATGTATGCGGCTGCACGATCAGCCCCATCTCCTCCAGGTCTGCCATCTCATTGCGGATGGTCGCCGGTGAGTAATTGAGTTCGTCCATCTTGGAAATGGTACGGGAGCCGACCGGTTCACCGGTCTCCTGGTAATTCTGAATGATCGCCAGCAATATTTTGCGTTTTCTGTCGTCCAGTTCCATGGCCTTTCTCCTTTTGTGTTAGCACTCGTGATGCAAGAGTGCTAACATCTGTGTATAAGATAACACCGGCTCCGTTCTTTGTCAACCGATTTATAAGAATTTTAGGGAATATTTTTTGCGGCTTTGCAAATGCTGCCTGTTGACGTTTTTTCTGAAATCCCTATAATAAAGATAACATATTCTTGTACCGCTTCGGAGGTCTTCTATGGTAAAAATCGTTCTGCTTGACTGCGAAAGCATTGGTCTGGATATCTCTCTGGATCCTTTTCGTGCCCTTGGCGAACTTCTCGTCTACCCTGCCACGCCGCCTGAACTGATCGCGGAACGCATCCGCGAAGCTGATGTCGTTCTGACCAATAAATGCCGCCTGAATGCTTCCAACCTCAGTGAAGCAGACAAGCTGAAGCTGATCTGCGTCGCCGCAACCGGTTTTGACAATATCGATGTCAGCTTCTGCCGGGAAAAGGGCATTGCCGTCTGCAATGTCAAAGGCTATTCGACCGACTGTGTTGCGCAGCTTACGCTTGCCATGGCGCTCTCTTTAGTCATGCATCTAAAGGAATACGGGACGTACGCTGCTGACGGCAGCTACACCGCCTCCGGCCGCTTCAACCAGCTCGAGCCGCCCTTCCATGAACTGCGCGGCAAGACCTGGGGCATTGTCGGCGCAGGCAATATCGGTATGCAGGTCGCCAGAGTTGCCGAAGCGTTCGGCTGCAAAGTCATTGTATATCAGCGCCATCCCAACAGCTTCTATCCCACTGTCTCACTGGAAGAGCTCTGCCTGACCGCCGATATCATTTCCCTTCACGTTCCGCTGAATGATTCCACGCGCGGTCTGATCGGCGCCCGCCAGATCGAACTGATGAAGGACGGTGTTATGCTCATCAATGTGGCGCGCGGCGCTGTGACCGATGAAAAAGCCGTTGCCATGGCCGTGGAATCCGGCCGGATCGGCGCCTTCGGCTGCGATGTCTACAGTACTGAGCCCTTCCCGGCGGATCATCCCTTCTATGCGATCAAAGAGAAACCGAATGTTCTGCTGACCCCGCACATGGCCTGGGGCGGCGTGGAAACACGCATCCGCCTGATCCGGGAAATGGCGGACAATATCAAGGCCTTTTTGGCCGGAGAAGAAAGAAACCGGGTCGTCTGACCGCCGGCAAACGAAAAGAGAGGCTGCGTTTTCCCACGCATCCTCTCTTTATTCATGCGAAGCAGATCAGTTTTTCGGTGCTCTCGTGCTGACGAACTCATCGATGCCGTCGGCGATGCCGACCGCAAGCTTCTGCTGATAGGCTTGATCCTGAAGCTTTGCATCTTCTTCCTGATTCGTCATATAGCCCATTTCCACAAGCCCTGCCGGGACCTTGCACCAGTTGATCCCCGAGTAAGTATCGCTCTCGATCAGTCCGTCGCGCCGCGCGCCGGTCGCCGAAAGCATATGTTCCAGCAGGCAGCTGTTCAGCGCTTTCGCTTCACCATGGAGATCTCCGTTATAGGGGTTATTCGGTGTCTGGTAATAGATCCCGATCCCATGGAAGGTATTGTTTTCGGATCCGTTGCAGTGAAGACGGACGAAGGCATCGGCATGAGCGTCATTTGCGATCGTTGCCCGTTCAATATTGCTGATATTGACGGCATTGCCGGTGCGGGTCATGATCACGGTATACCCGCGTTCCAGAAGGATCTGGCGCAGCTTCAGAGCGACCTCCATGTTGACCTTATATTCGGGATAGCCGTTGAAGCGGCTGGCCGTTCCGCTGCTCACCTTGGCTTTGGTCTCCGTAGCGCCGGGGCCTACCGGTTCCTTCTCGGAGTTGCCCTTTTCCTGATGGCCGGGATCGATCACGATCACATAACCGTTCGTTCCTTCTGTTCTGAAGCCGGTCACATTGGCCGGGAGCGTCCAGTCAGATGCCGCATCTTGCGTGGTGGGTTCTTCAGTCTGGGCCTCTGTGGTCTGAGGCTCTGTGGTCTGGGCCTCTGTAGTCCGAGGCTCTGTGGGCTGTTCTTTTGATGAAGGCTGCTGATCAGTCTCTGTGATCTGCGGAACACTCTCCGCCTTCGAAGAAGAGGCTTCCTTCGTCTCCGCGCTGCTATCCTCAGGACCTCCGGGCCCGATGACAGGCAGCGTACCCGGCGCCGGGCTCGATGCAGGCGTATCCTTCCCGCAGGCAGCCGCAGTCAGCAGAAAAAGCGCCGCGCAGAGCACGGCAAACAGTCTTCTTAAACAATTTTTCATGTTTCGCTCCTTATTTTATCCAGGACGCGTTTGAAATCATCCGGGATATCCGAGTCAAATTCCATCCATTCGCCGCTGCGTGGGTGGTGAAAGCCGATCGTTTTCGCATGCAGGCATTGCCCTTCGGTGCCCCACTTAAGCGGTTCCGCTCCGTAGAGGAGATCGCCCAGCAGCGGATGACCGAGATAGGCCATATGGACACGGATCTGATGCGTCCTTCCGGTCTCCAGTCGGCATTCGACAAGCGTATAGCGGGAAAAGCGTTCCAAAGCGCGGTAGTGAGTCACCGCCGGCTTCCCGCCTATCTCATCAACAGCCATCCTCAGCCGGTTCTTTTTATCCCGGCCAATCGGCTTATCCACCAGGGCCTCATCTTCACGCAGTTTTCCCTGCACAACGGCCTGATAGGTCCTTGCGGCGCTGTGTTCTTTGAGCTGCGCGGCAAGGCTCTGATGCGCCGCGTCATTTTTCGCGATCATCAGAAGGCCCGACGTATCCTTGTCGATCCGGTGCACGATGCCGGGACGAAGCACTCCGTTGATTCCGGAGAGCTGCCCGCCGCAATGATACAGGACCGCGTTCACTACTGTTCCGGAAAAGTGGCCTGCCGCCGGATGCACTACCATTCCCCGCGGCTTATTGATGACCAAGACATCGTCATCTTCATAAACGATGTTGAGCGGGATGTTTTCGGCAGGGACCTCAAGCGGCTTCGGATCCGGCACGTCTACCAGGATCTCTTCGTCTCCGCCGAGTCTCATGCTTCGCTTGACGGCTTTTCCGCTTATCCGCACATGACCGTCATCGATCAGTTTTGCCAGATAGCTGCGGGAATAGCCTTCCATGCATTCGGACAGGTAAACATCCAGGCGCTTCCCGGTATCCGGCAGTTCGCTTGTCAGGATCAGCGACGCCATAGACGGATCTCCTGCAGTTCTTCTTCCTTATAGCGGAAAAGCAGCAGCAAAGCAAGGATCACCGCAGTCCAGGTGATATAGCAGTCCGCCACATTAAAGACCGGAAAGCGGATGAACTGCAGCTCGATAAAATCGACCACGTACCCCTGCCGAGCGCGGTCGATAAAATTCCCCAGTGCTCCGGCAAGAACAAACAGAACGCAGACAGAAAGCGCCCTGAAGCGTTTCGTTTCCGGGATCTTCAGATAAATGTAGACCAGGACCGCGCAGATCAGGACCGTAAGAATAAGAAACAGGACGCGTTGCCCCTGCAGAAGGCCAAATGACATCCCGCGGTTTTCCACATAGGTAAAGCCCAGCAGTCCGGAGATTAGAGGACGGCTTTCCTCCCCCTTCAGTTCCCTGACTGCCAGATACTTTGTGATCTGATCCAGAACAATCAGAAAGAGCGGGAGAAAGATCCCCCGCAATTTATAATGCAGTGAATGATGATTCATAAGAGTCAGCGGGCAACAGAGGTGCTGCCTGACATATTCTGAAATTCACCGGTCAGCTCGATATTGCTCGGCGTGATAATGAAGATATACGAAGAAATCTTCTGCAGATTGCCGTCGATGGAATAGCAGGCGCCGGACGAGAAGTCGATAATGCGCTGTGCAAGATCAACCTGGACGCCTTCCAGATTGATGACAACGGCTCTGCCGGACAGCAGCATGTCGCAGATATCCCTGGCGTCTTCCATGGAACTGGGTTTGATCATGTTCACTTCCATGTCCGCGCGGGAGGATGACCGCATCGGGGCGACGTTGCTGCGGGCGCTGCGGTTCATGCCCCGCGGACGTTCTTCTACGATACGTTCCTCGGGCACATCATCTTCTTCCACCTCTTCCTCGCGAGGCTGCCTGCGGGCAAAAAGGCCTTTTTTCGGCTTTACGGGCTCTTCTTCCTCTTCATCATCCTCCGGAACATACTCTTCCGCAAGATCATCTTCCTCGGTCTCATCATCGTCATACAACTTCATTGAATCCAGAAATTTATCGAAAATGTTGGCCATGACTCCTCCCCCATATAAATTCAATCTTATTTGATTATCCTCAATTTTCCGTGCCTTGTCAAGGACGATCTCGGAAAAAATCAGCACTTTTATTCAATAATTTTGCAGAGCGATCCGAAGCATTCTTTCCCCGGCGGATCGTCCCCCGCTTACTGCAGGATCTGCCCCGCCCGATACCCCTTCGCGTTCAGCAGGATCGTCTCATACGAGGTCAGTCCTCTTTCGGTATTCCGGGCAACCAGGACATAATCTTCGCTGCTGTCGATGATCACGACCGGGCAATATTCGGTATATCCCTTGCCGATCTTATACACACCGTCCATCTGCGCTGTCAGTCTGACGGTATAACGCTCCGCGGAATCCGGCTTTGCCAGGATCGTTCCGCCCTCGATCTTGCTCATTTCCACGTAGCAGTACTGCTCATCCGTGAAAGCAAGATCGGGATCGATCAGAGAAACGTTTTCTCCCCCGTCCGTATAATTCACCGCGATAAAGCCGCCGTCCGTCTGATAGTCACGGGGGATCATGTACAGCTCTTCCGTCGTCAGGGCGGTCTTCGGCAGTTTGAAGCCGCTCTCTTCCGACCGGCTGATCCGGATACGCACAAAGCGGTCTCCGATAAAGCGGATCATATAGCGGGACAGCTCAAGCTGAAGATAAAGCCCGCCGTCCGCTCCCGTCACGACTGAGGAAGATGCCGTGGTCTTCAGTCCGTTCTTTAAAAACGTGATATTCAGTGAAGTATACGCACCGTAGGAAGCGGCCTCTTCCTCGCTGATGGGTACTGCCATTTTCCAGTTTTCGGAAGGAATGATCTTATACAGAAAATCCCCCGGCGCGACAACTCTGCCCGTCACTGCCCGCTGATACTTTGCCGCATCGAAATCCGCAGCGGTCAGATCCCTGACTTCCTTCGATTCAAAGCCATCCAGATAGTATGCGGCAATACCGCTTATCGAGCATTCACTGACATGAAAGAATTCCGCAGCCGAAGTGCTTCCGGCAATGGAGGTGTAAAGATCGGCAACATTGCTTCCCAGCACCGTGGCGTGCAGCATGCTCTTCCGTTCATATACCGAGGCAAAATTCATGGGATCATAGGAAACAGAAAGATCCTTCAGCGCGGTCTTCATGCGGAGAAGGTCCTCTTTCGCCAGGCTGCGATCCTTCATCGCCTCCCGGATCTGTTCACTGTAGGAGCCGACTTCATCCACACTGGCGATATCCATTCCCACAGAAACGCGGCTGCCTTCTTCAACAAACAGGTCCACATACCCTGCATGATCCGAGACGACGGTCTGCTCTGTTCTCAGAAGCAGGGCCTGATAGGTCTGCTCTTCCGAGAGGGTTTCGGGAAGCCCCACCTGAAACGTCGTATAGTTTTCTTTTGTGGCAAAATGGATCAGGGAATACGCAAGATACAGAAAGATAAATAAAAAAATGACCAGCCCGATATTGATGTTTGTACCGCGGCGAAGAGGAAGGATCTTTGCTCCTTCCTCCCGCTCATTATCCGCATCTTTCCTGCGGATGATCTTCGCTTGTCTCATCCGGCTGCTGCTCAAAAGCTGCTCCTTATTTACAGGGAAACCGTGACCTGATCCCGTACACTTTCCGGAAGATCGTCCTTATCCATAGAGATGGAGAGAACAAAGCGGATCCCGTACTTATCACCGAGCGCGTCCACTTCCTTGATCGCGGTCTCCACGTTCTCCATGTCATCTTCCAGCGCGGCGATGGTCAGGAAGCTGTCAAGGCAGACTTCTTCCAGATCATGGTCCTGGGAAATAATGCCGCAGAGAAAGCCAAGAAACGCTTCCAGCGTATTGACGGGGAAATCACACACATTGATCAGACGGATCTTGCGGTCAAGTTCAAACATGTGTTTAACGTTTTTATCCAGAAAGACGATGGTCCCTTTGGCCTGCGCCATTGAAGAATTTGCGATCTCCAGCAGATATTTCGTTTTGCCTTTGCCTTTTTTGCCGGCAATGATCTCAAGCATAATGAGGATCCTCCGTATCGTAGATTTGTAGTTGATTTTATTATAGCTTCAGCTTGAAGATTTTTCAAGCCATGATTCCGATAAATCTCCTCCCGCTCCGCAGGATTTTTATCCGGCTTAAAAGGAGTCTCAGCGCTGATCCTCTTCCGTCCTGCGCTGCAGGGAAACATTCATGACCAGGCCGATCGCGGTAAAGGTACAGACGAGTGAGCTCAGTCCCGCGCTGAAGAAGGGCAGCACGACCCCCGTATTCGGCAGCAGGCCGCTGCAGACTCCGATATTGATAAAGACCTGCAGCCCGATCAGTGTTCCCACACCCGCGCAAATGATCCTTCCCTGCAGATCTCTTGCCTTTGCCGCTGCCCGGAAACAGAGGAACACCAGCAGCGCAAACATCAGGATCACGGCACAGGTCCCGATAAAGCCAAGCTCCTCGCCGACCACGGCAAAAATGAAATCACAGTTTTCTTCCGAAAGGAAGTTGCCGTTCTTCACGGAGTTAAAATCGGCATTGAACAGTCCCTTGCCATGCAGCTTTCCGGAAGCGATCGCCATTGCCGCCTTTGCCTGCTGATTGTTCAGGGCGGAATATTCCATATTGTCAGGGTTTAAAAATCCCAGGATCCGGTTCAGCATATAGCGCTTCAGGATCCGTGGATTTTCCTGCAGGGAGTCCCAGACCAAAAAGCCGGCAAAGGGAACAACGGCAAGCGCCATCCTGCCGATCCACTTCCAGCTGATCCCGGCCACAAAGATCAGGACCAGAAAGATCAGGGCAAAAGTCCCCGTGGTAGACAGGTCCGGTTCCAGGAAGATCAGGACCGCAGGGGCGCCAAAAAACGCCAGCGCGAGAAAAACGATCGATGGCTTGTTGATCTTTTCCTGAAAATAGCCAAAGAACCACGCAAAGAACAGGATCATCATGACCTTGGCAAACTCCGAAGGCTGGAAACTGCCGATGCCCGGAAGCTTCAGCCAGCGGGTCGCGCCGTTCCAGGTCTGTCCTAAAGGAGTAAAGACGAGGCCCAGGATCCCCATCATAAACAGCCAGATGAGGCCGTGCAGCTTCAGCCAGAAGTGATAGTCGATCAGCGTAAGGCCAAGCATACTGACAGAGCTCAGCATAAAGCCGAGCAGCTGTTCGCGGGTCGTTGCCGGACCGTCCGAAGCAAACGCGACCGCGCTCTGCAGGACGGTAAAGCCCAGAATACTGAGCGCAGCCACCACCAGCAGCAGCGGCAGGTTGAAATTTCGTATCCGATATCGGTCAAACGCAAACATCAGTAGCGGCTAAACCATCCTTTCTTTTTTCTGATCGGCGGGATCGGGACAGATTCGCCCAGCAGCCGGCGGACGATCCGTCCATAAGCCGCAGCGGCAGGCGAAGATCCGCCGTATACCGGTCTTCCTTCATTGGCCAGGCTGATCACCGCGTCATCATCGGGAATGACGCCCAGAAGCTCTGCGCCAAGCACGTCCGTGATCTCTTCGGGCTTCATTATGGCGCCCTTGCGGACAAGCTCCGGCCGAACGCCGTTGACAATGATGCTTCGTTTTCTCACCCCTGCTTCTTCCAGCAGATGCAGCACCTTGTCCGCGTCACGGACCGCAGAAACAACGGGAGCCGTCAGCACGATGCCTTCTCCTGCGAGCGGGATCACCGCGCGGAAGTATTCGCCGATCCCGGCAGGGCAGTCGATCAGGATGATCTCGGCAAGCGCGGAAAGCTCAGCAAGAAGCCTGCGGAGAGACTCTTCGGTAAACCATTCCGCTTTTACCGTCTGCGCGGCGGCAAGAAGCGCGAGGTTCGGATAGCGCTCAGCCGTGACCAGAGCATCGCCCGCCGGAACGATCCCGCGCACGACGTCGCCGATATGATAGAACACCTGTGTTTCCAGACCAAGCGATACATCCAGATTGCGCAGTCCCAGATCCAGATCGACCAGGATCGTTTTGACGCCGGATGCGGCAAGGCCGGCGCCGATCGCGGCCGCCGCAGTGGTTTTGCCGACGCCGCCTTTTCCCGAAGTGATCACACAGATTTTTGCCATCCTCTCCTCCTTAATCACTGATCGAGTTGCCGCCGGCATCGCGTGCATGGCCGGAGATCACATCTTCATACGTGATATATCCGTAATAATAATCGTAGATATATCCGCCCAGTTCCGCCGTGTTTCCGGAAGTATACCCATTCGGGATCGTCACCGCCACACAGATCTCCGGATCGTCATAAGGCGCAAAGCTGATAAATGTCGCATGGTTCGGTCTGGCCAGATTCTCACGGGCCGTACCGGTCTTGCTGGCGATGTCAACGTTGCCGGAGAAAACATAGGATGTGCTTCCCTGCGTGCGGGAAAGGTGCATGCCGTACTGAATGGCGTCCCAGGTCTCGTCCATAAACTCTGTCCTGCTGACGAACTCTCCGCGGTAGCTCTGCAGAAGATTCCCGTTCGTATCGTTGCGGTGATCAAGCAGCGTCAGATCATAGATCGTGCCTCTTGTCGCGATCGTGGTGACATAACGTGCGATCTGCACATTAGAAAACAGGTTTGTGCCCTGTCCGATCGCAGAGGTGATCGCGGAAACATCGGAAATGACCGGTGAGGATTCGGAGATCTCCACGCCTGTTTTGGTACCAAGTCCCAAAAGCTCCGCGTAGCGGCGAAGTTTTTCCACGCCTTCCGCGTCCACGTAGCTGCCGTCCACCATGCCAAGACGGTAGCCGAGCTGGCTGAAGAAATCGTTGCAGGAATTCATCAGCGCTATCGGGATCGTCTGTGAACCATGATTGCGGGGATAGACCCAGCAATGAACTTCGATGCCGGCCGCGGTAAAAATGCCCTTTGTTGAGAGATAAGTATGGCTGTCAATGATCCCTGTTTCCATGGATGCCGCTGACGTGACCGGTTTGAAAATAGAGCCGGGGGCCGTCCTGGCCTGCGTGGCGGAATTGAACAGCGGCGTGGATTGATCCTGAAGCAGTGAAGCGTAATACGAGGAGTCGCTGATCCGGTTATTATCGTAACCCGGATAGGAAACCATCGCCCGCACTTTTCCGGTCGTTGAATCGATCACTGTTGCGGCAGCAGAATAAGGATCGAGGGCAAGCTGCGCGGGCGTGATCTCGATATTATTGATCTTTTCACGCAGAAACAGAAACGCCTGCTCTTCATCCCGCTCCGTGCCTTCCTCTTCCGTAGAGTCCTCACCATCCGGCTCTTCGCCGCTTCCCTCAAGAAGGGCGATCCACTCTTCGTCCGGCTCGAGGATGCCCTGCTCAAATAAGGCAAGTGCCAGATCGCAGCGGCTTACCGCATCCGAATAGATCAGTTTTTTATAGATGGCCTTGGCAAAAACGCTGCTGTCTTCTGCCTGCTTTATGATCAGCTCCGCAAGACTGCGGTAGACCTGCTCGGAGCTGGTGTATTTCTCGTCAAGGTCCAGTCTGGTCACGTCGATCCAGCCAAGTTCAAGCGCCTGCCGGAGATATTCCTGAAGACTGATGGTCCCGTCCTTGCGGTAGGCCGCATACAGTTCGGAATTCGTATCGATATTATCACGGATCAGGATCCGGCTATCCAGCATGGCAGAATAGATCGCCGTGAAATAATCCTGCATATCACTGTCAAGATCCACATATGCCGCCGGGTCAAGTGAAAGCAGCTCATCCCGTATGGCCAGGGACGTTTCTTCTTCAGCCTTAAGAAAAGCTTCCTGAAGGCGCTGCTGCGCGGGACCGGCAGCTTCATCCGCAAAGCGATCATACTTAAGCACATTGTTCGCGATCAGCTGATAGTAAGCCTGGCGGATGGGAATATAATGATCCGATGCAGCCGGATCGGCATCATAATCCACCAGATGCGCGGAAAGAATGCCGGCAAGCTTCTGCTCGATCAGATGATAGCTGGCTTTCTGCAGGTCCGCATCGATGGAGAGGTAGATGTCATCGCCGGCAACCGGATCTACCGTTTCAATGACCTTCTGGATCTGGCCGAGATTATTGACGTATACCGTCGTGGTGCCGCTCGTTCCGCGCAGAGCTTCCTCCATCGCGGCTTCGATCCCGGTCTTTCCGATCATATCGCCGGAAACATAGGTTGCCCCCTGCTCATTCATGGCTTCGATCTCTTCCACGCTCGCAAGGCTGGTGTAGCCGATAATATGGCAGAAATATTCCGCATCGTTATAGACCCGTTCGTAGGACTGCTGAATATCGACGCCCAGCAGCTGCGACGCGTTTTCACGGATCGCAACCATCGTCTCATCGCTGATATTCCGGGCAACGACGCTTGGCCGGTAACGAACATAGAAATTCAGCGACAGGCTGTAGCGGATATAGATGACCTTCAGGGCTGTTGCCGGGTCGATCTCATAGGTCGTTTTATCCTGATTCCTGCCTACGCCGAAGCGGTTCATATAATATTGCACGATGTCCTGCGAAGAAGCACTGCGTTCTTCCTCGCTCAGCTCGCTCACCGCCTTTTTGCCGTACATATCCCGCAGGAAACGAAGTCTTGCGGCATCGGAGGGGAAATTCTCCTGCAGCACGCCGTTTTCATCATAATACAGCGGAATCGTCTGCTCGATCGTCTCTCCGTGCGCTTCGAGCAGTCGGATCAGACGGATCAGCATCAGATTGCGGACATAGCCGGTCTCATAAGAGCCGTCATCCGTCACGGTCACATTCTGAACCAGGCGGTTATAGGCAAGGAGTTTGCCGTTGCAGTCGTAAATGCGGCCTCTGGTCGGCGAGACGGAGATCCTGCGGATCGTCGTTGTCTGCACGTTTTGTTCCGCTTCATCGCCCTGAACGATCTGCAGATGGTACATCTGGCGAAACAGAAGGATAAACAGTACGACAAAGACCGCCACCACCGGGAACAGGCGTGAGGTGACGATCTGCCTGAATTTATATCCTAAATATTCCAGAAATTCTTTAAACAAAGGACCTGGTCCTCCTGGTCTCCCATCGTTCGATCACGGCGTCCGCACGGCGCAGCAGCGGATACAAAACCAGAGTCAGCAGCGCGGTATACAGCAGCTCGGGAAGGATGACGCCCGTCAGATACGCGCCGAAATCATATTGACCGTTAAGGACAAATGCGAACAGAAATACCCCGATGTGATAAAGCAGGTCGCTGATCAGGCAAAGCAGCAGCGGCATGTCAACAAACTCAGTATAGTAAAGCTGTCCGAGAAGCCCGATCGCATAGCCCAGAAGGGTATAGATCAGGGCGGAAAAACCAATCGTCTGACTGAAAAAGATATCCAGCAGCAGGCCGCAGGCAAAACCGATGCACATCCCGTCCGTGCTGCCCCGCATGAATCCAAACGAAAAGACCAGGATCAGCATGATATTCGGAACCGTCAGGATCAGGGAAGAAGCGGCAAAAATATTGTTCTGCAGAAAAAAGACCGCAAGGATCAGAAGCAGATAAGAAATGACGCGTTTCATGGTGTTTCCCCGGAGATTTTCAGCGTGGTCACCACCAGAACGGAATCCAGATCATCAAAATCCGCGGCGGG
>Ga0129307_1002210_pt1 | contig 16384 bp, 15 predicted proteins | sample P1105metagenome_FD_94437 | JGI IMG/M metagenome (GOLD analysis project Ga0129307, IMG submission 94437) | Capybara group fecal microbial communities from Wisconsin, USA - P1105 metagenome | ecosystem: Host-associated > Mammals > Digestive system > Large intestine > Fecal | place: USA: Wisconsin... | reverse complement strand
TTCATCGCCGAGATCATCGACCCCGAGACTGAAGAGGTCCTGCCCGACGGTCAGCAGGGCGAGCTGGTGTTCACCTCCATCACCAAGGAGGCGTTCCCGCTGCTGCGCTACCGCACGCGCGACGTCTGCGTCCTCTCCCACGAGAAGTGCTCCTGCGGCCGCACCCACGTCAAGATGGCGAAGCCGCGCGGCAGAACGGACGATATGCTCATCATCCGCGGCGTGAACGTGTTCCCGTCCCAGATTGAGACGGTGCTGCTGAACCTCGGCTACGGCGCGAACTACCAGATCATCGTCGACCGCGTCAACCACACCGACACGCTGGACGTCCACGTCGAAATGACGCCGGAGATGTTCACCGACAACATGGGCGACATCGCCAAGCGCCAGAAGCAGATCGTCGAGGGCCTGCGCGCCATGCTCGGCCTGACCGCCAAGGTCACGCTCGTCGCGCCGAAGTCCATCGTCCGCAGCGAGGGCAAGGCCGTCCGCGTCATCGACAACCGCAAAATTTGATAGGGGGTAAGAAACATGAGCGTCAAGCAGATTTCCGTATTTCTGGAGAACCGTCCCGGCGCCCTGCTGGGTCTGACCCGCGTGCTGGCGGAGAAGAACATTGATATGCGCGCCTTCTCCCTTGCCGAGACCAGCGAGTTCGGCATCGCCCGCATCATCGTCAACGATATCGACGCCACCGCCGCCGTCCTGACGGAGGAGGGCTTCATCCACAGCATCACGCCTGTCGTCGCCGTCGCCATCTCCAACACGCCCGGCGGGCTGAACAAGGCGCTGACCGCCCTGAGCGACGCGCAGGTCAACGTCGAGTATATGTACGCCTTCATCGGCGGCAAAAAGGAAAGCGCCTACATGATCTTCCGCGTCGCGGATGACGAGAAGGCAAGCGAGGTACTCCGCGCCGCGGGCATCCAGCTCGCCGAGCAGGAGGAGATCGTCAACCTGTGAAGAAACCCGGTTCCGCGTTTCCGGGACTTCGATAGATCAACCGATTAGGAAAGGAGCACCATTATGTACAGAGCGTTTGTTGACGGTTCCACGATCCGGCCGACCTTCGTGTTCAACGAAATGGAGAAGTGCCCCGAGGTGGGCGACATCTTCAAGGTTGACACGGATGTGTTTGAGGTGTATGACATCCATCATCATCTGGAAAACCATGTGCTGTATCTTGACTTCCATTTGAGGCCTTACGAATAATGATTCTCCCAAAACGCGGAAGGGCTGCCCTGTAACGGGGCAGCCCTTTTTTACGTTGTATTTGCTTGACAGAAATCGGATGCCGTACCAGGCTGGCAACAGATTGAGCGGCAGCTGGGTCGTGAGGTATCCACAGTTGTTCGGTTGTCCGAACGGGATGCAGAGGATCGACCTGTCGCTCTTCTTTTGCCTCATACCCCCAGCAGCCGCACGGCATTGCCGCCGAGGATGGCGCTCTGCTCCGCCTCCGTCAGCGGCAGGGCGCGGAAGCGGCGCAGTTCCTCCGTCTGCCCGCCCCATGGGGAGTCCGTGCCGAACAGCAGCCGCTCCGCGCCAAAGGCGCGGACGAGGCGTAGGAACGCCGCGCCGTCCAGCAGCGCAAGCTCGTCCGGACGGTAGTACCCGTCGCCGTTGGGCGTCAGCGCGCCGAGTGCGAAAGACGTGTCGAGGTACACGCCCGTCTCGGGCAGCAGGCGCTCCACGTCCTCCCACTGCCGCCAGCCGCCCATGTGCGCGCAGATCAGCGTCACGCCGTCGGTCTGGCGCACGGCGGAGGCGATGCGCGCGGGGGAGACGAAGTCGTCGGCGCCGGGGAAGCCCACGTCGCGCCCCGCGTGGGTCAGCACGACCAGCCCCAGCTCCGCGCAGCGGTCGAGGATGCGCAGATAGCGGTCGTCATCGAAGAAAGCCCCTTGATAGACGGGATGCAGCTTGATCCCCTTGACCCCATGCGCGGCGAGGCGCGACAGCTCGCCCTTCCAGCCGGCGAAGTCGGGATGCATACAGCCGAAGGATATGACGCCGGTTTCGCCGCTGCGCTCGTCGAGGGCGACGGAGGCGTCGTTGACGTGGACGACCTGACGCTCGTTCGTGGCGACAGGCAGGACGACCGAGCGGTCGACGCCCGACGCCGCCATGGACGCGCACAGCGCGCCAACGCTGCCGTCGGCAAAGGGCTGCGTGTGGGACATGGCTTGCAGCTTGTCCACCGTCCGCGCCGCAAGCGCGTCGGGAAAGGTGTGGGTGTGGATATCGACGATCATGGCGTTACCTCATGTGCAAAAGGCTGTGGCGGGAAACCACAGCCTTTTGGCTTGCTTTTTTATTCGCTGTCGCCCAGCGCTTCGGTCTGCCGCACGAGCACCTTCTTGTTGTAGCAGGAGAAGGCGTCTTCCACCAGCGCCTTGCTCGGCGCGGGGGTGAACGCGCTCACCAGCGGCACGATCACCAGCCCCGCGAGCATACAGAACGCGCCCGCGTTGATGGGGGACTGGAGCAGCTTCGGGAAGCTGCTGCGCACGAAGATGTTGAGGATCATCACGACGGTGGAGAACGCGAAGCTGACCCAGCAGGAGAGCTTGCTTGCGCGCTTCCAGTACAGGCCGTAGAGGAACGGGGCGAGGAACGCGCCCGCCAGAGCGCCCCAGCTCACGCCCATGAGCTGCGCGATGAAGGTGACGCTGGACTTGTACTGGATGATGGCAAGCACGACGGAGATCGCAATGAACACCACGATCAGCGCGCGCATGACGGAGAGCTGCTTCTTCTCGTCCATGTCGCGGATGACGTTGCCCTTGAGCAGGTCGAGCGTCAGCGTGGAGCTGGACGTCAGCACCAGGGACGAAAGCGTGGACATCGAGGCGGAGAGCACGAGGATGACGACCACCGCGATGAGGATATCGGGCAGGCCCGAGAGCATCGTCGGCACCACCGCGTCATAGCCGCCGGCGGGCATACCGTTCGTGGGGTTGAGCTGCGCGGTGAACAGGCGCCCGAAGCCTCCGAGGAAGTAGCACCCGCCCGCGACGACGAAGGCGAACACAGTGGAGATGATCATACCCTTGCTGACCTGGGACTCGTTTTTGATGGCGTAGAACTTCTGAACCATCTGCGGCAGGCCCCATGTGCCGAGCGAGGTGAGGATCACCACGCCGAAGAGGTTGATCGGGTCAGGCCCGAAGAAGGAGTTGAACACGCCGGGCGCGTCCGAGACCAGCGGGTCGCTGATCGCGGCAAGCCCGTCCAGCGCGGCGAGGAAGCCGCCCTGCGACTTGAGCACCGCCGCAATGATCGCGATGATGCCGAAGATCATGATGATGCCCTGAATGAAGTCGTTGATGGCGGTCGCCATGTAGCCGCCCGCGATGACGTAGATGCCGGTCAGCACCGCCATGGCGATGACGCAGATGGAGTAGTCGATGTTGAACGCCATGCCGAACAGGCGGCTGAGGCCGTTGTACAGCGAGGCGGTGTAGGGGATCAGAAAGATGAAGATGATGACCGACGCGGCGATCTTCAGCGAGCGGCTGCCGAAGCGCTTGCCGAAGAATTCCGGCATGGTGGCGCTGGAGAGGTGCTGGGTCATGATGCGCGTGCGCCTGCCGAGGATGCCCCACGCCAGCAGCGAGCCGATCAGCGCGTTGCCGATGCCGACCCAGGTGGACGCGATGCCGTATTTCCAGCCGAACTGTCCGGCGTAGCCGACGAAGATGACCGCGGAGAAGTAGGATGTTCCGTAGGCGAAGGCGGTCAGCCACGGACCGACGCTGCGCCCGCCGAGGACAAAACCGCTGACGTCGGTGGCGTTGCGGCGGCAGTACAAACCGATGCCCACCATCACGCCGAAGAAAATCACCAGCATAACGATCTTGAGAGCCATAAAAACCAATCCTTTCACACCGCGATTGCTTCACGGCTTTGATGCGTTAAAGTTTAGCGCATAAAAGTGATAAAGTCAACTGGCGGTTTTGATAAACGGAGCGCGCGAATTGGCCGACAGATATGGCGAACCTGCACAATTCCATCGAAACGGGACGAATAACGTGTCGTTTTGCGGGAAATTCAACCTGTTATTTGCGAAGAGTCCGCACGCGCCGGTTGCAATTTTCGGCGGTTTGTGATATGAATAGAGCTACAATCCGATCATGGCGGCTCCCGCCGCGTCGCGCGGCAAGGGGGAATGGGGTGCGAAGCCCCGCGAGTCGGTCACTGTGATGTCTCCCGGAGGGAGAATGAGTCAGAATGCCCGGAGCCGCCAGCGTTTCTGCCGCAACCGGAAACCGCATCCAAAGGCTGAGCCGCCAAAGCGGCTGAGTCTGGTTTTGCGTATTTCCGCTTGCCGCAGGGGCGAGCGGAAATCATTGTATTCAGGAGAAAAAACCATGAAAAAACTGTTGATCTGTATGATGGCGCTTGCGTTGTTCGGCATGATGCTGACTGCCTGCGGAGGAAAAGACGCCGCGACCGCGGCGGAGCAGGAGACGAGCCCCGCCCCCGTCGAAGCGGCGGAGGAGCCGGAGGAGGAGAACTACGACACCGGCGACGCGTCGCTGGACGACCCGCGCAATCAGGACGGCATCGGCGAGCGCGAGCTGCTGGTGGTCAGCTTCGGCACCAGCTACAACGACAGCCGCCGCCTGACCATCGGCGCGATCGAGGAGGCGCTGGATCAGGCGTTCCCCGATTGGAGCGTGCGCCGCGCGTTTACGAGCCAGATCATCATTGACCATGTGGCCTCCCGCGACGGCGAGGTCATCGACAACGTGACAGAGGCGCTGGAGCGCGCCGTCAGCAACGGCGTCAAGCAGCTCGTCGTGCAGCCGACGCACCTGATGGATGGCTTCGAGTACAACGATCTCGTCGATGAGATCGCGCAGTACAGCGACGCCTTTGAATCCGTCGCCATCGGCGCCCCGCTGCTGAGCAGCGACGGGGATTTCGACGCTGTGGCGGACGCGATCGTCCATGCGACGGAGAGCTTCGACGACGGCAGGACCGCCGTCGTGTTTATGGGCCACGGCACCGAGGCGGAGTCCAACCGCGTCTACGAGCAGATGCAGGGCGTTCTGGACGCAAAGGGCATGGAACATTATTATATCGGCACGGTCGAGGCGCATCCGTCGGTCGACGACGTGCTTGCCTCCGTGGCGGAGGGCGCGTACGCGCGCGTCGTGCTGCGCCCGCTGATGGTCGTCGCGGGCGACCACGCGAACAACGACATGGCGGGCGACGACGAGGACAGCTGGCGCTCCGTGTTCGAGGCCGCCGGATATGAGGTCGAGTGCGTGCTGGAGGGCCTGGGCAGCGTGGAGCAGATCCGGGAGATGTATGTTGCCCATGCAAGGGCGGCGATCGGGGAGTTGAAGTGAGATGAACAGGACGCTGATCGCGGCGCTGCTGGCGCTGTGCCTGCTGACCGGCTGCGCCGCCGTGGAGCAGACGACCGGGCAGCCGGCCGAACAGCCGACCGAAACAAATACCTCCGCCGTGGCGGACGCCTCGCAGATGACGACCGTGCAGGACGTGGTCGAGGACGGCATGGTTCCCGTACCCACCGCCGAACTGAAGGACGGGGTCTATCCGGTCGCGGTGGACTGCAGCTCGTCCATGTTCAAGATCGAGGGCTGCGAGCTGACCGTGGCGGACGGCGCCATGACCGCGAAGCTGACCATGGGCAGCGACGCCTACGGCTACTTCTACGCGGGCACCGCCGAGGAAGCGGCGGCGTCGGACGGCGCGGACTACATCGAGCCGGAGAACCGGACGTTCCGTCTGGACGTCGAGGCGCTGGACGCGGCGGTCAACTGCGCGGCGTGGAGCGTCAAGAAGGAGCTGTGGTACGACCGCACGCTGGTCTTCCGCGCCGACTCGCTCCCGATGACGGCGTTCAAGACGCTGGTCACGGCGGAGAGCCTTGGGCTTGCCGACGGCCCGTATGTCTGCGGCGTGTCGCTTGCGGGCGGCTCCGGACGGGCAAGCCTGCAGGATCCTGCCCGCCTGACGGTCGAAAACGGCGCGGTGGCGGCGCAGATCGTCTGGAACAGCCCGAACTACGACTATATGATCGTGGACGGCGTACGCTACGACGTGGAGAGCGTCACGGAGGACGCATCCTCCTTCACGATCCCCGTCGCGGCGTTCGACCGAGCGCTTGCGGTCGCCGCGGACACGACCGCGATGAGCCAGCCCCATGAGATCGAATACACGCTGACCTTCGATTCCGCCACATTGGAGCGCGATCAATGATGAAGCGTTGTCTGCCGCTCCTGCTTCTGCTCCTGCTGACGGGCTGCGCCGCGCGGGAGACGCCGCGCAGCGACCCGCAGCCTGTCGGCAGCATGGAGCTCGCCTACGCGGAGCAGTTCTCCGTGGACTACTACGACGGCGGCGCGGCGCTGGTGACCATCGCGGGGCAGGAGCGCTATCTCCTCGTCCCCGATGGGGCGGACGCGCCGGAAATCGCGGATGCGACGGTGCTTCACACCCCGCTGGACAACCTCTATCTGGCGTCCTCCGGCGCGATGGATTCCTTCGCCCGGCTCGACGCGCTCTCCGCCGTGCGCTTTACCGGCACGGCGGCGTCGGATTGGAGCCTCGCCGAGGTCGTGGACGCGCTGGACGCGGAGGATATGTACTATGTCGGCAAGTACCGCGCGCCGGACTACGAGCTGCTGCTGTCCGAGGGCTGCTCGCTGGCGCTGGAAAACACGATGATCCTCCACAGCCCTGCCACGCGCGAGCAGCTGGAGGCGCTCGGCATCCCCGTGCTGATCGAACGGTCGAGCTATGAGGCGCACCCGCTCGGGCGGATGGAGTGGATCAAGCTCTATGCCCTGCTCGTGGGCAGGGAGGCGGAGGCGCAGGCGTTCTTCGACCGCGAAACCGCAGCGCTTGCCGGCATCCTGAGCGCGGAGCCGACGGGGAAGAGCGCGGCGTTCTTCTTCGTCAGCCCCAACGGCTGGATCAACGTCCGCCGCGCGAGCGACTACATCCCGAAGATGATCGAGCTGTCCGGCGGCGTCTACGTTCCCCCCGACGCGGAGGGGGAGGACGACGCGCGCTCCGCCGTCAATCTGCAGCCGGAGGCGTTCTACGCGGGCGCGAAGGACGCGGACGTGCTGATCTACAACAGCAACATCTATCCCATTGACAGCATCGCGCAGCTTGTGGAGAAAAACGACCTGTTTGCGGACTTTAAGGCGGTGCGCGAGGGCAACGTCTGGGCGACGGAGCAGAACGTCTTTCAGGAGACCACAGCCGTCGGCGGCATGATCGCGGACTTCCGCGCCGTGCTGGCGGGAACGGATGCGGAACGGCTGACCTATTTGTATAAGTTGACATAATATTGAAGGGAGGGCGATCGGCGATGAAGGATCGGACGCGTTACGCGGCCGCGTTTGCGCTGCTTGCCCTCCTGCTGCTTGCGCTTGCGGCGGCGGGGCTTGCCGTCGGCAGCGTGGCTGTCGCGCCGCGCGAGGTGCTTGGCGCCCTGCTCGGCGCGGCGAAAAGCGAGACGGCGGCAAAGATCGTCGATCTGCGCGTGCGCCGCGTGCTCGCCGCGGGGTTGCTGGGCGGGGCGCTGGCGGTGTCCGGCTTCCTGCTGCAGACCTTTTTTGCCAATCCCATCGCGGGGCCGTTCGTTCTCGGCGTGTCGTCGGGCGCGAAGCTGACCGTCGCGCTGGTGATGGTGCTGCTGCTCAGCCGCGGCGTCGCCGTCGGCTCGGCGGGGCTGTATGCTGCGGCGTTCGTCGGCTCCACGCTTGTGCTGCTGCTCATCCTGCTGCTCTCGGGACGGGTGCGGCAGATGCCGCTGCTGGTCGTCTGCGGCGTGATGGTGGGCTATATCTGCTCCGCGATCACCGACCTCGTCGTGACCTTTGCCGACGATGCGAACATCGTCAATCTGCGCGCGTGGTCGCTCGGCAGCTTTTCGGGCGTGAGCTGGAGGAATCTGGGCGTCATCGCGCCGATGGTGCTCGGCGCGCTGGCGTGCAGCTTTCTGCTCTCCAAGCCGATGAGCGCCTATCAGCTCGGCGAGAGCTACGCGCAGAACCTCGGCGTGGAGCTGAAGACCTTCCGCGTGGAGCTCATCCTCCTCTCCAGCGTGCTTTCCGCCTGCGTGACGGCGTTCGCCGGGCCGATCTCGTTCGTCGGCGTGGCGGTGCCGCATCTGATGCGCAGCCTGTTCAAGACCGCGAAGCCGATCCTGATGGTGCCCGCCTGTTTTCTGGGCGGCGCGGCGTTCTGCCTCGGCTGCGACCTCGTGGCGCGGACGCTGTTTGCGCCGACGGAGCTTGCCATCGGTTCCGTGACCGCCGTGTTCGGCGCGCCGGTGGTGATCTGGATGCTGGTCTCGCGGCGGAAGGGGGTGCGCGTATGAGCGAAATACTGCTGCACGCCAAAGACCTCGCGGCAGGGTACGACGGCAAAGCCATTGTAAAGGATGTCAGCTTTGCGATCCGCCCCGGGGAGATCCTCACGCTCATCGGGCCGAACGGCGCGGGGAAGTCGACGATCCTCAAGGCGATCGCGCGGCAGCTTGCGCCGATGGCGGGCGCGATCTATCTGGACGGCATCTCGCTGCACGACCTCGGCGCGCTGGACGCCGCGCGCTCGCTGTCCATCCTGACGACCGAGCGCGTGCGCGCGGACAGGATGACCGTGCGCGAGGTCGTGAGCCTCGGGCGCTATCCCTATACCGGCACGCTGGGCGTGCTTTCGGCGCACGACCGCGCCGTGACCGGGCAGACCATGGCGCGGCTGCGTATTTCCAACCTCGCGGAGCGGGATTTTAACGCTCTGAGCGACGGGCAGCGCCAGCGGGTCATGCTCGCCCGCGCCGTCAATCAGGAGCCGCGCGTGCTTGTGCTGGACGAGCCGACCTCCTATCTCGACGTGCGCTATGAGATCGAAATGCTGACGCTGCTGCGCGAGCTGGTGCGGGAGCGCGGCCTCGCCGTGGTGCTCTCGCTGCACGAGCTGACGCTCGCCCGCCGTCTGAGCGACACGGTGCTCGCCGTCAGGGACGGCGTGATCGACCGCGCGGGGACGCCGGAGGCGGTGTTCGCGGACGGCTATGTGGACGAGCTCTACGATATGCCGCGCGGCGCGTACGAGGACTTTTTCGGCGCGCCGCGGCAGACGGAAACGCGCGCCCACGCCTTTTTCCAGAACCGCGCCTGCGAAAAATTCCCCTGTCACAAAGGCGTGCGCGAGGAGGATTTCAACTGCCTGTTCTGCTACTGCCCGCTCTACGCCCTCGGCGAGCGCTGCGGCGGCGATCATCACTACACGGAAAAGGGCTATAAGAGCTGTATTGACTGCAATTTTCCCCACAAACGGGAGAATTACGACAAGATCCTTGCCCGCTACGGCGAGATCGCCGCGCTGACCAAGCGCGAGACCTATGTCCGCAGCGGACAAAAGCTGCTGCGCTGCGGCTTCACCACGGGCACCTGCGCCGCCCTCGCGGCGAGCGCGGCGGCGCGGCTGCTGCTTACGGGGGAGGCGCTCGAAACGGTGCGCCTCGTCACGCCCAAGGGCACGACGGCCGCCGTCGCGCCGGAGGAGTGCCGTATGGACGGCGACGCCGCCGTCTCCGCCGTGCGCAAGGACGCGGGCGACGATCCCGACGTCACGGACGGCTGCCTTGTCCGCGCGACGGTGCGCAAAACGGACGCGGGCGTTGCCGTCGACGGCGGCGCGGGCGTCGGGCGCGTGACGAAGCCCGGGCTGGACCAGCCCATCGGCGCGGCGGCGATCAACACCGTGCCGCGCCGCATGATCGCGGACGCCGTGCGCGACGTCTGCGAGGAGGCGGGCTATGACGGCGGGCTGTCCGTCGTGATCTCTGTGCCGGAGGGCGCGGAGATCGCCAAAAAGACGTTCAACCCCATGCTCGGCGTCGAGGGCGGTATCTCCATCCTCGGCACCTCCGGCGTGGTCGAGCCGATGAGCGAGCGCGCCATCGTGGACACTATCGAGGCCGAGCTGCGCCAAAAGCGCGCCGAGGGCGCGAAGCGCGTCGTGCTGACGCCGGGGAACTACGGCGCGGACTTTCTGCGCGCAAGCGCGCTCGTGCCGCAGACCGTGCCGAGCGTCCGCTACTCCAACTTCCTCGGTGACGCGCTCGACCTTGCGGCGACGCTGGGCTATGCCGACGCGCTGCTGGTGGGGCACATCGGCAAGCTGGTCAAGCTTGCGGGCGGGATCATGAACACGCATTCGAAGTACGCCGACTGCCGCACGGAGCTGCTGTGCGCCCACGCGGCGATCTGCGGCGCGGACGCCGCGCTGTGCGAATGCCTGATGAACGCCCCCACGACGGACGCCTGCATCGCGTTGCTGGACGGAGCAGACCTCCGCCGGCCGGTGCTGGACAGCCTGCTTGCCGCCATGCAGCGGCAGCTCGACCGTCGGGCGGGGAACGCCCTGCGCGCGGGCGCGGTGCTGTTCTCCAACGAATACGGCCTGCTGGGCATGACGGACGCGGCGAAAGCCATCCTACAGGATTGGAGCGAGTGATATGGTACACTTTGTCGGCGCGGGACCGGGCGCGGTCGACCTCATTACGCTGCGCGGCGCGCGGCTGCTGGAGGCGGCGGACGTCGTCGTCTATGCGGGCAGCCTTGTCAACCCCGCGCTCCTGGCGCATTGCAAGGACGGGTGCGCCGTTTACAACAGCGCGACGATGACGCTGGACGAGGTGCTTGCCGTCCTGCTGGACGCGGAGGCGGCGGGCAGGGACGCCGTGCGCCTGCACACGGGCGACCCCTCGCTCTACGGCGCGATCCGCGAGCAGATGGACGCGCTGGCGGCGCGCGGCGTCGCCTTTGACGTGACGCCGGGGGTGTCGAGCCTGTTCGGCGCGGCGGCGACGCTGGGCGCGGAGTTCACGCTGCCCGGCGTCAGCCAGAGCCTGATCGTCACGCGCCTCGCGGGGCGCACGGGCGTGCCGGAGGGCGAACGGCTCCGCGATCTTGCGCGCCACGGCGCGTCGATGGCGATCTTCCTCTCGGCGGGAATGCTGGACGGCGTCCGTTCCGAGCTGCTCGCGGGCGGCATGGACGCAGACACGCCCGCCGCTATCGTCTACAAGGCGACCTGGCCGGACGAGCGCATCGTGCGCTGCACGGTGGGCACGCTGGCGGAGGCGGCGGGGGACGTCCGGCGGACGGCCATCGTCTTCGTCGGGCGCTTTCTCGACGCGCCGTATGAAAAGAGCAAACTCTACGACCCGTCGTTTACGACGGGATATCGAAAGGGAACGACATGAGGAACGGCAGCATCGCCTGCCTCGCGTTCACAGAGCGGGGCGGGGCGCTGGCGGAGCGCATCTGCGCCGCGATCGGCGGCGAAGCGTCCTGCACGCGCGACGGCACGGGCCTGCGCGACTGGACGGCGGCGAACTTCCCGACGATGCGCGCGCTGATCTACGTCGGCGCGGCGGGCATCGCCGTGCGCGCCGTCGCGCCGCACCTCGTCAGCAAGGCGAGCGACCCCGCCGTGCTCTGCGTGGACGAGGGCGGGCGTTTTGTCATCCCGCTTGCGTCCGGACACCTTGGCGGGGCAAACGAACTGGCGCGGCGTATCGCGGACGCCATCGGCGCGACCGCCGTCGTCACCACGGCGACGGACGGGCGCGGCGTCTTTGCCGTGGACGAGTGGGCGCGGGTGCAGAACTGCACCGTCGTCCATCCCGAGGGCGTCAAGGCCGTGTCCGCCGCGCTGCTCGACGGAGCGCGCGTCACGCTCCGCGCGGCGTTCCCCATCGAGGGGGAGCCGCCGGCGGGCGTCGTCCTCAAGGACGCGGACGGCGCGGACGTCTGGGTTGACGTGCGCCCCCACGATGCGCTGACGGTTGCGCCGCGCTGCCTGACGCTGGGCGTCGGCTGCAGGCGCGGCACGGCGCGGGAGACGCTGGAGCGTCGCTTCGCGGCGTTCTGCGCCGCAAATGATATCCTGCCGGAGGCGGTCGGGCGCGCGGCGACCATCGACAGAAGAGCCGATGAAGCGGGGCTGCTGGACTTCTGCGCCGCGCACGGCTGGCCGCTTAAGACGTTTACGGCGGGCGAGCTTGCCGCCGTCGCGGGGGAGTTCGCCGCCTCGGCGTTCGTCCGCGACGTCACCGGCGTAGACAATGTCTGCGAACGCGCGGCAGTAAAGGACGCGCAAGGGAAACTGCTTGTCAGAAAGGACGCCGGAGACGGCGTCACGTTCGCGCTGGCGCAGCGCATGATATACTTGGATTGGAGGTGGCGGAATGGCTAAGCTCTACGTCGTCGGCATTGGCCCCGGCGGCGCGGACGGCATGACGCTTGAGGCGCGCGCAGCGATCGAGAGGGCGGAGCTGATCTGCGGCTACACGGCGTATGTCGAGCTGGTCGCGCCGCTGTTCCCCGACAAGGAGACCTACGCCACGCCCATGCTGCGGGAGATCGAGCGCTGCCGCTATGCGCTGGCGCGGGCGCAGGAGGGAAAAACTGTCGCGCTGGTGTGCAGCGGCGACGCGGGCGTGTACGGCATGGCGGCCCCGGTGCTGGAGCTGCTGCCGGAGTACGCGGGCGCGGAGGTCGAGGTCGTCGCGGGCGTGACGGCGGCGATCTCCGGCGCGGCGCTGCTCGGTGCGCCCTTGGGGCACGATTTTTGCGTCGTCTCGCTCAGCGACCTGCTCACGCCGTGGGAAGTCATCGAACGGCGTTTGCGCTGCGCGGCCGAGGGCGACTTCGCCATCGCGCTCTACAACCCCTCGTCCAAGCGCCGCGCCGACCATCTGCGCCGCGCCTGCGACATCCTGCTCGAAACGCGCGGCGGCGGCACGCCCTGCGGGATCGTGCGCATGATCGGCCGCGCGGGCGAGGAAAAGCGCATCACGACGCTTGCCGGGCTGCGGGAAACGGCGGTCGATATGTTCACCACCGTGTTCGTCGGCTCGTCCGCCACGCGGGAGATCGGCGGGTATCTGGTCACGCCGAGAGGGTATCAGACATGAACAACATCGTCATTTTCGGCGGCACGACCGAGGGGCGCGCCCTGTCCCACTGCCTCGCGGACGCGGGCGCGACGGTGACGGTCTGCGTCGCCACGCCCTACGGCGCGGAGGAGCAGAGGACGCGCGACGGCGTGACGGTGCTCGTGGGCCGCAAGACGGCGGAGGAGATGGCGGCGCTCGTGCGCGGCGCGCCGCTGTGCGTGGACGCGACGCATCCCTACGCGGTGGAGGCGTCGCGCAACATCCGCGCGGCGTGCGAGACGGCGGGCGTACCGTACCGGCGGCTTTTGCGGCAGGAGAGCGCCGCGCAGGGCGCGGTGTTCGTCGACGGCGCGGCGGAAGCGGCGGCGTACCTGCGGCACACGGAGGGGAACATCCTGCTGACCACCGGCGCGAAGGAGCTTGGCGCGTTCGCCGCGCTCGACCCCGCGCGGCTCTATCCGCGCGTCCTGCCCTCGCACGAGGGGATCGCCGCCTGCGAGGCGGCGGGTATCCCGCACCGCAACATCATCGCCATGCAGGGGCCGTTCTCGCAGACGCTCAACGAGGCGATCCTGCGGCAGTACGGCATTGCGTGGCTCGTCACCAAGGACGGCGGCGCGGCGGGCGGCTTCCCGGAAAAGCAGCTTGCGGCAGAGTCGGCTGGAGTGAAGCTGATCGTGCTGCGCCGCCCAGAGGAACGGGGCGAGGATCTGGAAGCCATCGTGGCGGAAAGTGAGGAGATGCTGAAATGCAGGTGACGCTGATCGGGCTCGGCGGCGCGGGGGAGACGATCACCCTGGCGGCACGGGAGGCTTTGGAGCGGGCGGATGTGATCGTCGGCGCGGCGCGCCTGATCGAGAGCATCCCGAAAACTGACAGGCAAAAATACTTTACAGAATATAGAACAGAAGCAATCATCGAGATCCTTGCACGGGAATCCGCGGCGCGCTCCTGCGTTGTGTTCAGCGGCGACAGCGGGTTCTTCTCCGGCGCGCGCAGCCTGCTGCCGCAGCTGCGGCAGCGCGGGATCGACTGCCGTGTGCTGCCCGGCGTTTCCAGCGTGCAGCTTCTCGCCGCGCGGCTTGGAAGGCCGTGGCAGGATTGGACGCTCGTCTCCGCCCACGGCGCGGCGTGCGATCCCGTCACGGCGATCCTGCGCGGCAAGCCGGCGTTCTTTCTCACCGGCGGGGACAACACGCCCGCCGCGCTCTGCCGCGCCCTTGCGGACGCGGGGCTGGGCGACGTGCGCGTGACGGTGGGGGAGAACCTCGCCGCCGCGGAGGAGCGCATCGTCGAGGCCACCGTAGCCGAGGCGGCGGAGCAGGCGTTCGCGCCGCTGTCCGTCCTGCTTGTCGAGGCGGTCGAGCGCCCCGACGTGCCCGTCGGCGGCGTCGCGGACGATATGTTCCTGCGCGGGAGCGTGCCGATGACCAAGCAGGAGGTGCGCGCCGCGATCCTGAGCAAGCTGGCGCTCCGCCGGACGGACACGGTCTGGGACGTGGGCGCGGGCACGGGCAGCGTGTCCGTGGAGCTGGCGCTCGCCGCGAACGAGGGGCGCGTCTGCGCCGTCGAGTGCGCCGACGAAGCGTGCGAGCTGATCGAGGCGAACCGCCGACGCTTCGGCGCGTGGAACCTGTGCCTCGCGCGCGGGACCGCGCCGGAGGCGCTGGCGGGACTGCCCGCGCCGGACGCGGTGTTCATCGGCGGCAGCAAGGGACGGCTTCGGGAGATCATGGAGGCGGCGCTTGCAGCCAATCCCGCCGCGCGCCTGTGCGTCAGCGCCATTGCGATGGAGACCTTGAGCACTGCATTAGACGCTTGTAAAGCACTTCAACTTGACATGGATATCGCGCAGATCTCGGTCTCGCGCACCCGCGCGGCGGGGGCGCTGCACCTGCTGACGGCGAACAATCCCGTCTTTCTCATCACGGCGAAGCGAGGTGAGGGCGCATGATCCGCCTGATGCTCGCCGCGCCGCGCTCCGGCAGCGGCAAGACCGTCGTGACCTGCGCCATCCTGCGGTCGATGGCGCGGCGGGGGCTTGCGCCCTGCGCGTTCAAGGTCGGGCCGGACTACCTCGACCCGACGTTCCACCGCGCCGTTCTCGGCGTGGAGAGCCGCAACCTCGACCTGTTCCTCAGCGACGAAGCCTGCGTTCGCGCTATCTTCGCGCGCGGCTGTCAGAATCACGGCGCGGCGGTGATCGAGGGCGTCATGGGGTACTACGACGGTCTGGGTGGCACGAGCGAGCGCGCGAGCGCGTGGCACGTCGCGCAAACGCTGGACGTGCCGACGATCCTCGTTCTGCCCGCGCGCGGCGCGAGTCTGAGCCTCGCGGCGGAGATACGCGGCTTTCGCGCGTTCCGGGAGGACAGCCGCATCGCCGGCGTGGTGCTCAACGAGTGCTCCGCCGCGCTTTACCGGACGCTCGTGCCCGCGCTGGAGCGCGAGGGCGGCGTGCCGGTGCTGGGCTTTCTGCCGAAAATCGAGGCGGCGCGCTTTGACAGCCGCCACCTCGGATTGCACGCGGCGGGCGAGATCGCCGATCTGTCCGACAGGCTGGACGCGCTTGCCGACGCGCTGGTGCTCGACTGGGAGCGCCTGACGGCGCTGTGCGACGCGCCCGCGCCGCCAGCGCCGCCGACCGCGCGGCATGGCGGCGTCCCCGTCGCTGTCGCGGAGGACGAGGCGTTCTTCTTCACCTACCGGGAGACGCTGGACGCCCTGCGTGAGCAGGGCGTGGAGGTCGTGCCGTTCAGCCCCCTGCATGACGCGGCGCTGCCGGAGGGCGTCTGCGCGCTCTATCTGCCCGGCGGCTATCCCGAGCTGTACGCGAAGGCGCTTGCGGACAACGCGTCCATGCGCGAGAGCGTCAAAAGCGCGGTGCTCGGCGGACTGCCCACCGTCGTGGAGTGCGGCGGCTTCCTCTACCTTGGCGCGTCGCTGTGCGACCCGACGGGGGCGGCGTACCCGATGGCGGGCGTTCTGCCCGGACGCGCGGCGGACGCGGGACGGCTGGTGCGCTTCGGCTACGCGACGCTCTGCGCCGAGGACGACAGCATGCTCTTCCGCGCGGGCGAGCGCGTTCCCGTCCACGAGTTCCACCACTGGGACAGCGACGCTAACGGCGCGGCGTTCCGCATGGAAAAGCCGCTCACGGGCAAGGCGTGGCGCGGCGGCTTCGCAAGCCCCACGCTCTACGCCGCGCTCCCACACCTTTATTTTGCGGGAAATCCCGCGCTTGCGGCGCGTTTTGCCGCCGCGGCGCGGACGTACGGAGAGAAATATGGACTTATCTGAACTGCTCCGCGGCATCCTGCCGTCGGACGAGGCGGCGCGGAGGGCGGCGCGCGCGCGCTGGAACCAGTGCGCCAAGCCGCTCGGCAGCCTCGGCCTGCTGGAAACGGCGATCGAGGACGT
>Ga0129307_1002209_pt1 | contig 16419 bp, 14 predicted proteins | sample P1105metagenome_FD_94437 | JGI IMG/M metagenome (GOLD analysis project Ga0129307, IMG submission 94437) | Capybara group fecal microbial communities from Wisconsin, USA - P1105 metagenome | ecosystem: Host-associated > Mammals > Digestive system > Large intestine > Fecal | place: USA: Wisconsin... | reverse complement strand
TGATACTCTCTAAGAAGACGAAGCTTCTCATCATCACTGTACTTGGTTGGACTTTTTCTCATAAGTATTACACATTTTAATTGTTCATAAATGTGTCTACCTATATCAGTATAAGTCAAATTGCAACCCAATCAGGCATCAATTGGAAATGAGTACGTTTGGAGGCATATTTTTGACCGAAATAAATGGTCGTCAGACCGTTGAAAGTTGTTCTTGTCGTTTGAGTTGTTTTTTATCACACTACCCGTGTCGTTTAACGACAGCATCAACAACCCAAGCAACAATTCCGGTCGACACCGATTTTCTCTAGAAATAGGAGGATTTTTCTTCTTTCGCTGGTAAAAAAACGGTGGTTACAGATTTTTTTTGTAATTTTGCACCCAAATGTACCATCACGAAACCAACATGAACGTAGCAGAGATACTAAACGGGAATAACGACGAGAAGAGTCTCTCGTTCGAAGTGCTGCCCCCGCTGAAGGGCATGGGCACAAAGAAACTCTTCGACACGATAGACAAGCTGAAGGAGTTCTGTCCGAAGTACATCAATATCACGACCCACCATTCGGAATATGTGTATAAGGAACTGGAGAACGGTCTGCTGGAGCGTCAGCGTGTGCGCCGCCGCCCAGGTACCATCGCTATTGCAGCTGCCATTCAGCAGAAATATCATCTTCCTGTCATTCCGCATATCATCTGCAGTGGTGCCACGAAGGAGAGTATCGAGTACGAGTTGCTCGACCTGCAGTTCCTGGGTATCAGTAATGTACTGTTGCTGCGCGGCGATAAGGCCAAGGACGACAAGGTTTTCACACCCACCAAGGGCGGGCATCGCCATACGACAGGCCTGATTAAGCAGGTGGTGCAGTTTAACAACGGGTTCTTCGCCGATGGAACGCCCATCCAGCATCCCGGTGAGCCATTCTCGTTTGGGGTAGCCTGCTATCCCGAGAAGCATGAAGAGGCTCCGAATTTGGAACAGGACATGAAGCACCTGAAGGAAAAGCAAGACCTGGGTGCCGAATATGCTGTGACACAGTTGTTCTTCGACAATGAGAAGTATTATCGGTTTGTGGAGAAGGCCCGACAGATGGGCATCACCATACCGATTATTCCCGGGTTGAAACCTTTTGCCAAGCTCAGTCAGTTGACCGTGGTGCCGAAGACTTTCCACTGCGATATACCCGAGCCGCTGGCGCAAGAGGTGCTGAAATGCAAGACCGACGAGGATGCCCGTCAGCTGGGTGTGGAGTGGGCCACACAGCAATGCAAGGATCTGTATGCCCACGGTGTGAACAACATCCATTTCTATACGGTGTCGGCCGTCGACAGTGTGGCTGAGGTGGCACGCAGACTGTGATGGGACGGTGCGAACAGTGAATAAGTAAAAAGACAGATATGACATTCGATGATGTGATAGGACAGAAGGAGGCGAAGGAGCGGCTGTTGCAGATGGAGCGCGAACAGCGGCTGCCTCATGCCATGATGCTCTGCGGCCCTGCGGGTTGCGGCAAGATGGCTCTGGCGTTGGCCTTTGCCTCGCATCTGCTCAGGGACGGTCATCCGCAACCCACTGAGTTGCAGCGCCGTACGGCTGATGCTATGCTGAGCAAATGGGAACATCCTGACCTTCACTTCACTTATCCTGTGATACGTCCGGCTGGCACATCTGCCGAGCACAAGATGACGAGCGATGACTTTGGGCGTGAGTGGCACGAAATGCTTAGAAAAGGACCGTACTTTACCATCGACCAATGGCTGTCGCAAATGGATGCCGCCAACCAGCAGGCCGTTATCGGAGTAGGGCAGAGCGACGAACTGCTGCGCAAACTGAGCCTGAAGTCCAGTCAGGGCGGTTATAAGGTAAGCATTGTTTGGCTGCCGGAGCGCATGAACCTGGAATGTGCCAACAAACTACTGAAACTATTGGAGGAGCCGCCCACACAGACGGTGTTCATCATGGTGTGTGAAGAGCCCGAACAGTTGTTGGAAACCATTCGCAGCCGTGTGCAGCGTATCGATATCAAGCGTATCGACACCGAGGACATCCGTCAGGCACTGACAGAACAACGGGGCATCGACGACAGTGCAGCCATCCGCATAGCCCGTCTGGCCAATGGCAGTTGGACACAAGCACTATCCGAACTTGATGCCAGCAACGAGAACCATTTGTTCTTCGATATGTTCGTGATGCTGATGCGTTTGGCCTACATGCGCAATATTCACGACCTGAAGAAATGGAGCGACAACGTGGCGGGCTACGGACGTGAGAAACAGAAACGCATGCTGACCTACTTCCTGAGGCTGGTGCGCGAGAATTTCGTATACAACTTCAAGAAACCCGAGTTGGTGTATATGACACAAGAGGAAGAAGATTTTGCCCGAAACTTCGCCCGTTTCGTCAACGAGGCCAATGTGATGGAAATCAGCGAACTGTTGCAGCGATGCATTCGCGACATCTCGCAGAATGCCAATGGTAAAATCGTGTTCTTCGACCTCTGTTTGAAAATGATAGTACTCTTAATACAGAAATAACGACAATATGGACTACAAAAATATGAAACTGAAAATCATGACAGGCTGCGACCGTGGCCTGTGCAGACGTGCTTGTGGCAGGCAGGATCACCAGCTGAACACCTACGACTGGTTGGCCGATGTGCCTGGCAATACCGAGAGCACCGACTTGGTGGAGGTTCAGTTTAAGAATACCCGCAAGGGTTACTACCACAATGTGAACAACCTGGACTTGAAGAAAGGCGACATTGTGGCTGTTGAGGCCAATCCCGGTCACGATATAGGCGTGGTGACGCTGACCGGCCGTCTGGTGAGCCTGCAAGTGAAAAAGGCCAACCTGAAATCGGCTGATGACATTAAGCGCATCTACCGTATTGCCAAACCCGTTGACATGGATAAATACTACGAGGCCAAGGCTCGTGAGCACAGCACCATGATTCAGAGCCGTAAGATAGCAAAGGACCTGGGGCTGGACATGAAAATCGGTGATGTGGAGTATCAGGGCGACGGCAACAAAGCCATCTTCTATTATATTGCTGACGAGCGTGTGGATTTCCGCCAGCTGATCAAAGACCTGGCTGCCACCTTCCATGTGCGCATCGAAATGAAGCAGATTGGTGCCCGTCAGGAAGCCGGCCGCATTGGTGGAACAGGTCCTTGTGGACGTGAGTTGTGCTGTGCCACATGGATGAAGAACTTTGTCAGCGTGAGCACCAATGCTGCCCGTTTCCAGGATATTTCGCTCAATCCGCAGAAACTGGCAGGTATGTGTGCCAAACTGAAGTGCTGCCTGAACTACGAGGTGGACGATTATATCGAGGCCGGCAAGAATATTCCCAGTAAGGAAGTTGTACTGCAGACAAAAGACAACGACTACTATCTGTTCAAGACCGATATCCTGGCCGGACTGGTGAGCTATTCAACGGCGAAGGGTGTGGCTGCCAATTTGGAAACCATCACTGCCGAGCGTGCCCGCGAGATTATAGAGATGAATAAGCGCGGCGAGAAGCCCCTCTCCCTGCAAGAAGGTAATGACGGCACTCAGAATGAGCACCATGTAGACTTGCTGGCTGGTGAGAGCATTACCCGTTTCGACAAGAGTAAGAGCAAAAATAAGAAGCGCAACAACAAGCGAGGCGGCAACGGTCAGACCCGTAACGACCAGAATCGTCAGGGCAATGAGACCTCTGTCAAGGGTAGCAACAAAGGACAAGGCGGTAATGAGGCCGGCAAGGGTGCAAATAAAGGCCAAGGCGGTAACAGAAATCGGGGCGGCAAGTCGCAAGAGCGTCAAAACAACAATCATTCAGCTCCCAAGCAAGGTTAATATCACTCAGGAATACGACGCATGAGAAAGGGTGGCTTTATCGTGGCTCTGTTTCTGGCCGTATGTGGCATGACCGCATGCGACAGTCATGTGGTGTTCGACAAGTACGAGCACACACCCATCGTGGGATGGGAGAAAAACGACACTTTGTTTTTCGATGTTTCTCCTGTTGCCATTGAAGGGAATTACCGTCAGGAACTAGGCTTGCGCATTACGAGCACCTATCCCTTTATGAGTCTGCGGCTGGTAGTGGAGCAAGTGATTATACCTGCACACCGTTTGGTGCGCGATACGATTGACTGTCATCTCATTGACCGTAACGGGAAACCGAAAGGACAGGGAATGAGTTATTACCAGTATCAGGTGCCAGTAAACGACATTACGTTGCACCAGGGCGACTCGCTGCATATTTGTGTACGTCATGATATGAAACGCGAGATTCTGCCCGGCATCTCTGACGTGGGAATTAAGATGACGAGGCATTGAGGATTGAGGATTGAAGATTGAGGATTGGGAATTGAGGATTGAAGATTATGGCATCCTTTTGCTGTTGTCTACACTCCTACACTCCTGCACTCCTACACTCCTAAAAACTTGTCGCTTATCACTTAGAATCTGAATCAGCTGCGTACCAAGTTGCGGCCTGCATCGATGCGCAGGAAAATGAAGAGCAACAGCGTGAACCCCCATAGCGATGAGCCTCCGTAACTGAAGAATGGCAGCGGAATGCCGATGACAGGCGTCAGTCCGAGTACCATTCCCACGTTGATGAAAACGTGGAACAAGAAGATGCTTACCACACAATAGCCGTAGATGCGCCCAAACTTAAACGGTTGTCGCTCAGCCATCTTGATAAGCCTCAGAATCAGCGCCAGGAACAACAGCAGCACACCTGCTGAACCCACAAATCCTTCTTCCTCACCTACCGTACAGAAAATAAAGTCGGTGTCTTGCTCTGGCACATACTTCAACTTGGTCTGTGTGCCATTCAGAAATCCTTTGCCACGCAAACCGCCAGAGCCAATGGCAATCTCGCTCTGGTGCACGTTGTATCCGGCACCCTTCAAGTCTTCTTCCAATCCCAGTAGTACGTTGATGCGGACACGCTGGTGAGGTTCCATCACATTGTTCAGCACATAGTCGGCCGAATAGAAGGCCACAACCGAGCCGATGGAAAAGAGGAAAATGAGCAGAAACGTCACAAAACGGGTGCTCAGCCACTGATAAATCAGGTAGCCGATGATGCCGACAGTGATGGTGAGCTGTACCCACACCACATCGAAACGATAGATGTACATGGAGAAAAGCAAGGCCAGCAATGTGCCTAAAACAGACACGGCTATCAGCCGGAAGGCCATTCGCTTGTCATGACAGTAGACATAGACCATGCCTGCGGTGAACAGTTGGATGAGCAACAAAACGACGAATTTGCCGACCGACGTGACTGCATCGGGCATCATCACATTCTCGAAACGGATGCCTACTACAAAGTAAATCACCATGGCTACGGCCGTGAACAGCACACTGCCCGGCATTCCCTCGCGATAGAACATCAGGAAGAACGACAGATAGACCAGGGCAGAACCCGTCTCGCGCTGGCCAACGATGCAGATCATGGGAATGATGACGATGGCACAGGCGGCGGCAAAGTGCTTCCAGTTTTTCATGTCGAAGCCATAAGAGCTCATGAACTTCGACACGGCCAACGCGGTGGCAAACTTTGCAAACTCGGCAGGTTGCAACTTCACAGGACCCAGCACCAGCCACGAGTGAGAGCCTTTGGTACTGACAGGATTGAAGATGGTGGCGAAGAGTAGCAACACGAGTCCTATATATATAATGTACGCGAACGTATCATAAAAGCGGTCGTCGAGCAGTAACAGCACCAAGCCCAGCATCAACGATGTGCCAATCCACATGATTTGCTTGCCCGAGTTGGTGGTAAGGCTGAAGATGTCGGTCTCGCCATACGTGTAGCTGGCACCGCACACACTCAGCCATCCGAAGGCGAGCAAGGCCACATAGATGGCAATGGTCCACCAGTCGATGGAGCGCAAAACGCTAGGATGCTTATCTGTCTCTCGAACCATAGAAAATCACTTTTCGTTGGAAATCGTCAGCCCGCTTGGCTGAGGCTGGTGACAACTTTCCGTTAATATACTGCTCCATAATCAGTCCGCCGATGGGCACACCATAGTCGGCACCCCATCCGCCATTCTCCACATAAACGGCGACGGCAATTTTCGGGTTGTCCATGGGGGCAAAGCCCATGAACACCGAGTGGTCGCGGCCACGGTTCTGAGCCGTACCGGTCTTTCCACAAGCATTGAAACTATAATGTCCCAGGGCCTTACACGTACCACCCAGCACCGATGCGCGCATGCCCTGCACAATATAGTTGTAGGCTTTGCTGTCGGCCTTCGAGTAGTGACGGCGCGTGAATGCGGTGTCGAGCGGTTCGTCCTGCACCTTTCTCACCACATGCGGCACATAGTAATAGCCGCGGTTGGCAATGGTGGCCCCCAGGTTGGCTATCTGCAATGGGGTAGCATTGACCTCACCCTGTCCGATGGCAATGGAGATGACGGTCAGTCCGTTCCACGAGCCGTGATATGCCTTGTCGTAGAATTGGGCATTAGGTATGAGGCCTCGCTTCTCGCCCGGCAGGTCGATGCCCAGCTTATAGCCGAATCCCATGCTCACCATGTAGTCGCGCCAGGTGTTCATGGCATTCTGCACCGAGCCGTACTTTTTCTTGTTGCCAATCATGTAGTACAATCCCCAGCAGAAATAGCCGTTACACGACGTTGAGATGGCTGGTACCAACGCCAGTGGTGCCGCATGGCCGTGGCAGCCCACCCGCAGACCGCGATAGTGGAATCCGCGTGAGCAGGGGAATTGTGTGCCCGGTCCGATGATACCCTCCGACATGAAAGTCAGTCCTTGTGTCGTCTTGAAGGTAGAGCCTGGCGGATACTGTCCCATGATGCTGCGGTTGAGCAGAGGCTTCCACACGTTGCGCAACAGTTGGGTGTGCATTTTTCCGCGGTTCTTGCCAGTCATGATACGGGCATCGTAGGTGGGCGAAGATACCATGCACAATATCTCGCCGGTAGACGGCTCGATGGCCACGATGCTTCCTATTTTATGCTGCATCAGTCGTTCGCCCAAGGCCTGCAGGTTCAGGTCGATGCTCAGCGTAAGGTCTTTGCCAGCTTTCGGTTTTTGGTCGAGGGCGCCATTCTGATATTTCCCTTGAATGCGTCCGTGGGCATCGCGCAGCAGGATCTGAATACCCTTTTCGCCACGCAACTGCTTTTCGTAAGAGCGCTCAACACCCAGTTTGCCGATGTAGTCGCCTGCTTGATAGTAGTCGTCCTCCTCAATGTCTGAGGGCGACACTTCGGCCACGTCGCCCAGCACGTGAGCGGCATAGGGATACTCATAGCAGCGGATGCTACGGCGTTGCACATAAAACCCTGGGAAACGGAACATTTTCTCTTGGAAAACGCTGAACTCACGGTCGTTCAGCTGGCTCATGAACAGCTGCTGAGTGAAGCGCGAGTAGCCGGGATTCTTCGAGCGGTCTTGGATTTGTTCCATGCGCTCGATGAAATACTCTTTGGTGATGCCCAGCGCCTGACACAGCTCCAGCGTGTCGATATGGTCTTTGGCCTCGTTCATGATGACCATGATATCGTAGGCAGGCTGGTTGTAGACCATCAGCTTGCCGTGGCGGTCGTGGATGACACCTCGCGAGGGGTATTCCACTTTTTTCAGGAAGGCGTTCGAGTCGGCGCTTTTCTTATAGTCATCGCTTGTCACCTGCAGCATGAACAGGCGGATGATGTAGACCGTCACAATAGCGACCGCAATACCCGCAATGACATACTTTCTGTTCTCTAGTCCGAAGTCCTTCATGCGCGTCTCAGCCCCTTCTGATGTTTTCGATAACCAGTATCAGCACCACGGTCAGAATGGTGCTGCCGCCAATGCTCATGAGCCACTGAATCCAATTGAAGAAATTGAATGTCTCGAGTGTGAAATAAGCCAGACAATAGATGAGCACCATGATGATGGTATAATAGACAAACGAGGTGACGCCCAGCGTGCGCATGCCAGGCTCCAGGTCCTCGGCACTGTCGCGCGGGATGAACGGCTCGAAGATGTAAGGCTGCAAGGCCCCGATGAGTGTCATCGATCCGGCGGCTACTCCCGGCGTGTTGGTAAACGAGTCAACACACAGGCCCAGCGCAAACGACCATAGCAGGATGGCCCACTTGGGGAAATTGCGAGGGAAGAGCAGTACCAGATAGACATAAAGCAGGGGCGTGGCACAGTTGAACAGGTGGATGTGATTCAACACCAGTGCCTGTGCCACGAGCAGTATGGCGAAAAACAATAGTCGTTTCAACAAATCTAAGGCCATTGTCAATACTATCTAATCGTCAATGTTCTTTGGTCTTCAGCGAGTCTTGTGCGGCGCGCAACAGCTCCAGACGCTGCTTCATGATGGCATCGTCGATGACGCACACGTCGCGCAACAATCCAAAATCAGTCGACAGTTCCACTTCCAGCCGGTACGACAGTCCGTCGGCAGAATTATAAACATGCAGAATCTTTCCCACCATCACGCCCGGAGGGAATACCGACGAGTAGCCGCTTGTCACCACCTTGTCGTAAAGACGGAAGTGGGCATGACGGGGAATGTCGTCGACATAGGCGATGCGCGACGAGCCGCCCTGCCAGTGCAGGTAGCCGAAGTAGCCGCGCTTGGCAATAGACACACTGATGTTGGAGTTCTTGTTCAGCACCGGGATGATCACCGAGTAGTGCGACGAGGTCATGTAGACAATGCCCACGATGCCATTGCCGCAGGCCACGCCCATATCCTTGCGCACGCCGTCGGCCTCGCCTTTGTCGATGGTGATGAGGTTGTCTTGTCCGGTGATGGCATTATGAACCACCTTGGCGGGTATCAGCTTGTAGTCGTTCAGCATCTGCAACTGTCCGGCCTTGGCCGCATCGGGATTCTCCGTCAGTGCGGTCAGCTGGTTGTTCAGCTGCTCTACCTGTCTCTCCAGATAGACATTGCGCGTGGTGAGCTCTTGGTTGACCTTCGTAAGACTGAAGAAGGACTCAACAGCTGAGTCCCACTCATAGAGCTTACCGGCCACTACATTGGCCGATGAAAACCACACACTGCCCTGATAGCTGTTGTATTTGAACAGCAACACAAAGCTGACTACCTCGAGCACGACAAACAAGAACCAGTGATGGTATTTTGCCAGAAACTCCAGTAGATTGTGCATATGTCGATATTATCTCATCAGGAACGAGAAACGGTCTACGTTCTTCAGGGCGATACCGGCTCCGCGTGCCACACAGTGCAGCGGGTCTTCGGCCACGTTGAACGGAATGTTGATCTTGTCGGTCAGACGCTTGTCAAGTCCGCGCAGCAGGGCGCCGCCACCAGTCAGGTAGATACCGTTCTTCACGATGTCGGCATAGAGCTCGGGCGGAGTGCTCTCCAAGGCGTTCAGCACAGCGGTCTCGATGCGTGCCACGGTCTTGTCGATGCAGTGGGCAATCTCCTGGTAGCATACGGGAACCTCCATGGGGAGTGCCGTGATGCGGTTTGGTCCGTGCACCACGTAGTCCTCGGGGGCATCCTCGCCCAGGTCGGTCAGGGCAGAGCCTACATTAATCTTAATACGTTCGGCCATGCGCTCGCTCACCTTCACGTTGTGCTGGCGGCTCATGTACTCCTGGATGTCGGCAGTCAGGTCGTCGCCAGCCACCTTGATGGAGTTGTTGGCCACGATACCGCCCAGCGAAATCACGGCGATCTCGGTGGTGCCGCCACCGATGTCGACAATCATGTTGCCCTCTGGGGCCTCCACGTCGATACCAATACCAATGGCAGCAGCCATCGGCTCGAAAATCAGATACACGTCGCGGCCGTCAGCATGCTCGGCAGAGTCGCGTACGGCACGCAGCTCCACTTCGGTAGAGCCCGAAGGCACTCCGATGACCATGCGGAGAGAGGGGTGGAACAGGCGGCTGCCCGTGTGCACCATCTTAATCAGTCCGCGCATCATCTGCTCGCAGGCAGAGAAATCGGCAATCACGCCGTCGCGCAACGGGCGGATAGTGCGTATGTTGTCATGCGTCTTCTCATACATCATCTTGGCTTTCTCGCCCACGGCAATCATCTTGTCGGTGCGGCGGTCGAGCGCAACTACTGACGGCTCGTCAACCACAATCTTGTCATCGCTGATAATAATGGTGTTGGCCGTTCCCAGGTCCATTGCAATTTCCTGAACAAATGAAAATAATCCCATATTCTTCTTTACTTCTACTTAAAGCTTATACTTTTTTTTATCTGTCTTAATCGTTTGTTGCTTTCGCTTAGTCCATCATGCTCAGCGACACGGTGCGAGAGCCTTTCTGCTCTTCCGAGCCCATGAACCAGCTGTAGATGGCCGAGTCGTAATGGCTGCTCACGCCGAAGGCACGTGTGGCCAGCATACGGCGGTCGGCGAGGTCGGTCTGTGCACCTTTCTCGTTCAGAATGTCGAGCAGCACACTGTATTCTGCCTTGCTGGGCACAATCACCACATCCTTGAAGTTCTTCGCACCTGCGCGGATGAGCGAGATGCCGCCAATGTCGATTTTCTCGATGATGTCGGCCTCGTCGGCACCGCTTGCCACGGTCTGCTCAAAAGGATACAGGTCGACAATCACAAGGTCGATGGCAGGAATGTCGTACTGGCTCATCTGGTCGATGTCGCCCTCATTGTCGCGGCGGGCCAGGATGCCTCCGAACACCTTCGGGTGCAGCGTTTTCACTCTGCCGCCCAGGATAGAGGGGTAAGTGGTTACTTCTTCCACCTTCTGGCACTCGTAGCCCAGACTCTCAATAAACTTCTGTGTTCCGCCTGTCGATAGGAACTTCACACCTTCTTCATGCAGCTTTGCCAGCAATTCGTCCAAACCATCTTTATGGAAAACCGATACCAAAGCGGTTTTTATCTGTTTTGTAGCCATAATTTATCGTACATTATATATTTTAGGCTGCAAAGGTACGAAAAAAACGCGGATTGCCATTCATTTTCCCGTTGATATTTTTTGCAAACATGTGTTAAATTGTCTCATGTCAATTTCCAAGGCCTCTCTGCTTGTAGCAGAAGGCTGCTCCAGACTCGCAGAGCAGCCCTCTGGATTTCCAGAGTGCATCTTTAGAATCGTCATCGCCACATATACAAATATCCACGAATACTGGTTGCATCCGTGGATATTCGTGGGTCGTGCAAATGTTCTGCCAGCATCAGTCAAAAGGCCTCATGCGCACGTCGATGCCGTCGGCCTTCAGCTGCTGTGGCAGTTGGCTAATGTCGGTCTGCCCGTAGTGGTAGGGGAACAACACCCGCGGTTTGATGATGCGTGCTGCATTGACAAACTGACTGGTTGTCATGGTGTAGGGCTGGTTGCAAGGCAGGAAGGCCACATCGATGTCTTTTATGTTGGCCATTTCGGGAATGTCCTCGGTGTCGCCGGCAATATAGATGCGCAGCCCGTCGATGGTAAGGATGTATCCGTTGTCGCGTCCTTTCGGGTGGAACTGCAGATGACCCTCGGTGATGTTGTAGGCGGGAACGGCCTCGACGCTGATGTTGTCGGCCACTTCCTTATGGTCGCCGTTGGCCATCACTTCGCCATAGCCCAGCATGTCGGCACAGCGCCGGTTGGTGACGAGTCGTGTGCCGGTGGCTGTCAGCTGACCGATGGCTGCCCGGTCGAAGTGGTCGCCATGCTCATGCGTCACAAAAATATAGTCGGCCTTTGGCTGGGCTGCATAGTCGGTAGTGCGGTTGCCCAATTTGCCAACGGGGTCGATTTCTATCTCCTTACCGTCGAACACGATGCGGATGCTGGCATGCAGCAGAGGGTAAATGGCAACCGTCTTGCCGCTTTTAGTCTTGAAGACATCCTGCCCGGCCGTCTCGGTGGTAACAGGCATCTGCTGTTTCTGCCATTCCATGATGCCTCCTTTCAGGTTGACCACGGTGTAGCCCGCCTTGGCCAGTTGGTTGGCAGCATTGGCCGAGCGGCGTCCGCTGCGGCAATACACGGCCACGCGCTTGCCTTGCGGCACTAGCTGGCGCGCCTGTTCGATGAAGTCGTCTTTGTTGACGTCGGCATGAAGGGCACCGCCAATGTGCCCCTCGGCAAACTCTTTGTCTGTGCGAACGTCAAGCAATACCACATCGGGCTGAGTGATGAGTGCCGCGAAGTCGCTGACGCTGGCATTCTCGTAATTCTGTTGACTGCATGCCGTGTTGAGACCCAGCAGGGCAAGCAGGAAAGTAAGATACTTTTTCATATTCATCTGGTGTTTCTTGTTATCTGCTGCAAATATAATAAAAATATCGCAATCGTCGCAAAAATTGTGTATCTTTGCATGCCAAATGACATTTTTCATGAAGCAGACAACACATTCCCCCGTCGGTCCGACGACAGAGAAACAGCGCTACACCGTGCTCGACAGCATGCGCGGACTGGCTCTGTTGGGCATTGCGCTGGCCAACTTCCCGGAGTTCGGCTTGTGGACTTTCCTCAGCGGTGATGCGCGGGCGGCCATGCCTACGGCCGGCATAGACAAGGTGGTGCGCTTCGTAGAGTATTGGTTGGTTGAGGGAAAATTCTATAGCATCTTCTCAATACTGTTTGGCATTGGCTTTTCCATCTTTCTTTCCAGGCATGGCACAAGGAGGTTTGTCAGGCGAATGCTGATTCTCCTGCTGATAGGCCTTGTTCATCTGCTGCTGATATGGAATGGCGATATCTTGCTGCTCTATGCTGTGGGCGGATTGCTGCTGGTTTTGTTCGTCAGGGCGACCGACCGCATGTTGCTCGCTTTGGCCGTCTTTTTCATCTTATTGCCTGCTGGACTCGACGCTTGGTCGCAATGGCAGGGCATCGACATGGCGGCTCCGCTTTATGATGCCTGGTGGCGACAGGCTGCCAGCAGCGGCATCACAGAAGAAAACTTTGCCTCGTGGCTTCGCGACGCCGACAGCTATGCCGTGATGTTTGAGTTCTTGAAACAGGGCTCTATTGAGCGCATGTGGGAGTTTGTGAGCGGGCACCGCCTGCTGAAGGTCATCGGTTTGTTCCTGATAGGCTATCTCATTGGCCGTCACCGTCTTTACGCCCATATAGAAGAGATGAGGCCCCAGCTGAAGAGAGCTTTCTTTTGGACATTGTCCGTCATGCTGCCCCTTTCGTTCGTCTTTGCTTGGAGTGCTACTCATGGCGAACCGTGGGGCATGGCTGTCCATTCGTTGCTCTACGCTGTGAGTGTGGTACCGTTGGCATTGGCTTTTATGATGGGAGTGTGTCTGTGGCTGCGGCCGTTTGAAGTATTTAAATCTGCAGGCCGCATGGCTTTGACTTGTTACATTGGCCAGTCGCTCATCGGCATATTTCTATTCTATGGCATCGGTCTGGGGTGGGGCACGCGTTTCGGTTTCGTGCATATCGAGTTGACAGCCTTCATCGCATTCTTCGCTGAAGTTTTGGTGTGCCGTTTGTGGCTGCGCCATTTCAGTTTCGGTCCGTTAGAGTGGCTCTGGCGCATGCTGACCTATGGCATGTGGCTCAGCCTCAGAAAAGACAAATAACTCTTTTCTCGAAGCCCCGTCAATTCTCAATTCTAGAAGACATATTTAAGAGTCGTAAAAGACATGTTTACGCATCGCAAAAGGCATATTTGCGAGCCGTAAAAGGCATAGATCATGATAGAAGCCATAATTGACATTGCACGATATGAAAATTAGGTTACTCCAAACTACCACTTATGTTGGTTACAACTACCAGTTACGTTGGTTGTAACTAATTAAGATGACTTTTCCTGATGTAATAAACGTTAAATCGTTGCCTGAATCGGATGATTTGTTTACCCTTGCATCCCCAATGAATGAAACACTATAGTAAACTTAAACACATAACAAAAAAAATGAAGAATTTGAAAATTTGGAGACTTGCCTTTGTGATGCTTGCTGCGTTCTCCCTTGCCTCTTGCAGTAGCGACGATGAAACTCTTTCAGTTTATACTTTTGGTCTTACGTCGGCTATTAACGACAACAACCGCGAAATTGAGGCTATTCAATTCGCATATTCTGATGCCTACAAGATGAACGGAATCAAAACTAATCAAAGATCTTTTGCTCCAGGAACTTCAAAAGATTTAATATTCAAATCTTGCAAACAAGCAGAAGATGCCATTTTCACATCCTCGATAAAATTCGAAGGACGGTATGTATATGAAGTAAAATCAAAAGACATAGTTTTATACCAAAGGTATACGGAGTCAGGTAACAAGGAAGAGCCATTTCTGAACTCATTTGTGAGTTAAGAAATGGCTCTTTTTAAGAATTGAATCCTTTGTCGTGCTATTTGTAAGAAACGAGGATTGTAGCGTTTACCAAATGCCGGATGTCGAGTCTTGTATCTGATCAGCCAGCAGATATCCGAAACGGTGTATGACGCCTGCTTGCGTTAATCTTCTACAATCACTTTGCAACCTAAAATTTTTTTCGTATCTTTGGCTTTGCCGAAGTTACTCCGTCTCGGAAATGAAAAGAAAAGTAAACTTTCCTTTTGCATTTCGCTCAACTTTTCGTAACTTTGCCAATAAATCAGCGATGTTCAACAACATATAATAATGTGATTGGAGTTTCGGAGGTACGAGGGTGCCGAATATCAAGGATGTATAACATCTGAAACTTAAATAAGGTGAGATATGAAGAAACTGTTGCTTCTTTTCTTTTTGTCGGGCGTGATCAAGGCTTTTGCGGCCGACTATAACATCAAGGACTTTGGGGCTGTGGACAACCTGAAGGCGATGAGCACTACGGCCATACAGAAGGCCATCGACATGTGCCACCGCCAGGGCGGCGGGCGCGTGGTGGTGCCTGCAGGACAGTTCGTTACGGGCAGCATCGAGCTGAAAAGTAATGTGGAGCTGCACCTGGAACATGGGGCCACGCTCTATGGGTCGACGGATTTGAAGGACTATAAGCCAATGAAGTCGAACTATGTGTCGCTGCGCACGCAAACCACTACCATACAGCTCATCTATGCCGACTCCGTCAGAAATGTGGCCATTACGGGAACGGGCACCATCGACGGGCGGGGACGGGCCTTCAAGAAACTGTCGTGGAACGATGAGGGCATGACGCGTCCTCACCTGATTCGGTTCATCCAGAGCAGCAACATCACCATCAGGGATGTCACCCTGCGCAACAGCGGATGCTGGATGCAGCACTACCTGGCCTGCGACCGCCTCAGCATCGACGGCATCAAGGTCTTTAACAGGAACAACTATAACAACGACGCCCTCGACATTGACGGCTGTCATGAGGTCATCGTCAGAGGAATGATGGCCGACAGCGACGACGATGGCATCACGTTGAAATCGACCTCACCGCGCCTCTGCGAGAACATCCGCATCAGCGACTGCGTGGTCAGCAGCCATTGCAACGCCATCAAGCTGGGCACCGAGACTAACGGCGGCTTCCGTAACATTAGCGTCTCGGGCATCGTGGTGAAGCCCAGCAGCGACCAGAAGGAGAAATTCTTCGGTCAGTGGACTGGCTCGTCGGCCATCTCGCTGGAGATTGTCGATGGCGGCGTGATGGAGAATGTGAGCGTGTCGGACATCGTGGTGGAGGGAACGGAGTCGCCCATCTTCGTCCGTCTGGGCAATCGCGGCCGGGGCTACCTCTCCAGCGGCAAGGATATGGAGCACATCGTGCCCATAGAGCATGTGGGGAGCATCAACGGGGTGCACCTTAGCAACATCCATATCCGTAATGCAGGAGCCATGGGGTGCAGCATCACAGGACTGGAGGGGCATCCCGTGGAGCGTGTGTGGCTGACAAACATCACCATTCACCACAAAGGTGGTGTGCAGGCTGCCGACCAGAACGCTATCAACGAGGCCGTTGCCGACGAGAAAGAGAAGGAGTATCCCGAGGCTACGATGTGGGGCAACCTGCCTGCCAAGGGATTCTTCGTGCGGCATGCCCGTAACATTTTCTTCAACCATGTAACGGTCGAGACGGAGCAGCCGGACGCGCGCCCCGACTTCGTACGGATAGATGTGGAAGAGGTGAGAGGTATGCTTTAGAAGCAAGAGAGTAAGAAGCAAGAAGCAAGAGATATGCTTTAGAAGCAAGAGAGTAAGAAGCAAGAGGATAGTTGAGAGGTGAGAACTGAGAGGTATGATATGCATATGTCTACACTCCTTTACTCCTACACTATTAAAACAAAACATCAATAAAGAACAAAAACAAGAAACAGCCTATGAGACGAATAACCCTCTCTTGCATCCTCACCGCTATGGTGATGGCTGTGAACGCCCAGCTGCAATGGGGCGACCAGGGCGACGGCACGTATGTCAACCCGGTGTTGAATGCCGACTTCTCCGATCCCGACGTCATCCGTGTGGGCGAGAAATATTATATGGTGGCGTCCGACTTCCACTTCATCGGCATGCAGATGCTAGAGTCG
>Ga0129307_1002204_pt1 | contig 16455 bp, 12 predicted proteins | sample P1105metagenome_FD_94437 | JGI IMG/M metagenome (GOLD analysis project Ga0129307, IMG submission 94437) | Capybara group fecal microbial communities from Wisconsin, USA - P1105 metagenome | ecosystem: Host-associated > Mammals > Digestive system > Large intestine > Fecal | place: USA: Wisconsin... | reverse complement strand
CGTGATGGGTGCCGGCAAGAAGATTGAAATTGATATCGACGACCACTCGGCCCGCGTGCGCGACTACGGCCGCGGCATTCCGCTCGGCAAGGTCATCGACTGCGTATCGAAGATCAACACGGGTGGTAAATACGATTCCGAAGCGTTCCAGAAATCCGTCGGCTTGAACGGCGTGGGTACAAAGGCAGTAAACGCCCTTTCTACCAAATTCATCGTGAAGAGCTACCGCGACGGCCGCATGAAGCAGGCCGAATTCTGCCGCGGCGTTCTGGTGCAGGACTACAAGGAATGCTCTACGACAGAAAAGAACGGTACCGAAATTTACTTTGAACCGGATGCCGACATCTTCAAGAACTACCGATTCCTCCCGGCCTACATGGAAGAGAAGGTCTGGAACTACGCCTACTTGAACAACGGGCTTTCGCTTATCATGAACGGCAAGGTCTACACGAGCCCGAACGGCCTCTTGGACCTTTTGAACAAGCACGTGGACGACACCATCCGCTATCCGGTCATCCACTTCAAGGACAAGGATATCGAATGCGCGTTCACGCACGGCAACCAGTACGGCGAACACTACTACAGCTTTGTGAACGGTCAGCATACCACGCAGGGCGGTACGCACCAGCAGGCTTTCCGCGAAGGTATCGTCAAGGGCGCCCGCGACCACTTCAAGAAGGACCTCGATCCGTCTGACGTTCGCAACTGCGTTATCGGCGCTATTTCCGTGCGCATCCAGGAACCCGTTTTCGAATCACAGACTAAGACGAAACTCGGTTCTACGACGGTTTCGCCGGGCGGTGCACAATTGCGTTCCTGGGTCGTCGATTACGTCGCAAGCCAGTTCGACAACTACTTGCACAAGAATCCCGAAACCGAAAAGGCGCTCCTCAACCGCATCACGCAGAACGAACGTGAACGCAAGGAAATCGCGGGCATCAAGAAGCTTGCGAACGAACGCGCCAAGAAGGCAAACTTGCACAACCGCAAGCTGCGCGACTGCAAGATCCACCTCACCGACGTCAAGAACGCGCTCAACCGCGAATCAATGATTTTCATTACAGAAGGTGACTCTGCATCGGGTTCCATCACGAAGGCTCGTAACGTGCAGACGCAGGCGGTGTTCAGCCTCCGCGGTAAGCCGCTCAACAGCTTCGGCATGACGAAGAAGGTCGTCTATGAAAACGAAGAATTTAACTTGTTGCAACATGCGCTCGATATTGAAAACGGTCTCGAGAACTTGCGTTACGACAAAGTCATTATCGCGACCGATGCTGATGTCGATGGTATGCACATCCGCCTTTTGCTCATGACGTTCTTCTTGCAGTTCTTCCCGGAACTCGTGGAACAGAAGCACTTGTACATCTTGCAGACGCCGCTTTTCCGCGTGCGTAACAAGCAAGTGACCAAGTACTGCTACGACGAAACTGAACGTGACAAAGCCGCCAAGGAAATCGGCAAGACCGGTCTCGAAATCACACGATTCAAAGGTCTTGGCGAAATCAGCCCGGAAGAATTCGGACAGTTCATCAACGAGGACATGCGCCTCGAAACAGTGAGCATTCCGCCCGATGCAACACTCGGCAAGATGCTCGAATACTACATGGGCAACAACACGCCTAGCCGCCAGGAGCACATCGTGCAGAACCTGCGCGCGGAAGCGGTGGAAGAACTGTAAGAGGCACGGCCTTACAGCCTTGAGCAGTGAGGTCTATCCGCTCCAAGTATAAGGCAAAAACATCCTCTCGGTCTAGCCGAGAAAGCAATTCGTCACCCAGTGCATTTGTCATGGGATGTTTTTCGTTTTGCGTTCAATCAATCGTTTTAGTAGAAATACGACACTTCTCCGAAGAAAGTTTTCCATTTTGTCAGCCCATCGAAAACTGCATTTTGCACCAGAATCGCCATTTTTAGGTTAGAGTAGACTGTCCCGCCATTTTTCCAGCTCTATTTTCTCTTATCCCAAAATGCCTGAGCCTTATTTATAACAAAAGCCAAAACTACACTACATACAACAACCATTAAAGGTTTCGTCCATTGATAGACGCCAGATTGCACTCCTATATGCAGCAGGTGTGTAATAAACATTTCCCACAAAGCCGCAACCAGTATATGAAATATATAGATATTCAAAGAGAGTTTTGCCCCAATATATTCCATTGATTGAAAAATAAAGCGTTCAGGATTATTCACTCCTAAAAGAAAAATAGCGATGGAATACGGGATTAAGAAAACGCATGCATAATTAATTCTAAAATGCATTAAATCAGGGATTAACATCATCGGAATAGAAGAGAGTATTACAAAAAGAAGTTTTTTATTCGAAATTTTAAACAAATTTTCTTTCGAATGAATAAAATATCCTGTCAAAAAATACGGCAATCCTCGAGCAACAAAATTCATTTTATACGACCTGTCAAAACCATTTGTTTCACAAAACATTGTCAATCCTACAGCAAACACAAACAACAACGGAACTAAAGGCAGCAAAATTTTTTCTTTTTTTTCGCTGAACAATAAAGAACCATAATAGGTAAACTTCAGCCATTGCAATTAGATACCATAAATGCGTAGGAATTGGACTTGGAGTACAAAACACTATAAACTTCACCAAAGAATTCCATCCATAATTTGATGCAAGCCATTCAAGTTCATTACCTTTTAGTACCGGTATAGCCAAGTTCCATGCAAAATAAATCAGATAACCAACTGTCAAAATTTTCAAGATTTTGACAAAACGTCTTTTCACAACATTTTCATCACAACCAAAAGCATAATAACCAGCAATCATAAGAAACAAAGGAACGGCGAACTGAGAAAGCCTCCATGTAACATCCCCAGTCACTCCGGGAAAACGAATATGAACAAGAACAACTCCAATACAAGCGATTCCCTTCAAAAAATTCAAGCAGCGATTTTTTGACCTTTGTGCAACAGGTTCCATTTTGACCTCGTTTTTTCGCATCAACCCAAGTTCAACAGGCAAGCAAGATAAAAAGCACGGTACCGCGAATACTTGCCTATACAGAGACTCTAGTAAACGTATCAACTAATAAGCAGAACAGCCCAAGCACACAATAGCGGCCAGCGCACAGAAAAAAACAAAACGCGTTTCAAACAGTAGCGTACACATTATTGCAGCGACCTCAGGGATGGTTGTTTAGACATATAAAACCGGACGTTTAATAAGTTTGTGCTAATATTAGTAATATTTTCGTCACATCCTAAGACTTTATTCCAGAAAATGACAACAATCTTATCATCTGCATAAGTTTTTAAAGATTTTAGCTATTACGAGGGTTCAAAAAAGCACAACAGAGCTAAAATATACATTCAATTTTTGGGATTGACAAAAGAATCCTTTTAAAAGAATTTTAAAATCAACTATACTTTATGCAGGCTTTGCGTCTTGGGGCCTTTCACGCCGGCAGGGAGGATCATCATGACCTTTTCCATGCGGGTGCCGTCCATGCGCAGAACGCGGAAGGTGTAACCCTGAATCTTGACTTCGGCGCCTGGCGACGGGATGATTCCAAGCGTTGCCTGGATGAGTCCCGAGAGCGTTTCCACGTGAGAATTCTCAGGCGGTTTGAGTTCCACATCGAGCTCGTATTCCAAATCTGAAAGTGTCATGAGCGGGTCGAGAATGTAGCGGCCGTCTTTCAACTTCTGCACGTCCTCGTCTTCGTCCATGTCGTCTTCGTCACGGATTTCGCCGACAATTTCTTCGAGAATATCTTCGAGCGTCACGAGGCCTGCCGTTCCGCCATATTCATCGACGACAATCGCGAGCTGGTTACCCGTCTTGCGGAGTTCCGTCAAAAGATCATCAATCTTCTTGTGGTACGGCACATAGACCGGCGGCATCACAAGCTTCATCAAGTCAAACGGCTCGTCGCGATGTTCCGTGAACCATTCCAAAAAGTCGCGGTTCGAAAGAATACCGACGATGTTATCTACGGTGTCCTTATAGACGGGCAAACGCGAGTGGCGTTCGTTGTTCAGGACTTTCACCAAATCTTCAAGCGACGTATCCACGTCAATCGCGCACATATCGACACGCGGAGTCATGATTTCACGCACGGGCGTTTCCACGAAGTCGAAGATGTTGAGAATCATCTGGCGTTCTTCTTTTTCCAAGCCCTCCCCTTCAGCAAGCGAAGAATCCGAGATATCCGCCTGTACAGCGTCACGGCGTTCTTCGGGCAAGAAGCTGAGTTTCGCATCGTAGCCCAAAGCGTTCAGCATTTTCAGATAAACTACATGACAAAATTTACCCACCGGCACAAACGGCATGCGGATAAATCGGTAAAGTGGAACAAGGACAACAGACAAAGTATCAGGCTTTAAGTTACCGATCAAGTTCGGACAAAATATCGTCACCACGTAGATTACGACACAGGCACAAACCATGTATGCCAAAAGCCCGAACAGCCAATAGTCGTGCGTCCACTGCCACGGAGCATTCGAAAAGAGGTAATAGCCGAATACGCCAATGCCCACATCCGAGAAAATCCGCCCGATAGAGACGGTTTCGTTGTAGCCACCGTTTTCCACGATCTTCGCAATTTTCTCTTCGCGGTCCGTGCGGTCGCGGGAATCGCGTTTAGCATAGATCGCGGCAAAGACAGTCTTGACTAAAGTGAACGTTGCCGAAATAAAAAGAAAAACACAGAGAAGAACAACTGCAATGGAGCGTGTATCATCCATTTTCCATGCTCTCCTTGTCCTTGTAAGGATCCAGTCCCAAGAACTCGCATTCGCGGGCACGCATCACCTTGCGGTCTGCGGCCTTCATGTGGTCGTACCCCGACAGGTGGAGCAAGCCGTGAACAATCACGCGCTTCATCTCGGCAAAAAAGCTGTTGCCGTACTGAGGGGCCTGACGTTTGACTTGGTCGCGAGCGATGTAGATTTCACCCAGCATTTCTTCTTCACCGGGGATTTCTTCGTGCCATTCGAACGAGAGCACGTCGGTCACTTTATCGAGTCCGCGGTAGTTTTTGTTCATTTCGCGAACAAACTCGTCCGTGCAGAGCACGATATTGACGTTGTTCTCTGTCCCTTCTTCAGCGAGGAGCTTGCGGGCCATTTTTTCGAACTTATCCTTCCATGGGAAAGATTCGATATCCCCCTCGCACAGGAATTCGATGTTGTAGTTTTTCTTTTTACTAGCAGGGTCTGCCATTAAATGTTATACCACTTCTTTAATACGTTGATAATGGCTTCAGCTTGCGCTTTGCCTGTAATCTTGAACTTGCCCTGGGCTTTAAAGGTGCCTTGCATTTTGCGGTAACGGCGCAGAGAGACCTTCGGCTCGCTGAATTCACCCGTCTTCGGGTCGCGATCCTGATAAAAAAACATGACGGTCGGCCAAGCACCTTTCGACAAGACTTCCTTGTCTAATTCCTTGATGACGACTTCGCCGGTTTCTTCGTCGGTGTATTCGACGGTCAATTCTTCAACTTCTGCACTCATTTTTACCTCCAATGAAACACAAGACTCCTTTCTTGCGACAAGTACTGGAGTAAATATATAAAAGTGGTTAGTGGTCAGTGGTTGGAGGTTAGGAATTGATGCGTTTTGAGCAATGAGGTATGGGGTGTGGGGTATGGGGTCGCAGCCTTCGGCTGCTTTGAGGTGTGAGGTATGAGGTATCTGCAATTGGGACAGTATCTGCGATTGGGGCTGTATCCGCGTTTGGGACTATATCTGCAATTAGAACTGTCCCGAAGCAGTCTTCCCCAAAGCGAAGCGACCTCAAAGGCGCAAAGCGCCGAGCCCATCCCCCACAGCTACAGTTCTAATGGCTGTGTTTATGATGCTCGCAGCAACCGCCGTGGGTGTGGTCGTGACTCCCGAGAACGCGGTGCGGGACCCCGTGGGCAATCAAATCGACTTCGCAGCCATACGTGCGGTGCAGCATTTCTTCGGTCAGATTTCCGCCTTCGTGGTAATGGACGGAATGGTTCACGCACACGACGCTTTTTACCTTGTGCGAAAGAGCCATCAAGTCATGCGTCACAATCACAATCGTCATGCTTTCGCTAAATTCTGCAAGCATGCTGTACAGAGCCTCGATGCCCGCCACATCAATATTGTTGGACGGCTCATCCAAAAAGAGAATTTTCGGATTGCAGACAAGAGAACGTGCAATTAAAACACGCTGGCGTTCGCCGCCGCTCAATTCGCCCAAACGTCGGTCGAGGTATCCTGCAATATGAACGCGTTCCAAAGCTGCCTTCACCTCGTCTGATTTCGAAGAAAGCCCCGTCTTGCCTGTAGCGACACACTCCCCCACCGTAATCGGAAAATCAATATTCTTGTTCGTGTTCTGCGGGACATAACCTACAGCCACTTTTTTCGTCGGCACTTTTTCACCGAACAAACGAACGGTCCCGGTCGTAGGCTTCAAAAGCCCAACCATGAGCCTCATCAACGTAGATTTGCCACCGCCGTTCGGTCCGATAATAGCAACAAAATCATTTTCATCAATAGACAGATTCACGTCCGTCAGCACGGGCGACTTACCATAGCTAAAATTAAGTCCACTGATGTCAATTGCAGACATTATTTTTTGCCCACCTGCTTGAGAGCATCAATAAATTTTTGAAGGTTTCCGATAAAGTCTTCCGAAAGCGGATCCGTCTCTACAATCGTCGCTCCAAGATCTTTCGCAATCGTTTGAGCAGCACGCTTGCTAAACTGCGGTTGAACAAAGACAATCTTCGTCTCGTTCTTACGTCCAATTTGAATCAGCTTCGATAAATCCTTTGGTTTCGGTTCCTTGCCGTTCACTTCAATCGCATACTGTTTTAGTCTGTAATCTTTTGCCAAATACCCATACGACGGATGGAACACGATAAACGAGCGCGATCTGGGAGGCATGTTTATAACAGCTTCATTAATTTCTCGTGACTTTTTTTCCAAGAGTTCTTGAGTTCTTTGATAACGAGCAATATAATAATTCATATGTTCTGGATCCATTTTTTTCAGCGCATTAAAAATATTCATGGCTAAAAATTTCACGCGGGCCGGCGAAGTCCAAATATGCGGATCAAGGTCATCATCATGATGCCCGTGCAAATCCTTTCCTTCATGATTCAGTTTCAACCACTCGATGCTTTCAGAAATATCAATAACATTGACCTTTTTATTGGCGGCTAAAAAACGGGGCATCCACGCTTTGTCCAAGCCCGAACCATCCGTAAAGTAAACCTGAGCCAGCGAAAAAGCCTTGATTATTGCAGGCTTTGGCTCGTAATTGTGCGGATCGGCTCCCGGCGGCAAAAGCGTCACCACATTCACGCGGGCACCACCCACCATCTTTACAAGTGTCGCATAAGGCTGCAACGAAACCGCAACCGTAATATGTTCATCTCCAGCGAATGCAATCGCAACGGGAATAAGAACGAGCAAAAGCAAGGAACGTGCTATACGACGCATTATTTTTTCCCTTCAAAAAAATCGTTGAAATTAATTTCACTCACATTATTGACAATAAATTCTGGTTTCACGTCGAGTTTTTCGACATCCGGCATTTTCGATTCACCGCACAAGGGCAGCACAAAACGGCACCCGGAGCGTTTCGCCAATTCGAAATCAGTGTAAAGGCGGTCCCCTACAAAAAGAATCTCGTCAGGGCGGTAAAGCTTTAAAAGTCCAGAGAGCATCGCCGGATTCGGCTTGCCAAAGCTCATCTCGGGTTCGACTCCGTAAGCCGTTTTCAAAAGCGCCATGAAGCTCCCAATATCGGGCACCGGGCCGCGTTCGTCAGGGCAGACAAAATCCGTATGCGTCACCCAGAACGGGATTCCGCGCTGGACTCTAAAGCTGAGTTCGCAAAGTTCACGGTAATCGAAACTGTTGTGGTAAGCGACGAGTACGAGTTCGGTTTCTTCGACAGACGGACGCAAATTGAGACTCGGGTCTTGTGCCGCAAACCATTCATACACTTCGGGATTCGCAAAGAAAAACACGTTCTTGATTTTGCGTGCGTGAATTTCATCGAGCGAAAGATACAATGCCGAAATGATGGAATCATCAGCAAGCGGAAGCCCCATGACCTTGAGGCGGTTCTCGTAAAAGACCGGAGACTTGCTCGTGTTGTTGCTCAAATAATAGACCGGCACGCGCTTAGAGACGCGATTGACCGTTTCGACCGCACCTGGATAAGGGCGACCGCTCAAGTACAGCGTACCGTCTAAATCGAATACAACAACTTTAATTGGATTTTTCACGCACTACAATATAGCAATTTTTTATTTTTTACCGCATGAAAACTCCTGATAGCCGTTTCTATTGCCCGCTGATTACCGTAGGCACAATTATTTTAGACGAAAATGAAAGTAGCCATGCGGTACGCGTTTGCCGAGCCGCGAACGGCGACATTCTGCAACTGTGCGACGGACTCGGGCATTACGCCGATGCAACGATTACAAAGGCCGATGCAAAAGCCTGCGAAGTCCGCGTTGACACTGTCGAAGACGCCCCGTTTAAGCGCCCGCGATTGAATCTCGCAATCGCTTGCCTCAAGGACGACGCGCTCGAAGAAGTCGTTTTCCATGTGGCACAGACAGAAACGGACAGCATCGTCTTTTTGCGTACGGACTATTCACAAGAGCCCAAGAATTCGGACTTGAAAAAAACAGTTCGCCGCGCCGAGCTCAAGAGTCTCGTAAGCTTGAAGCAATCCAAGAAAGCTTGGATGACACGTATCGAAGGGCCGATTGAATTCGACAAATGGCTCAAGGAATACCAAGGCGATTTGATTCTCTGCGACATCGACGGAGAACGCAATTTAAAGTTGGACGAAAGTGCCGCGGAAAATGCGTCCGCGAAACCGATTACTTTACTCGTAGGACCGGAAGGCGGTTTTTCGCCACGCGAAATCGAAGCGGTTAAATCGTTCATAAACGGGAAAGTCCATTTGCTGAACCTAGGCAACACGCGCTTGCGAGCACGAACCGCCGCAATAATTGCGTTAGGAAAAGTTTTATAGGGCCATGAGGTATGGGCACGGGGCTTACGCCCCTATGAGGTATGGGCCATTGTAATAAGAAAGCCCCAAAGCGTAGCGACCTCAAAGCGAAGCGTGCTCAAAGTGCTTTAGCACGACCTCAAAGCACTTCAGTGCGTCCCCACACCTACAAACTAACTTTCACTTTTTCGCGCATGGCCATGACTTGCGCCTTGGCTTCTTCGACGGTATCGCGACGAGCCAAGAGAACGCCCAAACGGCGGTGGCCCTTGAGTTCCGGCTTACCGAACAAACGAAGTGCCGTATCTGGTTCAGCAAGGACTTCTTCCAAGCCGCCAAACTTCATGTGGTCGGAAAATCCATCAACAACAATAGCCTTCGATGCACTCGGACCATGGAACGCGATGTTCGGAATCGGGAGACCGAGAATGGCGCGAGCATGCAAAGCAAATTCAGACAAATCCTGCGAAATAAGCGTCACCATGCCGGTATCATGCGGACGCGGAGAAACTTCGCTGAACAAGACTTCGTCCTTGCAAACAAAAAGTTCCACGCCAAAGATGCCGCGACCGCCAAGTGCGTCCGTAACCTTCTTCGCAATCACTTTCGCTTGTTCCAAAAGTTCCGGTTTCATCGGCTGCGGCTGCCAGGATTCCTGATAGTCGCCGCCCACCTGATGGTGCCCGATCGGTTCGAGGAAGCTTGTACCTGCCACATGACGAACCGTGAGCAAAGTAATTTCGTAGTCGAACGGCACGAAGCCTTCCACAATTACGCGGCTGGCGTGGCCAGTGCGGCCTTCATGCTGAGAAATGTTCCAGGAGTTTTCGATATCCGCTTCGGTCTTGATGACGCTCTGACCGTGGCCCGAAGAACTCATCACCGGCTTGATGACGCACGGGATGCCAATTTCCTTGACGGCAGCCTTGAAATCTTCATAGTTGTCTGCAAAGCGGTACGGGCTCGTCTTGAGTCCGAGTTCTTCGGCTGCGAGACGACGGATGCCTTCGCGGTTCATCGTGAGCTTGGTCGCCTTCGCGGTCGGAATGACGTTATAGCCTTCCTTTTCGAGCTCTACGAGTGTATCCGTCGCAATCGCTTCGACTTCGGGAACAATAAAGTCCGGCTTTTCCAGTTCAATCACGCGGCGGAGTTCAGCACCGTCCAGCATGTTGATGACGTGGCTGCGATGAGCCACCTGCATACCGGGAGCGTTAGCATAACGGTCCACCGCGATAACTTCAACACCAAGACGAATCATCTCGATGATGACTTCCTTGCCTAATTCGCCTGCTCCGCAGAACAGGACCTTGGTTGCACTAGAACTTAGAGGTGTACCGATTTCTGCCATATAATCTCCTTGTTATGACTACAAATATATAATTATTCAAAAGAGGAGATGCCCGATCAAGTCGGGCATGACAGGATGGAAAAAGGAGAAGCCCGATCAGGTCGGGCATGGCAGGTAAAAAAATCATTCAATCAATTCTTCTAACTCAGGCAATAAAGGACAACTACACGGAGCATGAGAAGCAAAGTAGTCCCTACCAGATTCACATTCCTTATTACTATCCGTTTTTAAAGAATCATCCTTAATACAGCGAACGGAAAACGCATTTTCAGACAGAGGTACATGCGGACCATCGAAATATCCAGACGAAAAATTCATCGTATAGAAGTTTATTTTGTAATTCATTCTGAAATGAGAATAAAATCCACAACATTCGGTAGAACGATGTTCAACGTCCACGATTCCTCCAGATGTCCAAAAAAAAGCCTCTTTACCCTCATTTTCAAATGAACCATAAGTATTTTCTAAACCCGCCGGAAGCATCGTGAAGTTCCATTCATCAGTACCTGAACACCCCATACTATTCCAATTTTTAGACATGATAGATTCAATATTTTCTCTTACATGTAAAGCCAACGTTTTCCATTCACATTCCGTTGGCAAATGCCAGCCCGCGGGACACGCCTGCTGCGCTGCATCTTTCGTGTAGAGACGTCCATATTTAGAACAGTAGCTTACATGATTTTCATAGCAATAACTTTTCTCTGTTTTATAATTCATATTTTCAGCCATCCAAATTTGCCCGCCAATATTCACAATCCTGTAAATTTGCCCATCACGGGAGTCTGTTACAAATAAATTTGAAATACGAGCCGTTTCAGGTTGCTTAGACTTTCCGCTTTGTGTCGAGAAAGGCGACAATTCATTCATAACACAGCGAACAGACAAGCCGAGATTCTTATAATCGTGAACCCAATCAGCACTATTGCGATAATAAGATAGAGAAGCTATATACGCATCGGCACTATCATGTTCCGTAGAACTCCAAAAAGTTGCATAACGCTTTTCGTTATTGAATAAATCCCTTGTAAATTCATCGGTGACATACCTATGCCCAGCCGGGAGTGCAGAAAAGCCGTAATCATCAGTTCCATTTCCTTTGCCAAACCAGCTGTTCGAAGACTTAAGTATTTTTCCCGCCAATTCTTTTCCGCCCACAAAATCAATTAATGTATCCCATTCTGCACGAGACGGCAAATGCCAACCTTCAGGGCAAACTTTATTTGCAACAATCCACGTAAAAAGGCGACCATATTTGCTACAATTAGTCGAATCATCTCCATAACAGAAACTAGTCGGATCGTCAAGCCACGTTCCAAATGCATAACGTCTCGCTAACTTAAAATAAGCCTGGTCATCGCGATCTCTCTGCGATGCATAAGAAATTTTATCCCCTCCAATTTCTTTTCTGTAATTCAAATTTTCGGCCATCCAAACTTGTTTACCGATTTTTACGGTCTTGTAAATTTGACCGTCACGAGAATCAGTCATTGTGCCGTAATTTACCTCTTTAACAAAGTCGTTTTCATCGCGCAATGAATTCGTACCACCGCACGCCACAAGTGCAGCAAGCACAAGAAAACAGGCAAAAAGGAAAGAAAAACGTTTATTCATAAAAAACTTTTACGTCAATATACAAATGCAGGGGATCCATTGACTCCACTACGTTCCGCTCAGGATGACGAATTTCAAACCTCAAAGGGAGCGTAGCGACCGACCTCAAACCTCATACCTCATACCTCATACATCAAACCTCACTCCTCACCGCTATTCATCCTTCACGCAGCGGATGGTAAAAGCAAAATATTTCTCAATACAGCCAAATCCAACACCTCTGCCGTGATAATTACTTGAATTCCGGAGATTCATGTGATAAGCCTTGCCTGTACTACTTTCTATAGAACTCCAATAATTTACTGGCGGGTTACAAAATCCGCTTCTGCCATCATACATCATATTGCAACTCGGATACGCCGAAAAACCGTAATCATCCGATCCTTCATCCACCCAATTAAAGCCTGTCCCCAATCTCTTAGCAGACACAAGTTTTGATGCGGCAGCATATCCACCACCAGCCGTAGCAACTAGAGTTTTCCATTCTTCCAGAGTCGGCAAATGAAAACCAGCAGGACAAACGCCACGAACCGGGTACGTGGGGAAACAAGATGTTCCAGAGCCGCAGCCCTTGCTATTTGCACTAAAAGCACCGATGCTATCCATTGCCGAACCCCACGTATAAAAGCGACCTAATTTTTCACAATATTGAGAAGAATCACGGTAGCAAAAACTACCTGCGGTCTCATAGTTGAGATTTTCTGCCATCCAAACCTGATTTCCAATTTTGGTCGTTTTGTATGTTTTCCCATCACGGGAATCAAGCACAGATTCCTTCAAGGCCTCTTTTTCATTTCGTTCTGCACTAGGCACCCCTTCAAAAGAAGCTTTTTCTTGAGCAACTTCATCCATCACACAACGAATCGGCATTGTTTCTCTTCTAATTTCAGGCTGAAATGTTACCTCACTTTCATCGCCAACATATGTTATCACAAACATTCCATATGCATATTTATCATCTTCATTGTCCTTTACAGTACTCCAAAAGCCTGTGGCCGAGCCACAAAAATCAGGCTGATCATCTTTGCACATACCCATACCGAGATCGGCTATCGCAGAAAAACCATTATCTGCCGTTGACACAAGGACATTGCCGGCCAAGTTTTTTCCACCTAAAAAAGCAATCAAGGTATTCCATTCGGTCGTATCCGGCAAATGCCAGCCAATAGGGCAAATTCCACGCACGGGGCCCTTCTGATTTTCTTGAGCATACGCATCCCCCACCGCTGTTTTCCACGTATAAAGTCCATTGCCTTGGCAATGTAATCTAAAGCAACCTTCATCATTTACAACCTCATAAAGCAAATCTTCCGCCATCCATGTCTGTTTGCCATAAGTTACAGTCTTGTAGGCACGACCATCGCGAACATCGACAAACTGCTGGTTCGTTTGGCCAATAGGCAAAGTTTTCTTACCGACAAATTCATTTTTGGCAGAAGGATTATCTTTAAGGCAACGAACAGAATATTTATTGTCCTTGTGTTCTCCGAGCAAATAAGCTTCATCGCTATCACTACGCAATCCCATGAAATACGCAAGACTATCATTGTAATAATCAGAACCCCAGAAAAAAGCTTTTCCATCGTAGCTAAATTCGCCATTGCGATTTTCTGACCCACTTAGAAATGCAGAAAAGCCAGAAGCATTCGTGGCATTTTTTCCATCACGATCAAACACGCTTTTTTGCCAATCCTTCGTTGACTTAAGTGCTATACCCGCAGAAACTTTTCCACCAAGAGTCCTAAAAAGTTCATTCCAATCCGATTGCGTCGGCAAATGCCACCCCTCAGGGCATGATTCAAGAGCGTCCTTCCATGCATAGAGGCGTCCTTTTTCATAGCAATTACTTACATAACCTTCATAACAAGTGCTATTCGCAACTTCATAATTCAAGTTTTCAGCCATCCAGGTTTGAGAGCCAATCGTTACGGTCTTATAAATTTGGCCGTCTCGCGGGTCAATCATGTGCATTCCAGAATCCGCCGTAGAATCAACGGATTCACTGCTAGACGACAAAACACTATTGGGCGTGACATTCACATCAACAGATTCAGATTTCGTACCGCCACAGGCGACAAGAATCATGAGCAAAGCAATACTAGCAACAGTCAAAAATTTTCCATTCATATTCCACCTCCCATCTAATCAGAATCTTTAACGCAGCGGACTGAACGCCCATAGTAATTGAAATTTCTGTTAAAGTAAATAGTATAACTATAGCGAGCCACTAGGTATATGTAATACGCATCACGATCTTTTCCTGAAGCCGTCCAGAATTCAGCCCTTCTTCCTTCGGAACCAAATTCGCGATTATCACCCCAGCCATCAACAGGAAGCACAGAAAAGCCATAATCATCAGAGCCATTTCCATTAGCCCAGCACCAGTTTTTGCATGTTTTCCAGCCACTTGTAGATTTTAAGTATTTACTTGCCGTAAGACGTCCGCCCACTGATGTAAATAAAGTATTCCATTCCGTCGTATCGGGCAAATGCCAACCCGCCGGGCACGATTTCTTTGCATCATCCCACGTATAAAACCGGCCATATTTAGAGCAGTTGTGATAATCATTTTTGTAGCAGCGGCTATCATTTGTTTCATAGTTCAGATTCTGAGCCATCCAAATCTGCGAACCGATTTTTACGGTCTTGTAAACATGACCATCGCGAGCATCGACAATTGTATCTTTAACGACACTCGACGCTGGAACAGTTTCAGAAGAAACTTTATTTTGTTCGGGCTTATTCTTTAAGCAACGAACAGAGAGAGCATCACGATCATGTCCAACAGCAAAATAAGCACGTTTGGTACCACTTTCCATCGTTAAAAAGGAATTACTGAAACTGGGATCCACATCAACAGACCAAAAATAAGCGCTCGTTCCCACACCCTTATGAGTATTCGGTCTATTAAATACCTCAGAATAATAATTGGATTGACCCGCGGGCAATGCAGAAAAACCATATTCATCCGTACCGTTTCCATTGCCAAGCCAGCCCTCTTTGGACTTGAGCTTTTCTCCCGCCCCTATGAATCCATCATACTTTCGACGTTCCACCCCAAGCGTTGCAAACAAGGTATTCCATTCATCTTCAGTCGGCAAATGCCAATCCGCAGGGCAAGCGTTATACGCCTCGCCCCATTCATAAAGGCGACCATATTTTGCACAACTGTCCGGGTCTTTATGGCAAGTACTGAATTGTGTTTTATACTTGAGATTTTCCGCCATCCAGGTCTGTTCCCCAATCGTCACGATCCTGTAAGTTTGTCCGTCACGAGAGTCTGTGAGAAGATTCCCGCTCATACTTTGACTATGCTTAGCACTGGAAGCGGGAATGACAAAGGATGCAGATTCGGCAAGAACAGTGGACGAAGCGGAGGCCGAGGTGACAGAGGATGTTTCTAGCATAGAAACAGAGTTCTCAGCTTCATCCTGAATGCAACGGACCGACAACCCATCATTTTCGTAATCGCTCCCTGAACAGAAACTAAGATAAGCATCATCCTTTTCAGCACTAAGACTCATATAGTTCGGAGCGGTCTTGTAGTAACCCGTAGAACTCCAGAACATAGCCGTTTCACCGATATCCTTGCCACCATCCTTATTCCAACGTCCCGCAGGGAGCGCAGAAAAACCAAAATAATCATAGCCATCCCCACCCGGTTTACAAGTCTTTTTAAAAAAGCTACGCCTATAATCACACCTTGTCCAACCACTCGTAGATTTTAAAGAATTCCCTGAAGACGTTCCTTCTTTTACAGTTTTAAACAATGTTTTCCATTCCGTTTCAGTCGGCAAATGCCAACCCTTTGGGCACACGCCACGCAACGGATATTTCGGAGGGCACGGTTTGCAATAACCGCAATCTTCATCATCATTCTCATATAAATGAACGCTATCTAAAGCAGCAGTCCACAAATAAAGGCGTCCGTATTTGGTGCAGTTGCTATCTGCATTGTCATAGCAAAAACTATTCGGCGATTTGAACCTCAAATTTTCGGCCATCCAGTTCTGCGAACCAATTTTCACCGTCTTATAAGTTTGTCCATCACGATGATCGACGAGCGTTCCTATCGCAATATCTTTGACGCAACGAACAGAGGCACCAACTTTTGTCGATTTATCAATCACTTTTACTTCAGGACTGTAATAGTTAAAGAACACGCCATTCAAAGCAGATGTCCAAAACAGCGCATACAATCCTTCGCGGCTATAAATTCCATCACTATACCTGATGCCAGACGGAAGCACAGAAAATCCAACATCACCAGAATCCACCTTAGCTCCGTTAAACCACTCCGTCGATTTTTTGAGGCGCACGCCCACCAAAGAATCCCCGCCTACAGCAGCAAACAACCGCCCCCATTCCCATTGAGATGGCAAATGATAACCGGCCGGACACAAACCTTGTTCCGCATTTAAAGAAGAAGAATCCTTTATCGCATCCGATGTGTAGAGTCGTCCATATTTCTCGCAATTTTCAGCCTTATCACCAAAGCAATAGCTATCGG
>Ga0129307_1002203_pt1 | contig 16461 bp, 15 predicted proteins | sample P1105metagenome_FD_94437 | JGI IMG/M metagenome (GOLD analysis project Ga0129307, IMG submission 94437) | Capybara group fecal microbial communities from Wisconsin, USA - P1105 metagenome | ecosystem: Host-associated > Mammals > Digestive system > Large intestine > Fecal | place: USA: Wisconsin... | reverse complement strand
GCAGCACGCAGGAGCAGTACTCCCGGCTCTTCCGCCAGCTCTATCTGGACAAGATGCGCGCGAACAAGAACCTGAGCCAGCAGCTCGCCGCGAACGGCGTCACCGGCGGCGCGGCGGAGACCACCCGCCTCGGCTACGACACCGCCTACGAGGACGCGCTGCGCCAGGGCGAGGAGAACCGCATCCGCGCCGTGGGCGCCATCGACCGCGCCATCACCGACACGCGGCTCACCGGCGGCCTCGAGATCGCAAAGGCCGCGGAGGAGGAGGCGCGGCAGCAGACGGACGCCTACGCCGACACGCTGCGCTATCTGCTCGAGCGGCAGGACAAGCTCGACGCCCAGCGCGAGAAGTACGAGCGCGAGGACGCGGCGCTTGCGCGCAAGGAGGCGGAGCAGCAGCGCGAGGCGGAGGAGAAGGCGGAGAAGCCGGCGCTCACCGCCGCGCAGGTCGTCGCCGCGCTGAAGGCGGGCGTCCGCACCGAAGCGGTGCTTGCGGCGTACGAATACTACTACGGCAAGCCGTACAACTAAAAAAGCGGGCGCAAGCCCGCTTTTTTGACTAAAGGCACAGCTCTGCCAGCTCCGCCGGCGTGTCGACGATGACGCGCGCACCCGCCTCCGTGAGCTGCTCGCGCGTGCGGAACCCCCAGCTCACCGCGATGAGCGGCAGACCCGCGTTCGCGGCGGTGGCGACGTCCACCTCGGAGTCCCCGACGTAGACCGCGCCCGCCTTCGACGCGCCCAGCGCGTCGAGCGCGGCAAGCACCGTGTCCGGCGCGGGCTTGCGGCGCAGATCGGGCGTCTCCCCGATGGCGACGGGGATGAGCGAACCGAAATGCTCGGCGCTGAGCAGCTTCACCGCGCGGTCGGGCTTGTTGGACACGACCGCCAGCCGTTTCCCCGCCGCCGAGAGCCGATCCAGCATGGGCGCGATCCCGTCGTAGGGGCGCGTGTGGTCGCGGCAGTGGGCGGCGTAGTGCGCCTGATAGCGCGCGAGCGCGTCCGCGAGCGCGGCGTCGGAGCTGCCCGCCGGCATGGCGCAGCGGATCTGGTTCGCCGCGCCGTTGCCGACGTAAGAGCGGATCTCGTCGAGCGTGCGCGCCGGATGCCCCAGCTCGCGCAGGACGGCGTTCGTGCTTGCCCACAGGTCGCGCAGCGTGTCGAGCACGGTGCCGTCCATATCAAAAAGAATGGTATCGTAAGCCATTTCACATCACCCACGCTCCAGTATAGCCGAGCGCGCGCAAAAGTGCAAGAGCCGAGCAAAGTGCTTGCATTCTCCGCGCGATGCTGTATAATGTAGGGTATCAAATTATGGGAGGTCATCGTTATGCAGGAACTGGAACGTCAATATCACATCCATTGCGCCCCCGGCGAGGTGGGCCGTTACGTCATCCTCCCCGGCGACCCGGGGCGCTGCGCGTCTATCGCCGCCTATTTCGACAACGCGAAGCTCGTCGCGCAGAACCGTGAATACACCACCTACACCGGCACGCTGCTCGGCGTGCCCGTGAGCGTCTGCTCCACCGGCATCGGCGGCCCGTCCGCCTCCATCGCCATGGAGGAGCTGCACAAGCTCGGCGCGGACACCTTTATCCGCACCGGCACCTGCGGCGGCATCGATCTGGACGTCAAGTCCGGCGACATCGTCGTCGCCACCGGCGCGATCCGCTTCGAGCATACCTCGATGGAGTACGCGCCCATCGAATTCCCCGCCGTGGCGGATTTCAACATCACCGCCGCGCTGGTCAACGCCTCCCGCGCGCTGGGCTACACGACCCACAGCGGCGTCGTCCAGTGCAAGGACAGCTTCTACGGCCAGCACAGCCCCGAGGCGAGCCCCGTGTACTACGAGCTGCTGCAGAAGTGGGAGAGCTGGAAGCGTCTCGGCGTCAAGGCGAGCGAGATGGAGTCCGCCGCGCTGTTCGTCGTGGCGGCGGCGCTGCACGTCCGCTGCGGCTCGTGCTTCCACGTCGTGTGGAACCAGGAGCGCGAGAAGGCGGGGCTGGATCAGGACATGAGCGAGGACACCTCCGCCGCCGTCAAGGTCGCCGTCGAGGCGCTCAAGCTCGTCATCGCGGAGGATCTGGCGAAGGCATGAGCAAAAAAGTCATCGGCGTCATCGGCGGCATGGGGCCGCTCGCCACCGTTGACCTCTATCGCAAGATCGCGGAGCACACGGCCGCCTCGTGCGACCAGGACCACCCCCGCACCGTGATCGACTCCAACACCGACATCCCGGACCGCACGGAGGCGCTGCTCCACGGCGGCGCCGACCCCGCGCCCGAGATGGTCAAAAGCGCGAAGCGCCTCGTCGCCGCGGGCGCGGAGGTGCTGCTGATCCCCTGCAACACCGCCCACTGCTTCTACGACGCCGTCGCCGCCGCGGTGGACGTGCCGGTGCTGCACATGATCGCGCTGACGCGCGACGCGCTGGTCGCGCGCGGGGTGAAGACCGCGGGCCTCCTCGCCACCGACGGCACGGTGGAGACGCGCATCTATCAGAACGTCTTCGCCGGCAGCGGCGTCGAGCTGCTGCTCCCCGCGGCGGACGAGCAGCGGATCGTCATGGACCTCATCTACAAGGGCGTCAAGACCGGCGACCCGACCTACGACATCACGGCGTTTCGCGGCGTCTGCGAGGCGCTGCTCGCGCGCGGCGCGCAGACGCTCGTGCTCGGCTGCACCGAGCTGCCCTGCGCGTTCGACGTCTACCGCCTGCGCTACCCCAACACCGACCCGACGCTGGAGCTCGCGCTCGCCGCGGTTCGCGCCGCGGGCTGCAAAACGAAGTAAGGAGACTACCGCCATGGCGCTTGCCGATCAAATCTTCCGCCGGACCTGCGAGGACATCCTGAACCACGGCGTCCGCGACGACGACCTGACCGTCCGCCCCCACTGGGAGGACGGCACGCCCGCCCACACGATCAAGAAATTCGGCGTGGTGAACCGCTATGACCTGTCGAAGGAGTTCCCGATCCTGACCCTGCGGCGCACCTACTGGAAAAGCGCGGTGGACGAGCTGCTGTGGATCTGGCAGAAGAAGTCCAACAACGTCCGCGACCTCAGCTCCCACATCTGGGACGAGTGGGCGGACGAGAACGGCTCGATCGGCAAGGCCTACGGCTACCAGCTCGGCGTGAAGCACCACTACAAAGAGGGCGACATGGACCAGGTGGACCGCGTGCTGTACGACCTGAAGCACAACCCCGCCTCCCGCCGCATTCTCACGAACATCTACAACTTTGCCGACCTGCACGAAATGGCGCTCTACCCCTGCGCGTACTCGATGACGTTCAACGTCAGCAACGGCACGCTCAACGCCATTTTGAACCAGCGCAGCCAGGATATGCTGGCGGCGAACAACTGGAACGTGGTGCAGTACGCGGTGCTGGTGCATATGTTTGCGCAGGTCAGCGGGCTGAAGGCGGGCGAGCTTGTCCACGTCATCGCCGACTGCCACATCTACGACCGGCACATCCCCATCATCGAAAAGATGCTCCGCGAGAGCGAGCGAAGCGCGCCGACGTTCACCGTCGACCCGACGGTGACGGACTTCTACGCCTTCACCAAGGACAGCTTCAAGCTGGAGAACTACGAATACGCGCCCTTCGAGGACAAGATCCCCATCGCCATTTGAGATTGGAAAAGAGGCTGAACTTTATGCAGGCAATCGTTTGTATCAGCGAAAACTGGGCCATCGGACAGGACGAGGAGCTCCTGTTCCACATCTCCGCCGACATGAAGCGCTTCAAGGCGCTGACCGTCGGCAAGACCGTGATCGTCGGCAGGCGCACGCTCAACACCTTCCCGGACGGCAAGCCGCTGGCGGGGCGCCGCACCATCCTGCTGACCCACAGCGCGACGCCCGTCGAGGGCGCGGAGCTGGCGCACACCCGCGAGGAGGCGCTGGCGCTGGCCGGGCCGGACGCGGTGGTCGTCGGCGGCGCGAGCGTGTACGCGCTGCTGCTGCGCGACTGCGATCGCGTGCTCGTGACCAAGGTCTTCGCCACGCGCGAGGCGGACAGCTATTTCCCCAACCTCGACAACCACCCCGACTGGCGCGTGGAGTCCGAGAGCGAGATCATGGAGGAAAACGGGCTGAAGTTCCAGTACATCGACTATGTGAAGAAGTGACGCCATGGCGGAGCTGTCCACCGACGTCCGATATATCAGGGGGATCGGCGAAACGCGGGCAAAGGCGCTCGGGAAACTGGGCGTCACGAACCTGCGCGAGCTGATCTCCTACTTTCCGCGCGCCTATGAGGACCGGCGGGAGTACCGGCGCATCGCCGAGCTCGTTCCCGGCGAGAACGCCTGCGTCCGCGCCGTCGTGGCAAGCGAGCCGCGCCTCTCCCACATCCGCAAGGGGCTCGACCTCGTGAAGCTCCGCGTCGTGGACGAAACGGCGGCGCTGGAGCTGACCTACTTCAATCAGGCCTACCTCAAAAACAGCTTCCGCATCGGGGAGGAGTACGTCTTCTTCGGCAGGGCGGAGGGGAGCGGGACGCGCCGCCAGATGACGAACCCACTGTTCGAGCCGGCGGGCGAGAACCGCGTCACCGGCCGCATCGTGCCGGTCTACCCGCTGACCGCCGGCGTCAGCCAGACGCTGCTGCAAAACGCCGTCCGGCAGGGGCTGGACGCCTGCGGCGGCGACCTGACCGACTTCCTGCCCGAGGACGCGCGCGCGCAGCACCGCCTCTGCCACGTCCGCTACGCCTACGAAAACATCCACTTTCCCGCCGACGACGAGGCACTTTCCGTCGCGCGCCGGCGGCTGGTGTTCGAGGAGCTGTACCTGCTGACGCTGGGGCTGCGCCTGCTGCGCTGCCGCCGCGCGTCCGTGGCGGGGCGGCAGTGCCGGAAGACCGACCTTGCGCCGTTCTGCGGCGCGCTGCCGTTTACGCTCACCGGCGCGCAGCGCCGCGCCGTCGAGGACGTCGCGCGCGATTTGTGCGCCGCGCGCCCGATGAACCGTCTGGTGCAGGGCGACGTCGGCTCCGGCAAGACGATGGTCGCCGCGGCGGCGGTCTGGTACGCGGCGCAGAGCGGGCTGCAAAGCGCGCTCATGGCGCCCACCGAGATCCTCGCGGAGCAGCACTACAAGACCCTCGCCCCGCTGCTGGAGCGCTTCGGGCTTACCTGCGCGCTGCTGACCGCCGCGACCAAGGCGAAGGAGCGGCGCGACGTCCTCGCCCGCCTCGCGGACGGGGAGCTGACGCTCGCCATCGGCACGCACGCCCTGCTCTCGCCGGACGTGCAATACCGCAGCCTCGGCCTCGTCGTCACCGACGAGCAGCACCGCTTCGGCGTCGATCAGCGCGCGGCGCTGGGCGAGAAGGGCGACAACCCGCACCTGCTGGTCATGTCCGCCACGCCCATCCCGCGCACGCTGGCGCTGATGATCTACGGCGACCTCGACGTGTCGCTGATCGACGAGCTGCCCCCCGGACGGCAGAAGATCGACACCTTCGCCGTGGACTCGTCGTACCACGAGCGCGTGTACGCCTTCATCCGCCGCCTTGTGGCGGAGGGGCGGCAGGCGTACGTCATCTGCCCCATGGTGGCGGAGAACGACGAGCTGCCCGACGAGCGCAAGGCGGTCGCCGCCTACGCCGCAAAGCTGCAGAGCGAGGTCTTTCCCGACCTGCGCGTCGCGCCGATCCACGGCAGGATGAAGCCCAGGGAGAAGGACGCCGCCATGCGCGCCTTCGCCGCCGGGGAGACGGACATCCTCGTGTCGACCACGGTGGTCGAGGTGGGCGTGGACGTGCCGAACGCGGCGGTCATGCTGATCGAGAACGCCGAGTGCTTCGGCCTCTCCCAGCTCCACCAGCTGCGCGGGCGCGTCGGGCGCGGGGCGCACAAGTCGTACTGCATCCTCGTGTCCGACAACGACGGCGAGGACAACCGCCGCCGCCTCGCCGTGATGACCCGCACGAACAACGGCTTCGAGATCGCGGAGGAGGACCTCAAGCTGCGCGGCCCGGGCGACTTCTTCGGCTCGCGCCAGCACGGCCTGCCGTCGCTGCGCGTGGCGGACCTGACCTGCGACATGGAGCTGATGCACGACGCGCGCGCCGCGGCCGAGCGGCTGATCGCCGGCGATCCCGACCTCGCCGCGCACCCTGCGCTGCTGCGCCGCATCCGCGAGCTGTTCGAGCTGAACGCCGCCGCGATGAACTGATACAAAAAAATCCCGCCGTCCGGCGGGATTTTTTATGCGCGGATTCACTTGTCCATGTGTACGTTGATGTGGTCGTAGGTCATCTCGACCCCGTGCGCGGCGAAGGTCTCGCGCACCGCCTCGATCACGCCGAAGTACACCGTCCAGTAGTCGGCGGCGGCGACCCAGCAGCGGGCGAGATAGCTGATGCTGCTGGCGCCGTACTCGGTCAGATGCACCTCGGGCGCGGGCGCGCTCAGGATCTGCGGGAAGCGCGCCATCGCCTCGCGCAGCGCGGCGTACACGTCCCCGGTCGGCGCGTCGTAGGACGCGGTGAAGGTCAGGTCGAGGCGGCGGGTGCCGAGGCGGTTGTAGTTCGTGATCGTCGCCGCGGCGACGGTGCTGTTCGGGATCTGGATCTCCTTGCCGTCGGGCGTTTTGAGCTTGGTGTGGGCGAGCTTGATCATGTCCACCGTGCCGTCCGTGCCGCCGATGGACACGTAGTCGCCGATGCCGTAGGGCTGGGCGGTGATGATCATGATGCCGCCGGCGATGTTCGACAGCGTGTTCTGCAGCGCCAGCGACACGGCGAGCCCGGCGACGGAGAGCAGCGCGATGAAGCTCGTCACCTGCACGCCCAGCGAGTCCAGCACCACCAGCGCGAGGATCACGCCCAGCAGCGTCTTGACGATGGGGCGGACGTGGCGCTTGAGCGGGGAGAGCTTCTCCGAGCGGTCGAAGCCGCGGTCGAACAGCGAGAGCAGCACGCGGATCAGAACGACGCCGAGAAGCAGCGTCACGGCCGCTTTGATCGCCGCCGCCAGCGTCAGCGTGCCGATGCTCACGCCCGAGTCGGAAATGAGAGCGGAAATGTCCATGGGATACCTCCTGTTTTCACGGTTTTCGACACCAGTATATCAGCCGTTCCGCGCGCTTGCAAGCGGGTGCGCGGGGGATCGGCGTATTTTTTTGCAGGAATTCTTGCAGATTTTTGTCAAGATGCTGAGAAGAAGACGCTCTCTATTCACGGATACGACAAAAATGTGTGAAAAAATTTGGTCAGTTTTTTGAGCGCTATCCATCATTTTTGCATTGAATAAAGAGGCGTATTCTACTATAATGTAAAATGAATTCAAATCGGATGGGCGTGCGCCAATTTGACAGAAAGGTTGCAGACGCACCAAATTGATCCGATGGAACAGGGAGGTAATTATTTTGAGCAAGGTAATGTCACTGCACGACGCCATTGCGAAGTACGTCGAGGACGGCGACGTCCTCGCCACCGGCGGCTTCACCACCAACCGCAAACCCTACGCGTCGGTCTACGAGATCCTGCGCCAGGGGCAGAAGGACTTCATCGTCTATGCCGGACCCGGCGGCGGCGAGGTCGATATGCTCATCGGCGAGGGCCGCGTGGCGGCGTACATCAACTGCTACACCGCGAACTCCGGCTACACCAACGTTTCCCGCCGTTTCCGCGCCTTCATCGAGCAGGGCAAGCTCACCTATGAGGACTACTCTCAGGACGTGCTGATGCTCATGCTGCACGCCGCGTCCCTCGGCCTTCCGTTCCTGCCGGTGCGCCTGATGCAGGGCAGCGGCCTGATGAAGTTCTGGGGCATCAGCGAGGAGAAGCGCAAGAGCATGCCCAAGATGGAAGACCTCAAGTGCGTTGAGATCGAGAACCCCATGGTTCCCGGCCAGAAGGTCGTCGCCGTCCCCGTTCCCAGAATCGACACCGCGCTCATCCACGTCCAGCAGGCCAGCCCCGACGGCACCTGCATCATCAACGGCGACGAGTTCCATGACATCGACATCGCCGTCGCCGCGCGCAAGACCATCGTCACCTGCGAGGAGATCGTTTCCAACGAGTACATCCGCCGCGATCCCACCAAGACCCGTATCTTCGGCGAGTGCGTGCAGGCGGTCGTGAAGGCGCCCTACGGCGCATGGCCCGCCCAGTGCTACGACTACTACGATGACGACGACGCCGCCCTCAAGGAGTACGACAAGGCCTCCAAGTATCAGGACGAGGCGGACGCCGTCGCGCAGCTGAAGAAGGCCGCCGCCAAGGCGCAGAAGGCGCTCGACGCCAAGCCCGGCGACGAGAAGCTGGCCGAGGCGCTCGCCAAGGCGAAGAAGGCCGCCGAGGACGCCGAGACCGGCGCCAAGGTGCCCGAGACCTTCAAGGACTTCTGCGAGAAGTGGGTCTACAGCTGCAAGGACCAGGCCGAGCTGCTCGACAAGATCGGCGGCAGCCGCCTGATGCGCCTGAAGAACGAGCCGCACCTCGGCTATTCCACGACGCACTGAACAGGGAGGGAGAATTAAGATGTCTGATTACACGAAGTACACCAAACAGGAGATGCAGGCGTACGCCATCGCCAAGAGCATCAAGGAAAACCAGATCGTCATCGTCGGCACCGGTCTGCCCCTGATCGGCGCGTCCCTCGCCAAGCGCGCGGTCTGCCCGAGCTGCCACCCCATCGTCGAGTCCGGCCTGATGGACTGCGACCCCGTCGAGGTGCCGCGCTCCGTCGGCGACAACCGCTTCATGGCGCACTGCGCCGTCCAGTGGCCGAACATCCGCTTCGTCGGCTTCGAGGCGAACGAGTGGCTGCATGACGAGGAGCGTCTGGTCGCCTTCATCGGCGGCGCGCAGATCGACCCCTACGGCAACGTGAACTCCACCTGCATCTTCGGCAAGGGCGATTACCTCCAGCCCACCACGCGCTTCACCGGCTCCGGCGGCGCGAACGGCATCGCCACCTACTGCAACACCATCATCATGATGCAGCACCAGAAGCGCCGCTTCATCGACAAGGTCGACTACATCACCTCCTGCGGCTGGATGGACGGCCCCGGCGGCCGTGAGCGCGCGGGCCTGCCCGGCAACCGCGGCCCGCAGATGGTCGTCACCGACCTCGGCATCATGAAGTTCGACGAGGAGACCAAGCGTATGTACTGCGCCATCATGTTCCCCGGCGTCACCGCCGAGATGGTGCAGGAGAACACCGGCTTCGAGATCGACTGCTCCCGCGCCGAGCAGATGGAAGGCCCGAGCCCCGAGATCATCCGCCTCATCCGCGAGGAGATCGACCCCGGCCAGGCGTTCATCAAGGTGCCCAAGGACTAAACTTCAAACAAGAGGCGGAGCCTCTTGTTTGAGAAGGCTTCGCTCCGCTTCCCGCACAGCCGCGCGGCGGCTGCACGGGCGCTCCGCGCAAGGAGAAATTTCTGACGCACAGGTCGTCAGAAATTTCGATCCGGTTCCTTTGCCGCCCGCGGGCGGCAAATGGGCGCGGGGCAAAGCGGGGGCGGGAATCACAATGTTAATCTATATAAAGGAGATAACAGTATGAGCGAATATTCCATGCCTACTTATTTCCAGACCATGCCGACCATCGGCCATGAGCTGGCCAAGGTCAACCAGGAGAACATCGCCGAGATCCAGGAGGTCGAGGCGGAGATCCACGAGCTGCGCGAGGCCGCGCTTGAGGCCGGCCGTTCCACCGAGTCTCTCAACGAGAGCGGCCAGTGGACCGCCATGCAGCGCGTCATGGAGCTGGTGGACGAGGACACCTGGTGCCCGCTCAACAGCCTCTATAACCCCGGCGACAACAAGGACGGCAGCGTCGGCATCGTCAAGGGCCTCGGCCGCATCGACGGCAAGTGGGCGGTCATCATCGCCAGCGACAACAAGAAGCTCGCGGGCGCGTGGGTGCCCGGTCAGGCGGAAGCCCTGCTCCGCGGCAGCGACACCGCCAAGCGCCTGCACATCCCCCTGGTCTACGTGCTCAACTGCTCCGGCGTGAAGCTCGACCAGCAGGAGCTGGTCTATCCCAACCGCCGCGGCGGCGGCACCCCGTTCTATCGCAACAGCGAGCTGAACCAGCTGGGCGTGCCCGTCATCGTCGGCATCTACGGCACCAACCCCGCCGGCGGCGGCTACCACTCCATCAGCCCGACCATCCTCGTCGCGCATCAGGACGCCAACATGGCGGTCGGCGGCGCGGGCATCGTCGGCGGCATGAACCCCAAGGGCTATGTCGACCTCGAGGAGGCCGAGAAGCTCATTGAGGCGCAGAAGAACCTCAAGGCGGACATCCCCGGCACCGTCGCCATCCACTACAGCGAGACCGGCTTCTTCCGCGAGGTCCAGGTCGACGAGGAGGGTATGCTCGACGCCATCCGCAAGTACATGGATTACCTCCCCGCCTACGATCCCGAGTTCTTCCGTGTGGACGAGCCCAAGGAGCCCATGTTCGACCCGAACGACCTGTATTCCATCGTCCCGTTCAACCAGAAGCGCAGCTACGATATGTACGAGGTCATGGCGCGCCTGATCGACGGCTCGGAGTTCATGGAGTACAAGAAGGGCTACGGCCCCGAGATGATCACCGGCCTTGCCAAGATCGACGGTATGCTCGTCGGCGTCGTCGCCAATATGCAGGGTATGCTGATGAACTATCCCGAGTATAAGATGGCGACCTACGGCAGCGCGATGGGCGTCGGCGGCAAGCTGTACCGCCAGGGCCTCATCAAGATGAACGAGTTCGTCACCCTCTGCGCCCGCGACCGCATCCCGATGCTGTGGATCCAGGATACCACCGGCATCGACGTCGGCAACGACGCCGAGCGCGCGGAGCTCCTCGGCCTCGGCCAGAGCCTGATCTACTCCATCCAGTCCAGCGGCCTGCCGATGATGGAGATCACGCTGCGCAAGGGCACCGCCGCCGCGCACTACGTCCTCGGCGGCCCGCAGGGCAACGCGAACAACGCCTTCTCCATCGGCACCGCCACCACCGAGATCTACGTCATGCACGGCGAGACCGCGGCGACCGCCATGTATTCCCGCCGCCTCGTCAAGGACAAGAAGGAGGGCAAGGATCTCCAGCCCACCATCGACAAGATGAACAAGCTGATCCAGGAGTACAGCGACAAGTCCCGCCCGAAGTACTGCGCCAAGCTCGGCCTGTGCGACGAGATCGTCGACATGAACGATATGCGCCCGTACATCCAGGCCTTCGTCAACGCCTGCTATCAGAACCCGCAGAGCATCTGCCCGTTCCACCAGATGCTCCTGCCGCGCATCATCCGCGACTTCAACAACCTTTACGCAAAGTAAAGCGGTTTCACCGCTTTACTTTGCGCAGGATTCGCTGCGCTTCCCGCACGCCGTTGGCGCACGGGCGCTCCGCGCAAAGTATTTTTTCTGACGCGCATGTCGTCAGAAAAAATGATTCAAATTCTTTCGCGCCGCGCGCGGCGCGAAACGCTGCGAGGCTAAATTTATGTCAATTTACACCATGGGCATCGACGTCGGGTCCACCGCGTCGAAATGCGTCATCCTGAGGGACGGCGAAGAGATCGTGGGCAAGTCCCTCGTCGCCGTCGGCACCGGCACGTCCGGCCCCCAGCGCGCCATCGAGGGCGTGCTCGCCAACGCGCAGATGAAGAAAGAGGATATGGACTTCATCCTCGCCACCGGCTACGGCAGAAACTCCCTCGAGGGGCTTGCCGATATGCAGATGAGCGAGCTTTCGTGCCACGCCAAGGGCGCGACCTTCCTCTTCCCCGAGGTGCGCACCGTCATCGACATCGGCGGACAGGACGTCAAGGTCATCGAGATCGAGAACGGCATGATGAAGAACTTCGTCATGAACGACAAGTGCGCCGCCGGCACGGGACGCTTCCTCGACGTGATGGCGCGCGTGCTGGAGGTCAACACCCGCGACCTCGGCGACCTGGGCGACCGCTCCACCCGCGAGGTGGGCATCAGCTCCACCTGCACCGTCTTCGCCGAGAGCGAGGTCATCTCCCAGCTCGCCATGGGCACCGACAAGTGCGACATCATCGACGGTATCCACCGCTCCGTCGCGGCGCGCGTGGTCGGCCTGTGCCACCGCGTCGGCGTGCGCGACATGGTCGTGATGACCGGCGGCGTCGCGCAGAACCACGGCATCGTCAAGGCGCTCGTGCGCCAGCTCCAGCACGAGATCCACACCAGCCCTCTCACGCAGTACAACGGCGCGCTCGGCGCGGCCTTGTTCGCATATCAGAAGGCAAGCAAGTAAAATTATTCCGAATAGGAGGAGATCACTATGGCCAAAGAAGTTTCCCCCGGCGTACTCGCTCTGCGCAAGGTCGTGGACGACGTCTATGCCGACGCCCGCGAGGCCAAGAAGCAGGGCAAGCTCGTCGGCTGGTCCAGCTCCAAGTTCCCCTGCGAGCTGGCCGAGGCGTTTGACCTGAACGTCATGTATCCCGAGAACCAGGCCGCCGGCATCGCCGCCCAGCGCGACGGCGAGATCATGTGCCAGGCGGCGGAGGACCTCGGCTTCGACAACGATATCTGCGGCTACGCCCGCATCAGCCTCGCCTACGCGGCGGGCAAGCGCGCGTCGCGCAAGCTCAACCTCGAGACCGGCGAGTACGTCATCGACCCGACCAGCGGCCGTCCCCTCAAGGACGAGAACGGCAACGTCGTCATCGACGAGGCGACCGGCAAGCCCAAGAAGGACCCCAAGACCATGAAGCCCTATATCGTCATCGACGATATCCATGAGATCGAGGCGCTGCCCGAGGGCCGCGAGAAGGAGCTCCGTCTCAACGCCATCCAGCCGTACAAGCAGATGCGCATCCCGCAGCCGGACTTCGTGCTCTGCTGCAACAACATCTGCAACTGCATGACCAAGTGGTACGAGAACATCGCCCGTATGTGCAACATCCCCCTGATCATGATCGACGTTCCGTACAACAACACCGTCGAGGTCAACGACGACTACGTCGCCTACATCCGCTCCCAGTTCGACAACGCCATCCGTGATCTGGAGAAGCTCACCGGCAAGAAGTTCGACCAGCAGAAGTTCGACGACGCCTGCAAGCACGCGAACCGCACCGCTCAGAACTGGCTCAAGGTCTGCGACTACCTCCAGTACAAGCCGGCGCCCATGAGCGGCTTCGACCTGTTCAACCACATGGCGGACGTCGTCACCGCGCGCGGCAAGTCCGCCGCCGCCGAGGCGTTCGAGCTGCTGGCGCAGGACCTCGAGCAGAACATCAAGGAGGGCACCTCCACGCTGCCCTTCCCCGAGCAGTACCGCGTCATGTTCGAGGGCATCCCCTGCTGGCCGAAGCTCCCGAACCTGTTCAAGCCCCTCAAGGCGAACGGCGTGAACGTCACCGCCGTCGTCTACGCCCCCGCCTTCGGCTTCGTCTACAACAGCTATGACGAGATGGTCAAGGCATACTGCAAGGCGCCCAACAGCGTCTGCATCGAGCAGGGTGTCGATTGGCGCGAGGGCATCTGCCGCGACAACAAGGTCGACGGCGTCCTGGTCCACTACAACCGCTCCTGCAAGCCGTGGTCCGGCTACATGGCGGAGATGCAGCGCCGCTTCACGCGCGACCTCGGCATCCCCTGCGCCGGCTTCGACGGCGACCAGGCCGACCCGCGCAACTTCAACGAAGCGCAGTATGAAACCCGCGTGCAGGGCCTTGTCGAGGCCATGCAGGCGAACAAGAAGTAAGGGAGGGCGGAAATATGAGTATCGAATCTTTGGTTCAGGAATTTGCTGCTGTCGCCGCCAGCCCGAAGGCCCAGCTCAAGAAGTACAAGGAAGCGGGCTACAAGTGCATCGGCGTCATGCCGTACTACGCTCCCGAGGAGCTGGTCGCCGCCGCCGGCATGGTCCCTCTCGGCATGTGGGGCAGCAACAAGAAGACCATCTCCAAGGCGAAGGAGTATTGCGCCACGTTCTACTGCACCATCGCGCAGATCGACGTTGAGATGCTGCTCGACGGCACCTGCGACCTGCTCGACGGCGTGATCACCACCGCGCTGTGCGACACCCTGCGCCCCATGACGCAGAACATCCGCGTCATGATGGAGGGCAAGCTGCCCACCATCTTCCTCGCGCACCCGCAGTTCCGCCGCCCGGCGTTCGGCCTGGAGTTCTGCCGCGCGCAGTACACCCACGTCAAGACCGAGCTGGAGAAGATCCGCGGCGCCGAGATCACCGACGAGGAGATCCGCAGCGCGATCAAGGTCTATAACAAGTCCCGCGCCGCCCGCCGCGAGTTCGTCAAGCTCGCCAGCGAGCATTGCGACGTCATCGACCCGATCCAGCGCAGCGCCGTGCTCAAGAGCGCGTGGTTCATGCGCAAGGAGGAGCACACCGAAAAGCTCGAGCAGCTCAACGCCGAGCTGAAGGCCCTGCCCGCGTGCAAGTGGAAGGGCGTCAAGATCGTCACGTCCGGCATCGTCGTGGATTCCCCGGCGCTGCTGAAGGTGCTCAAGGACAACAAGGTCGCCATCGCGGCGGACGACGTTGCCCACGAGTCCCGCCCCATCCGTGTGGACGCCAGCGAAGAGGGCGATCCCATGATGGCGCTGTGCCAGCAGTACGCGGATCAGGACTTCGACGTCCTGCTCTACGACGAGGCGAGCGAGCAGAACCGCCGCGGCGAGTTCGTGGCGAAGCTGGTCGAGGAGTCCGGCGCGCAGGGTCTGGTGCTGTTCATGCAGCAGTTCTGCGACCCCGAGGAGATGGAGTATCCCTACCTCAAGAAGGCGCTCGACGCGCACGGCATCCCCTTCATCAAGCTGGGCGTCGATCAGCAGATGCGCGACTTCGGCCAGGCGGCGACCGCCATCCAGGCGTTCGTGGACGTTCTGGCGCTGCAGTAAGCGTCTCCCCAAAACCAGAAGGAAAGGAGTTTTTCGATGGTTAGTTACCCGAGTTGGTTCGTCGTCGTGTTCGGCATCGGCGTCGTGTTCTTCGGCCTGATCTGCATCATCGTGCTGACGATGATCATGGGCAAGATCATGACCAGTCTGGCCCCCGCAAAGCCGGCGGCTAAGAACGACACGATGACGGAAGTCAAAAAGGTGGCGGTGGAACACCCGCAGCAGACCGCGTCCGGCATCCCGACAGACGTGCTGGTGGCGATCATGGCGGCGCTTTCCGACGAGCCCGGCATTTCCTCCCGCGGCTGGAACATCACAAGCATTAAAAAATCTATATAATTGAAGGAGAAAAATCACAATGATGAAACAGTATAAGGTCACCGTCAACGGTGTCAGCTACGATGTCGTCGTCGAGTCCGCCGGCAGCAGCCGCGGCGGCTACGCTGCCCCCGCGTATCATCCCGCTCCGGCGGCCGCTCCCGCCGCCGCTCCCGCGCCCGCGGCTGCTCCCGCTCCCGCTCCCGCGCCCGCTGCCGCTCCCGCTCCGGCTGCCGCTCCCGCGGCTGCTCCCGCTGCCGGCGGCGCCGGCGCCGTCACCTCCCCGATGCCCGGCACCATCCTTGACGTCAAGGTCAGCGCCGGCCAGGCGGTCAAGGAGGGCGACCTGCTCTTCATCCTCGAGGCGATGAAGATGGAGAACGAGATCTTCGCTCCCGCCTCCGGCACCGTTTCCTCCGTCGCAGTCCAGAAGGGCGCTTCCGTCAACCCCGGCGATACGCTGTGCGTCATCGGCTGATCAAAACACGAAAGCAAACCCCCTCAAAAACTGTGAAAGGAAAGCTGGAATAATATGCAAGCTATCATCAATTTCGCTCAGCAGACCGGCTTTTATCAGTTCACGCAGGGCGGCAACTGGAAGATGCTCATCATGATCGCCATCTCCTTCGTCCTGCTCTACCTTGCGATCGTCAAGCAGTTTGAGCCGCTGCTCCTTCTGCCCATCGCCTTCGGTATGCTGTGCACCAACCTTCCCGGCGCGGATATGTTCCACGAGATCCTGTTCGCCGGCGGACACATTCACTGGGATATGTTCCACGGCGATCCCATTCAGGCGGCGGAGCTGTACGACCTGCTGAAAGCGGGCGCGCTGCCGGACGTCATCAAACCCTATGCCGACCAGCTCCTTGCCGCGGCGAACGCCACGTTCAGCCCCGAGCAGGTTGCCGAGGTCGTCAATCAGTTCGTCGCGCAGGGCTCCAGCCAGCTTGAGGCGACGCTGCAGGCGGTCGCCTCCGCACAGGACGCCGCCGCCATGTACGGCATGGAGATGGCCTCCGTCACCGTTACCGCCGGCCTGCTCGACATCCTCTACCTCGGCGTCAAGCTGGGCATCTATCCCTGCCTGATCTTCATGGGCGTCGGCTCCATGACCGACTTTGGCCCGCTGATCGCCAACCCGAAGTCCCTGCTGCTCGGCGCCGCCGCCCAGCTCGGTATCTTCATGACCTACGTTGGCACGCAGCTCATGGGCTTCACCTATCAGGAGTCCTCCTCCATCGGCATCATCGGCGGCGCGGACGGCCCGACGGCGATCTACG
>Ga0129307_1002202_pt1 | contig 16472 bp, 20 predicted proteins | sample P1105metagenome_FD_94437 | JGI IMG/M metagenome (GOLD analysis project Ga0129307, IMG submission 94437) | Capybara group fecal microbial communities from Wisconsin, USA - P1105 metagenome | ecosystem: Host-associated > Mammals > Digestive system > Large intestine > Fecal | place: USA: Wisconsin... | reverse complement strand
TTGGTGACCAGTACGGGATTCGGACCCATGAATGCTGCCGTGAAAGGGCAGTGTGTTAAGCCACTTCACCAACTGGCCAGAATGGCGCCCCAAGTAGGACTCGAACCTACGACCCCTTGATTAACAGTCAAGTGCTCTAACCAACTGAGCTATTAAGGCATCTTGGTGGACCTGATAGGACTTGAACCTATGACCCCACGCTTATCAAGCGTGTGCTCTAACCAACTGAGCTACAGGTCCAATTAAAACTGACTTCTTAATTATATATTATTTTAATTGTTTTGACAATACTTTTTTTAATATTTAATTAAAAAATCAATAAAAATCATAAATGGTGGACTGTTAGGGACTCGAACCCTAGACCCACTGATTAAGAGTCAGTTGCTCTACCAACTGAGCTAACAATCCATACAGCAATAATATTATAACATATTTTTTAATATTTGGAAGACTTTTTTATAAAAACTATAAATATTTCTATGTTATTTTAAATATTTGTGATATAATTTTAAATGTGTATGGAGGTGCAGTATGAAAGTTATCAAAGCAAACTTACCTGAAGGTGTAAAAAAGAAATTTATAACAAAAATTGGTAAAAAAGTTAAATTAGTAAATAAAACTTACGCTAATAGAAAAAAGAACAAAAAAAATGCAAAGTAATTGACTACGTATAGTAGTTTTTTTTATCTTATGCATTCTTTTTCAAAATCATATGTATATTTATGTGTTTCTGTAGTTATCTTAACACAAGCATTTGATAGGAAATTACCGTTTTGTAGATCTTTATATTGGCTATTTTCTAAAAGACCAGCATCTTTTAAAGTGATTAAATCTAGTGTATAAGTTGCACCTACGGTATCAGATAATAACCCACTATTATCATTAGCCCAATATTTTGCAGCAGTTATAATAAAATTAATTTGTGATTCTTCTGCACTTTGTTTAGCTGCATTAATATTATTCATAACAATAGGATAAGAAATTGCAGCAATCAAAGATAATATTACAATTATTCCAAGTAATTCTATTAAAGTAAAACCCTTTTTCATACCATCACCTATCTAAATTATACAATAAAATAAGACTAATTAATAGTCTTATTTTAATTTTCCTTTGCAGCCTTTTACGCCATCAAAATTAGATAGAATATTAGATTCAAAACTATGAGTTTTCTTATCCATTACCTTTTTATTACGTATTGCTAAAGTTACCATTTCATCTAATAATGTTTTATAATCTTTACCAGTTTCAGTCCATAAATAGAATGATAATGATCCTGGAATTGTATTTGGTTCAATTACATAAATATCTTTAGTCTTTGGATTAAGTAAGAAATCTACTCTACAAACTCCACTTAAATTTAATACTTTAAATACCTTTTTAGATAATTCTTGTACTTCTTTAGTTAGTTTATCACCAATTGGAGCTGGAATAATTCTACTTGCTGAAGCCATTCCTTTAGATGGAGTTTTAAGTTTTCCCTTTCCACCACCTAAATATTTTTCTTGGTATGTTAAGAAATCAGTTTTAGAAGAAACTTGTTCAATTGCAGATGCTTCTGTATATTCATAATTTCCTAAAACGCTACAGTTAATTTCCATTGAATCTAAGATAACTTTTTCAACAATTATTTTATTATCATAAGAAATAGCTGTTGCAATAGCTTCTTCTACGTCTTTTTCATTTTTAGATACAGTTACACCTATACTACTACCTAATCTAGCAGGTTTTACTATAACTGGATATCCTAACTTCTTAATATCTTTTAAAATGCTATCTTTATTAGTGTTATACTCAATATCATAGAACCATGTATATGGTATTGTAGGTATTCCGTTAACACTCATAACTTCTTTCATAGTAACTTTATCTTGTCCTATAGAAGCTCCCAAAACAGATGGTCCTGCATAAGGGATGCCTATACTTTCAAAATATCCAGCAAGTGTACCATCTTCTACATTTTGACCATGTACAACTGGTAATACTACATCAATAGTATTTACTATCTTTTTAAATCCTTTGGTAGATTGTAATACAAATTCACCATTTTTTTTATATAATACTACTTCTTTCGCATATCTTTTAAGTAAACTCATATCTTTATAAATAGATATATCTTTTAACATATTACCTGTATACCATACTCTATCCTTGGTAATATATATAGGTACTACCTCATATTTATCTTCATCAACATTTTCCATAGCTTGAACAGCTGATATTATTGAAACTTCATGTTCAACTGTTTCGCCACCAAAAATTACACCTAACTTTATCATAAAAACTCCTCCTACTAATTAAACACATCAGGTAAATCATTTTCTAAAAGTACATATGTTTCTTTATCACGCATAGAACTCATTAGATTAAATGCATCTTTTATATCTTCTACAACATGTACTTTCTTATATTTACTATCTTCTAACCCTTTTTTAATTGGTAATGTTTGTTTTTCACCAACTAAAATAACCTCATCTATTTTATTCTTCGCGATATTTTTTCCAAATTCATAATTTGCTTGATACTCAAGTGGTCCTAAATCAACCATACCAGGCGTTACAATTATTGTTTTACCCGGCATCATGCTAAGTACTTCTAAAGCCATTAAAGATCCTTCAGGATTACTATTATAAGCATCATCTATAATATATAAATTGCCATGTTTTTTCATTTCTAATCTATGTGGCACAGGCATTACATTTTTAACGCCTAATTTTAACTGATCAATACTTATTCCTAAATATTTACCAAGAAGTATTCCAGTTAATAAGTTATAAATATTATTCTTACCTAGTAGATAAGATTCAAAATGGTATTTGGTTTTATCATTTTTAAATATAACATCAAAACTAGTACCATTTGATGATAACTTAATATTTACCGCCCTAGCGTCCACATTTTCATTATCAATACCAATAGTCATAATTTTAACATTATTTAAAATTTTATGGTTCATTTGAATAGGATCATCACCATTTAATATACCAAGTCCATCAGATGGTAATGCTTCTATTATTTCAAATTTAGTATCTTCGATAGCTTTTTTACTACCAAAACTTTCTAGATGTGCCTCACCTATTTTAGTTATAACCGCATATTTTGGTCTTACTATTTCAGTACAATCTTTAATGTCACCTACTTTAGTCGCACTTATTTCAACTACAAAATAATCATTAAATTTATCAATATAGTTATTTAAAGTATTAATAATTCCATATGGAGTATTATAGTTTTCTGGAGTTGGGAATGCATTATATTTAACATTTAAAATAGAAGATATAATGTTTTTACTACTTGTTTTTCCATAACTTCCTGTAACTCCGATAATTTCCATACTACTCATTTCTTTAACTTTTTTCAAAGCCATATTTTTAAAATGTAGGAATACCATACGTTCAACTGGTTTATTAATTATATTTGTAATATATACAATTACAAATGATAAATATACTAATAATATAAATATAAAATAATATAAATTTAAATTATCTAAATTAAAATTTTTAAATATTAAAAAGCATGGTATTGAATATAGAATTAATAACGTTATACTAAGTCTTTTAACACGCGCAGTAAAAACTAATGGTTTTTTAGCTTTCTTCTTTTTACTTAAATATATATATAATACTATAGAAAACGCGATGCAATATAGATAAACCATAATGTTCATATCTATAGACATACCTAATATCACTAATAAAAAGAACACTAAATCATAATTAAAAAAAACTTCATTTTTATTTTTATTTATCCATTTTAAATATCTATTACTCTTGTTATACCAATTTTGTTGTAGCATATGAAATGCTTTTTTAATTTTAATTATAAGTAATATCAATAATGGTATTAAAGAAACTATAAAACTATTCATATTATCTATCTCCTATAAAAGACTTTAAAATATTTATAACGCGCCCTAGATTTTCTAAATATGCATAATGTGTACCAGGAAGCATTACAACTCCTGAATCTTTGATTTGACTATCTATTTCATATGCAACACTAGGATTTACTGCTTGATCGCTCTCTCCCCAAACTATTAAAGTTGGTGCCTTAATTAATTTAAGGCTATCATAAATATCAGTACTTAAATGTCTAACTAATATATCACGCATAATAGGACTCGCATTTTTATAATCAGTTGATCCTATATGTTTTTTCATAGCTTCACCTAAATTATTCATTAAAGGCAATTTCTTTATTTGCTTTAATACTTTACTTTTTAAGCTTACCTTATGATTATGATTTATTGGAGAAGCAAATAATACTACTTTTTCAACTTCATACATTGATGCATAAAGTATAGCTAACTTACCACCAAAGCTATGGCCCATAACAATAGGCTTTTCTATTTTTTCTTTTTTAACTATTTCGTTAATAGCTTTGGCATAGTCATTTAAAGACCAAATAGTCTTAGGTTCATCTGATGCACCAAAGCCAGGTAAATCTATAATTAATATTTTAAAATCGTTTTGAAATTCATCACCTATAGGTCTCATCATATCGATATTTTGACCCCAACCATGTAATAAAATAATTGTTTTTTTACTATTTTTACCATAGATTATGTAATTTACAAAAACATCATTTATTTTCATAATCTCACCTATTTAATTATAACACAAAAAAGGATATAGATAAATATTATTTAGCTATATCAATGAAATACTTAAATATTTTATTAGAATCATCATCAGTATCTATTAGTTTTTCAGGATGCCATTGTAAACCTAATATAAACTTTTTAGAAGGCATTGAAATTGCTTCTATCACTCCATCTGAAGAAGTTGCTTCAATAAATAAATTAGTATCAGAAACAGTATACCTATGCATACTATTAACCATGAGTTTATCCCTACCAAGTATCTTATATAAAATACCATCTTCTTTTATATTAACACTATGTGCATAATCTGAATCACTTAAATGACCACCTACTAAATCTAATTTTGAGTTTTCCATAGTAACACACGACAAAAGTTGCATACTCATACATATCATTAAAGATGGAATATCATGTTCAATCGCATATTTACATATAAATTCATCGTACTCATACCAACGATTACCGCCTTGAAATACTAATGCGTCACATAACTTTAATGATGTTATAATCATATTTTTCTCTTCATCAGTCAACTTTGGAAAATCTTCATGTACATCATAATAATTTATATCTTGTGGTGGTAATATTACAATTGGTATTCCACCATTTTTAATAATCGCCCTTCTTATTTTATTAGTAGTAGTATCTACTAATACTTTATCATCTCTTTTATCTGGTCTTCCTATAATTCCTACTATCATACTATACCTCCAAATATTCGTACTCCTCATAAAATACTTTTTTATATTTTATATTTTTACTATTCATTATCTTAATTATATCACTACCTCTAGCAAATACAACCGCCTCATTTATTTTAATACCATTAATATCTATATTGTTTAAATCATCAATATAGTTTAAAGACTTTATAGCGTCTTTATAATACTTAATAAAATTTTCTATATTTTTTTTACTAGATATATTAGATATAAAATTATATTTTAATTTCAATTTTTTTTCATATATAGGATTTATATATGGCGTAATACTTATAATATCTACACTAGAAGGAATTAATTTTAATATATTACTAGTATTTATATTCTCTTCTTTTAAATCTAGATAAAATACATTATAATCATCTAATTTGAATGGTACATTATTAAAAACAGGAACTACATTATCTTTTCTAGGTATAAAACTAATTAATATAAAAAGTAGTCCTAAAATTATAAGTTTTTTCATATAACCACCATTATTAGTTTATACACATTTAAAAAATATAAACAAAAAAAAGGTTATTAAACCTTCTTTTGTTTTAATGATTTAAACATTTTCTTCCATAAATCTTTAGAAGAATAATTTAATATACCAACTTTATATATTCTAATACCATATTTAATCATCCAGAATACTAATAAGCATGTCAACGCGATTGCAACTAACACATCTATAATACCTATTTCTCCTAGTACTAAAAGTGATGGAGAAAGTATTGCAGATATAAATGGAATATATGAAAGAATTCTTATAAGTAATGATCCTTTAAATAAACCAGCTAGTATAGCTAAATAATATCCTATTAGTGAAACCATAACAATTGGAGTTTGTAATTGTTGAAAATCTTCAGTATTAGTAGTCATCGCAGCTAGGATACCTGCAAGTAATGAATATGCTAAGAAAGTAGTAATTAAAAGTATTAAAAGCAATGGAAGTACATATGCAAGTTGTGAGAATACTTGAGTACCTTTCAATAAATCTATTACAGTACCTATATAATTACCAACGGTACCAGAAGATTCTATACCGCTACCACTTAAAAATCTTACCAGTATACCAAGTCCTACAAAAGCAAGTAAAAGTCCACCTTGAATTAAAATAAATAAATTACCGGCTGCAACTTTAGATGCTAAATGTGTTTCTGGAGATACATTAGATATAATTATTTCCATACTCTTAGTAGTCTTCTCATCATTTACCTCTGCCCCTATCATTTGAACTAATATAATAGTCAACATGAAAAATGGCAATATAATTATTGGAAATACTGTAGTCATTAACATATTAGTATTTTCACTTTTATCATCTTTTTCTTCATCTATAAATACTCGATTAATTTTTACATTTTCATATATTTTAGCTAATGATTCAGGATTTACATTATACTCAATCATCGCATAACTTACTTTAGTATTATTAATCGCAGTATTTAAAATAGCCATATCTTGTAAATCTTTATATTCTTTAGATAAGAATGTAACATTTATTACATTTTCACTATCTTTATTAAATTCAAGTACAATTATTTTACTATTTTGTTCTACTTCTTTTTTAGCTTCTTCTAATGTCTTGTCATATTTTTCAATATTGTAATTATTATCATCAGCTAAAAACATACTTGTTGATGTATTTATTTGACTAGAGAATACATCATATACATTACCATCTACATTATCTATTATGTATACTGTATCTTTTTCTTGGAAATCTCCACCAAACATTTTAATAATATTATCAATGTTTAAAGCAGCCATAATAACTAAACATAAAATAATGTTTACTATCTTAAACCATTTACTGCTTATTTTTCTTTTTAAACTTTCTTTTGTTAAAAACTTAAACTTATTTTTCATAGCTTTCACCTACCTTCGCTACAAAGATTTCGTTTAAAGTTGCATCTGCAAGCTCAAATTTAGTAATATCTTTATATTTTTTAACTTTATCAAATACTTTTTGTGTTACAGAATCATCTTCAATTTTAATTTCATATGAATCACCATATTCTGATACACTTATAACACCATCTATTTTAGATATTTCAGAGACATTTATATCTCCTCTAACATAAATGTTTTTCTTTTTATATTTTTTCTTGATAGTAGTAAGTTCTCCTTCAATTACTGATTTACCACTTACTAATATTACAATTTTCTTACAAAATAATTCAACATGTTCCATACGATGTGATGAGAAAATTATAATACTTCCTTCGTTAGCAAGAGCTTTAATCTCATCTTTAAACATCTCTACATTGAAAGGATCAAGTCCTGAAAATGGTTCATCTAAAATCAATAATTTTGGTTTATTAATAATCGCAGTGATGAATTGAATTTTTTGTTGATTACCTTTAGATAATTCTTTGATTGGAGTATTTTTATATTGACTCATTTCAAATTTCTCTAATAGTTCATCCAATCTTTTTAAAATAGCGTCTTCTTCCATACCTTTTAAAGTACCATAATAAATTGCTTGTTCTGATACTTTCAATTTTGTAAGTAAGCTTCTTTCCTCAGTCAAAAAACCAATTTGATCAGTTACACTATAATCTATTTTCTTACCATCTAGAGTAACTTCACCTTCAGTAGGTTCAAGTAGACCCATAATCATTCTAAATGTTGTAGTTTTTCCTGCACCATTAACACCTAGAAGTCCAAATATTTCTCCTGGCTTAACAGTAAATGATAAATTATTTACGGCACAAAAATTACCATAATATTTTGTTACATTTTTAACTTCTAACATATACCCTCCTATATTAAATTAAATATATCTTTAATTGTTACAAATACCATTAATAGCATAAGCAATATAAAACCTATAGTATTAACAATATTTTCTTTTCTTTGATCTATTTTTCTTCCGCTTATTTTTTCCACAATATAAATAAACGCTCTTCCACCATCAAATGCTGGGAAAGGTAAAATATTTACAATACCAACATTTAAACTTAAATATGCCATTAAATATACAACGTTTAAAAATCCTTGTTTAGCAGCAGTACCAACTATTACATATATTCCAACTGGACCAGACAAGCTATTTAATCCAATCTTACCAGTTATTAAATACCATAATATAAATATCATTTGTTCAAATAATGCGAAAAATTTAGTAAATGCATATTTTATAGCAGCTATAAAACCTAGTTCATTATGATCATCTAAACTAAACCCAAAATCATATTTTACTTGACCATCAACTTCTATTTTTGAATTTTTTAAAACTACATCTCTTTCTTGCCCATTGTTTTCCAATGTTAGTGTTACATCATCACCTACTAATTGTAACTCTAGTAATAATTTATCATCATTATTAACAAAGTGATGATTTATTTTAGTTATCTTATCTCCTTCTACTATCCCTGCATTATAAGCATTTCCATCATCTCTTACTTTAGTTATTACTAAAGATGAACTATTATATCCAGTAAATAGTCCAATTATAAATAAAAGGAATATTGATAAAATAAAATTATTTATAACGCCAGCAATTGTTATCATGAATTTTTTAAAAAAAGATATTTCTTGTAAAGTTCTTCCTTTAGGAACATCTGGATTTCTTTCTTCTTCTTCACCAGCTAAAGAAACATATCCACCTATAGGAAATAATCTTATAGAATATTCAGTTTCATCATTTTTTCTTTTCCATTTAAATAATCTTGGACCCATACCAATTGAAAATTCATATACATAAACTCCAAATTTTTTGGCATAAATATAATGCCCAAATTCATGAAACATAACGGTAATACCTAATATTAAAATAAAATAAATTAGTGTCATCGATATCCTCACTTTCTACAATATTAATTATAATATATATTTTAGAAATTAACAATAAAAAAAAGTCTATAAGACTTATTTAAATAATTTATTATTAATTAATTTTATTGAACGCTGAGGATCATTAACTAACATAAAATATAATTTTTTATTTTTCTTAAGTTCAGATAGTAACTTCAAATCTTCTTTAGGTAATTTCATAGATAAATTATCTTCTTCTGATATGATACTAACATCTTGTCCTAATAAATATCCCACTTCTAGGTTTAAAACTGAAGAAATTTTAGATATTGTATCTAGCTTAGGAGTCCTTTTATTATTTTCATAACTACATATTGCTACTTTTGTAACACCTATAAGTTTTCCTAATTCTTCTTGTGTCATATTAAGTTCAATTCTTCGATTTTTAATTCTATCTCCAAGAAGCAACATAGTACCACCTTCTAAGAAAAATTATAACAACTATTATTTTAATATATTCAAAATTAGCATTTAGTTAACAAAACAAAAAATGATATTTTCATATCATTTTATTCATATTTTTAATTTTTATTTTAAGTAAGAAATCCTCTACGCTTATTGATATATCATCATATTGTTCTTGATATCTTAAAAATAAATTAGTTAAGTTTTCTACTTTAGCTTTGCTTATACTATCTTGCTTATCCGCAGTTCTATTTAATATTTCCAAATCTTCTTCATAAATTTTTTTATCAAAAACATCTTCAGGTATAGAACCTTCCCACTTTATTCTAAATTTTTCTTTTTCAGATTCACCTATTTTTTCATGATATCCATAGTTCAATACTTCAAGCAATGGGACTTCAATATCGGCAATATTATTTTCTCTTAAAAGATTCATAAATAAATTTAGTGATAAAACAAAAGATGGATGATTTAATGGCTCGTTTATTCCACTATTAAGTTTATATAAGCTTCTTCCAATCTTATTATCTTGTTCTGCGTAACTACATTTTTGTAATGCATAGATATGACATACAGGTTTATCATTTAAAGTTTCTATTCCATAATGTATCATAGGAAGATTATATGATTTTTTTCTTTCTTTATCATATAAAACATATCTAAGACACAAATCAGTTTCAAAAAAATAATTATTCATATCTTTAAAAGCAGTTATAGTATATCCTTCATATTCCCCTACTACTACAGAAGACAGTCTAATTCCTTGATAATATAATAAATTATCGAAATATTCTTCATTCATTAAATAAGATATTTCTCGGTCTAAAAACTTTTGGACATCTAAAAAATCCTGTGGAGTCATTCTAAGCCATAAATATTTTAAATATTCTTCTATCTCAGCATCTGAAGAAAAATCAGCATTATATTTTTGATACACTTTAGCATGTAAATTAACTAATGTTGTCAATTTTTGAAAAAATAATTTTGCATTAGTTACCCTTACTTTATATTCAGTATCATCATCTTCCAAAGATTTTTTAATATATGATGTTAATAACCTAGTATATGAATTATCCCCTTTAGGGACTGTGCTTAAATACATAGCTAAGGCATCTTCATTAAATACAAATTTTATTTTAGGTAGTTTTTTACCACTTTTAAAAAATTCATCTAAATATGTATAAAACGCTTGCATAACCTTATTAATATCTATATACATATCATCACCGTATTAATTATAACATATGGTAATTTCTAATTCAATTTTTTAGCTATTTCTTTCTCATATAATTCTTTTGTAATTTTTGAAACATTTCCACCTCTTCTCGCTATTTTAATATTCTCACTTAATCCATTAGGATGTTCTTTTATAGCGATATCTCTAGTTGATACTTCACCTAAATCAGTAAGTATTATTTCTATATCACTCATATTATCTCTTAATGATTCTTTAGTTAATCCTTTACTATTCTTATATTCCCTTAGTATCTAATACATCCGTTAAATAGTATTTCCCATCTTTATTAGACTTTAATTTCAGTTGTCCGATTTTTTTGGACAACTGACTGCCCTCATCTTTAAGTCTTTTCTTCAAATCATTCCAGTACTTCCTATCACGTTTACCATTTGTTAATGCCCCTATAATATCAATAACGCTGAAATAATATTCTTCCCTATCTTTATTCCATATGCTTCTTATTTCATATCCTTCAAATATTTTATTTATTGTCTCTAATTTATTCATATTCCCTCCTATATATAAAAAGCAGATTACTCTGCTTCTTTTTTTGTACTTAAAAAAGTTATTTTTTCAGCTATTACTTCCAACTTATAAACCTTTGCATCATCCTTCTCATAGTTAGATGTTTGTAGATGCCCTTTAACTCCTACTAAATCACCTTTATGGCAATATTCACAAACATTTTCCGCTATGCCACGCCAAATAGTACATGTAATAAAATCCGTATCATATTCACCATTAACATTTTTAAAACTTCTTGGAATCGCTAATGTTAATAGAGTGGATTTGTATTCATCTTTTTCATGTAATTCTGGATCTCTTACAATTCTACCAACTAAAATGACTTGGTTTAAAATAGTAACACCTCCTTTCGCATACATAATATCTTTTTTCGACAAATTTTGCAAAGAAGCATTTTCTTATTTTTGTTATTCTTTATAAATAATTTTTAAATTTTAAAATTATATAAAAATTAAAAAAGTAATATTCAAATGAATATTACTTTTTCATAATTAAAATATACGGTTTTATTTTCCAAATTTTATATTTGCGCTAGAAGTTACAAATTTTTTACCATCATATATAGTAGCTGTTATAACACCATTTTTCTTATATGCCACATTGATATCATTATTAACTTCATACCAAACATTTGGTAATAAGGTTTTTGTCTTACTTGCAATACATGCTGCTGGTGTAAAACTTTTTCCACAATAAGACACTGTATTTTTATCTATTGTTAATTCAACATCACTTTTAATATAATAGTTCATATTTTTACTACTATTATAAAATATATTTACTTCATTTTCTTTATAAGTAATAACAGGATTTTTAATGCTTTCAATTAAACTACTACCAAAAGCACATCCAACATTACCAACTTTATCAGTCGCGCATACTTGGTAATAATATATTTTATCTTTAAGTTTATAATTTATTATACATTTTGATAATCTACCTCTTGTATTAGACATTGAAACAGTTTTGTATTCACCTTCTTGAGTACCATATCTACATATTGAAGATGCTATATCTGTATCGTTATCTATCATATCTTCAATTTTAACCGAAATTGAATTTGTTGAAGATATAGAAGAATCTAATACAATAACAGGTTCTTTTCTATCTATTTTACTTATATTCATTGTTGATATATTTTTAAATTTAACATTGTCTGTAACTAACGCGTATAATGTAGCTTCACTATCTGCATGTTCATCATACATAACATCCACATTACCAGATACTTTATACCAAATATCTGCTTTAATATTTTTAGTTGTTTTAATTTGCTTACAACTTGAAGGAGATATACCATTACCACAACTAAAATAAGTATTTATATTAAGTAAAGCTCCCCTAGTTGATTTTATATAATATTCTAATCCTTCATACTCTGAAAATGTTACCTTAACTTCTTCTGAATACAAAAATTCATTATATGGTTTACTTGGCATATTAACATTTTCAAATACTACTTCACCACAATTATTACCGTCATCTTTTAAATATTTATATTCACCATTATCATTAACAATACAAAAATTAGTATCATTATCTATTGATATTTCATTATTTAAATATTTTTCATCAATTAATTCTTTAACCGTCTTATTAACTATTATAGATCCTTTAATTTTATCTTCATTATCTTCTTTCCACTTTTCTAAAGATTTTAATACTTCAGAGACCGTAGTATCATATGCTTCTTTTTCTTCTTTTCTTAATACATATAAAAGTTGATTTAGTAAGATTAAAAAAATCGCGATTATTAAAAAGACTATAAGTATTTTTTTTACTAATGCTTTTTTCATAAAGTCTCCCCCAAACACCTATATTATACCATATTATTTATAAAAATCTAATTGAAAGCAATTTCTACTTTTAATTCATCATCCATATAAATAATGTATAGAAATATTATGCCACTTATTAAAACTAATAATGATCCTATAAAAGACAAAATGACTAACTTATCTGAATAAGTTACATTATTAAAATCAATTTTAACAAAATCTTTATATGAAGATATAAAAAAATATGAATATACTATTACTAATATACTAAAAATAAATAACATAATATTTCTATATTTTGTTTTATCCTCAAATTCATTATATAAAAAATACCTTTTTTCTAAATAATTAGAATACCAACTTAAAAAGATTATTCCCAAATAAATAACCCATATATAATTTTCTATTTTAAGTTGATTTAATTTGTCTTCCATATTAAATAATATGAAAAAAATATAACATTTAGTTATATTTTTATTTTAATATATATTTTTTAATATCTTCAGCAACATGACTACCATAATAACTTAAAAGCAAGTTATGACATGTAGTTGGATAATTATTCATAGTTACTTCACTATAATTTTTAATTAATTTAAATATACTATTTTGTGATACAAACTTATCTCCCATACCATACATTACTAAGCATTTAATGTCATTTTCAGTTTGATCAGCAAGAATTTCTCTAGCTAATTTAGCACTTTTCTTAAATTTATGTACCTCATCAACCATTTCAAAGATAGATCTTTTTGTTTTGATTTCAGATGTTTCTTTAGATAAGGATGTCTCTTTATCAGTTTTTAAACCGAAATTAAACATTTTTTCTTCTAAACTTACTGGATATATTTCAGGAGACATTAATACTAAATGTTTAACTTGACTACTTCTTATAGCGCCTAAAATAGCTCCATAGTTACATCCCATAGAATGACATATTAAGTTAACTTCCCCACCATTAGCTATATCGTCAAATCTTTCTTCGACATTTTCGATAATTGATGCGGAATCTCTTCCTACATAATCACCAAATAAAACTACTTCGCCAATTTTTCCTTCCAATATCATTTTCATTTCATTTAAATTTTTTTGGTTATTGTCCATACCACGTAGTAAAATATTTTTCATAAGTACCCCCATACCTGCATATTATTTTAGCATAGCATAAATATTGTGTCAAAGTTTTTTTTGTTGTATAATTAATATGGTGATAATATGGACTTAGGATTTATTAGTTTAATGGGATTTATTATATTTTTATCTATTATGATACCTAATATAATATATATGATTAAAAATAAAAAGAAAAAAAATAAATATAAAAATAAATATATTTATTGCATAGAATACATTTCTAAAGCAATGTCTATTATTCTTTTAGTATTTCCAATTGGAATGAAAGAATTTGGATTCCCTAATGTAGCTTTTGCTGGAATATATATGATATGTAATTTGATACTCGTAATAACTTATATTGTTATTTTTAATTCATATCTAGAAAAAGAAACGCTTAAAAAAGCTATATGGTTATCTTTAATACCAACATTTATATTTTTAATAAGTGGTATTACTCTTAAACATACCCTACTTATTATATCTTCTATTATATTTGGTATTTCTCATACATATATATCATATAAAAATAAAAAATAGCTTAAAAAACTATTTTTTTTCTTTTAATAAATCACTTTTATACGGAGTGAAATTTATATCTAAATATGTATAGTAATCAAAATTTATATTTTTAATTTCTTCGATTGCAGTATAAGCTTCTAATGATATGTGGCTTATACGAATAGGACTATCTGATATGATTATTAATGGATCTACATATCTTTTCTTAGAACCTATTTTAATAGAGTATTTATCCACTACATTTTCTTTTGATTTATATACTTTAGTTGTATTTAAAAAATCAGTAAAACAAGTAGATAAATATTCATCCCTTGAATTTAATATTCTATCCATAATTTCTTTATCAGATAATTTATAAAAATCTTCATAAGTTAAATATCCTTCGCATATCAATGAATTAAATATATCAGCAAAAAATTGCATTGCAGTTCTATTATTATCTGACATAAAAATTTTAAATATTTTTGATGAATTTAATACATAGTCTTCAGCTATACGCTGATTTTTAAATGCAAGTTCATCATTGCCATGTTCATTTTTTGAAATAACAATATTTTTATAAGTACGTTCTATACCATCAAATGTCCATATTTTTTCATTTGCAAGTCCTGGTAAGAAAGTATTATCTAATCTATCCGCACACAATCCATGTGTATCATTATCCAAAATAGAATATTTTTTAAAATTTGCTACATCATCAACACTAATACCATCTTTAATTAAAAGGCGCATAAGCTCTGGTGATTCAGTAATAATCTTTTTAGTATATGCTTCTGTTGATTCTTGCATTAATGCATCACCATTCATAAAATCTATAGTGTGTTTAAACGCAGGAGTTGCTATATCATGAAATAATCCGGCTAAAGTTTTTACTTTATCTTTAGTAAAATTCCATGTTATTAATGCAACTGCTACTGAATGAGTTAAAGAAGAATACGGGAATACTACAGGACAAAATTTTGTATAATCAGTTCCACAGTTTTGACTAATCTTATCTAATCTTTGCATTTCAGTTGTATTAATATATTTAACTAACCAATCAGGAAATTCATTAGATAATATACTAAAATATCTACTTATATTTGGATTTAATTTTTCTAAATACTTATTAGGATTTCTTGATTTTTTATAATCTAAAAGTGTATCTATCTTATATTTTAATATACCTGTACTTTTAATTTGTTTTCTAATACTAGATACACGTTCAGATGCTTTTAAGGCTTCAGTTTGTTTTAAAGTGTCATATAATTGATCTAATTGTTCTAAACTTAACTCATCTAAATCATTTTTAGAAAGTATTACAGGAACTATTCTATCATAAAATTTAGATTCTTCTTCTGTAGTTATTTTTATATATTTTTCAAGTTCATTATCAGAATATGATATATCAAATAATTTACTCCATAATGAACCTGGTATTTGTGTTTTAATCTTTTCAGTTTCATTATTATTTTCAATATAATTGTTTTCAAGGATACTATTATCAACAATAAATATTAAATCTTTACCTTGTATGAATTTTTCACCATTAACTTCTTTACGCATAAAAAATCCTCCTATACGTCGGTACTAGATATTATACCATAAAATAGGATAAATGATACCACAAAAAAACTAGTCATAGACTAGTTAAAATACAAATGGAGCGATTGGTTAAGTTATTTACAACTTTTCCATCACAATTAGGAATTAATACATATCAGTATCAATTTCTATATCCATTTTACCATAAATAATAATTAAATCAACACAATTTTGAA
>Ga0129307_1002201_pt1 | contig 16497 bp, 11 predicted proteins | sample P1105metagenome_FD_94437 | JGI IMG/M metagenome (GOLD analysis project Ga0129307, IMG submission 94437) | Capybara group fecal microbial communities from Wisconsin, USA - P1105 metagenome | ecosystem: Host-associated > Mammals > Digestive system > Large intestine > Fecal | place: USA: Wisconsin... | reverse complement strand
TTTGACGTTCATGGCGCCGTGTCTGAAAATACAATGAATATCCCGACTCCGTACTACAGTGCTGAAAAGGAATATCTCGACGGTATTGGCGACTCCCTCGTGATTTACTACCATCGTAACTTCCACAAGGACTCCCTCCCGGATAAGATTGCCGTGTTCTGGGATGTAGATTCTAAGGACTCCGTGCTCTTTGAAAAGGCCGAAGTTGCCGCTGGTGCTGTTTGCGGTTCTGCCGCAGGCTTGGCGGATACGCTCTGCAAGCCGAGAATCACTCTCGGTGGCAAGGCTCTCTCCAAGGATGTGAAAACTAGCGGTTCGGGCAAGCTCAAGTCCTGGGCAACTTATACCGCTCGTGGTGCTATCGTGACGACCGCTTATGACGGTGTTATTTACGACCGTATCGCTCCGATTATTCTCTCTGCTAGGGCCGTTACCGACACAGCCGCTGGTAAGAATGCCCAGTTGAGAATCTCGTTCTCTGAACCGGTCCAAAAGACTGAAGCTGGTGAACAGCAGGGCGATAACGTGTTCTCCTTCTACATCAATGCTGGCAAGGAACATCATTATGTAGATTACATCCCGGTTCTTTCTGGTGTTTCTTATGGTAACAAGCTCGACTCTGTCCAGACAATCTTCTACAGCCAGGCTTCTGAATTCCCACAGGCGGGTGACTACATCCACTTCAGAGGAATCAACGGCACGGGCCTCATGATGGACCAGTCCAACTATAAGAATACTGATTCTATCGCGGGTGCTGAAGGTATTCGTTCTGATGATGAATCTAAGTACCTGTGGAACGTCGCTCCGGCATACGATTCTGACCCGAGCGTCCGTGTTCCGTCTCCGTGGGCTTTGATTACGGGTGCCGTGAATGCTTACGCTGTAAGACTTATTCCGGATGCCGTCGGAAGTATTCCGCTCACGCCGTCTGAAGCTGCAAAGCTCCCGGATGTCGAAGCGTTCACCTTCGATGCCTACAAGGATGAAAGCGACTTCAAGAAGGCTCTTATCAATAAGGATGTCAATGTTGATCCGAACCTTGCCAACTACGGCTTTGTGCCGCATGGCTGGTTTGTCAAGAGCGACATGAGCGCCTTGATTGTCCAGGATACTACGACTCAGGCTGCAATCGGTAACAACTATGCATCTGTCTTCTTCAACTACGAACTCCAGTTCTTCACGAACCTCGGTTCTCATGTGTTGACCAAGAAGGGTCGTATCTACTGCGATGACAAGATGAACGAGAAGGAAAATGGCAGACTCTACTTCGAAGGCAGAAACTGCGTCGATAAGCCGAAGAACTTCTTCATCGTGTGGAACATGAAGTCTGACAAGGAACGCCTCGTGGGTTCTGGCGCCTACATCGCCAAGTTGAAGACTTATGTCCAGCTTGCTAACTTCGGTAAGAAGAACAAGAACGACAAGAGCCAGATGTGGGGTGTTCGCCACAACACGAAGGTGATTGGTAGCTTCAACGTCGAGAATAGCAAGTAATCGACTTCGATAGAATTTCAAAAGCCTCCCTTACGGGAGGCTTTTTTCTATATTTCATGACATGCGAAAGATTTTAATTATTGCCTCTTTGTGTGCTTTGGCTTGGGCCGGATCGCCAACTGACTTGGATTCTCTTTTCCGTGGAAACGAATACAAGCCTGCTCTTAGTTCGTCGCTTCGCGATACGTCGTCGAGTATTCCGGCTAAGGTTGCTGCCAAGAACGACAAGTCCGATGGATTCTATATGCTCCAGTTTGAAGCTGTAGGCGATTTCGATGCCGCTCAAAGGCGTAAGGCTCAGCTTTCTGCAAGTACCGGATACACCATCCAAGTCGTATTCGATACGCCGTTCTACAAGCTGCGTGCAGGTGGATGGAACAAGCGCAAGATTGCCGAAGACAAAGCCCGCGAACTCTCCGCATACAACATTCCTGCGTTTGTCGTAAAGATCCGCTAGGCAAAAGAGACCCCGCAACAGAGTGCGGGGTGACAATAGAGAATAGGATTTTTCTTAAAACACTCCCAGTGCTTGTTTGATGCCGTGCTCGTCAAGCGCGGATTTGAACAAGGCTCGTTCTTCCGGCGAAACATAAGCCATTTTGCGCTCGTTGTCCGGCCTCTTGGAACGGTCACGGACTTTTATTTCTTTGTTCGTGAGCGAGTAGAAGAATGGCCCTGTCTTGACGAACTGCTTTTCGTGCAGCGCCTGTTTGATGGTCTCGTTTAGTACGTCTTCCATCTTCGGACCGATGCGGTCGATGTGGTGCAGTTCCAAAATTCTCTGCATCAGAAGTTCGCTATGGATGGGCGATTCGTTGTCGACGTAGAACTTCAACTGTTGGATAAGCTTGTCTGTAGAAAGTTCCAAAATCGGCAAGTCGTCCGGAGTCCCTTCAATGGCCATATGCGTTACAGTGTACGGCTCTATTCTGGGAGACTGGTCTTGTGAATCGTCTTCGTCGTCGATGTTTTCGCTTTCTTCTTGGGGTGGCGGTGCAACGCTTTGTTCAATCGCGATTGTCGTCACGAGGTTTTCTGTTTCATCAGCGTTGGCGATATTCCACAGCGGAAGCCAAAGGTTCAAAATCTTCCAGCCAAATCGCGTAAGCGTGCTCGGGCGAATGTATTCGCGGTCTTCAACGGATTCCTTATAAAGTCCACTAGAGCAGTCGGTCTCGATAAAGGCGAGGAATCGTTTTGAATTGTTCGCATCTACGACAACGGGACCGATTGGAATGCCGCCTTGGGCGAGATATTCCATGAACGGAATGGAATCCCTCCGTAACAGTTCCTTAATTTGTTCATCCAATATGGACTCGATGAAGTTCTCTTCGACTTTCACAGGAGCTTTGGACTTGAGCTGGTTGACCCATTCAAGGAATAGTCCTGGTTTTGAATTTGTTAACTTGTCTGAATCTTCGTCGGATATGAACAGGTTTAGTTTTTGCTTGGCCAATGTGGTGCAAATGGAAAGCTTGCGATTCCCGGCCGTGGCTGTTGCTTCGTCGATATCCGGGCAGACGAAAATGACATCGCGGTATAAGTCTACAGCTCGTTCGACGGTCTTGATGTAAAACCTGTTCTGTAAATTGCCCCGCGTAAAGAACTTTTCCGATTCGGGGTATCTTACTAAAAGTTTCTTTAGTTCGTCCTTGATTTCGTTGCTGAGCGTCTGGCTGAACGTGACGATGCCAAGCGTTTGGCTTGGATTCTTGGTGAAATGACGAATCGTCTGTTCTGCAATGGACGCCACTTTGTTGTGTACAATCTTGATGGTCTGCAACGAGCCTGTATGCAAACAGGAATCCGGGAATTGTGCTATTTCGTTGTTGTAAATGTACTTGTTCGCAAAAAGGAAAAGCGATGAATCTGCATATTGGGTCGTAAAACCGATGACTCTTGTCGGAATGCCTTTGCGTAACGCTGCAGAAAGCATGCTGTCTTTATAAAAGACGGATTGCATGGACACGTCCATGTTGCAGGCGTCCATGGGCAACATTTCCAATGACGGAGAACAGGGGTTGCCAAGCAGGATCACCTTTTTAGAAGCGACGATGCCGGGCATGGCTTCTGCTATCGTTGTGCAATCGGCATCCAGGAAGATGGCAACGTCAAAAGCTCCCGATTCCAGTTCGTAGGATTTGGCTAGCGTTATGCTCTGGAGCAAACTGGGGTTCTTTGCGACAAGTTCGTGTGAAGCTCGGAAGTTCGAGTTTGAAAAGTTGTCCAGCAGAGATTTGTATTGCTTGCTTAGCTGTCTTCTGCTTTTTGAGGATGCGCTGAACAATTCCGGGCATTCTGTCGTTACGGCCTGCATTTGGCTGTTCGTCCAGACGCGTGCAAACGCCATGGCGATATCCCTGTTCGCATTCTTCGAATCTTTGACAAATTCCGCGAGATTGTCGCATTGGGAATCGCTTATGTTGTCTATGTGTTCGCAAAGCTGCAAGTAAATGTCTTGTTCTTTCCAGTGCTTTGACCAACAGTCGATTTTGTTGGACCACTGGTCCACATTCTGCGTATCCATGGATTCGCTCAGGTTTAGCGACTTGCTGATGGATTGCAGAACCTTCTGCAGGAATTCGAGGTTTGCCTGGATGCTGTCGAATTCACTCACGAACGGCTTAAAGAGATGCCATTGTTCAAGAATATGAATCAAGTGGTCGAACTGGTCGTCGTTCTTGAATCTTGAACGGAATGCGTAATAACTGCAAATTTTGTTCGCAAGATCCTTCCAGTCGGTCTTCTCGAACTTCCAGTCCTTGCCGAAAAGTCGCATAGCGAGAACAGAAGAATCCCTGTATTTGCGCCTGTTCTCTTGGATGTCGATGAGGCTGTCGATTTTTTCGACCAGCATGTCATCTGAATTTATGCTTTTCGGGTTCTTGAATAGGCTGAGCAAAGTGCGCTTGGGGCGGCGGTAATGGTCGGACAGCCCGTGGAGCGGGGACTTGAGACTTTCAACAAATTCGTTTCGTACGGCGAGGATATTCTCGTCAATGGCGTCTTCGGTAAAGATATCGGAGCCTTTGCGGCGATAACTGGACCAGCGGTTGCCGGCATTGGGCAGTTCGTTCAAGTCGTCCTGATAGGCGACCCAGCCACTGGAGTGGAGGTTCCATTCTTCAAAGCCCGGAAGGTCCTGATCGAAATTTGTTTTGAATGTGTTGATCAGCTCCTGAATGTCAGAAATCTTGTATCCGAAGGGGAACAGGTTCGACTTTTCGATGCTTTCCATGAGCGGCTTGTTCTTTTCCAAGAGGCTCTTGGCGCGTTCCAAATCTTCACCAATGGAGTTCTTCCGGTCTTGAGAAAGCGCGGGCAACTTGATTCCCTGGAATGCGTTGAAAATCTCGATTCCGTTTTCGTTGAAATAGAGTTGCGCCATCTGCTTGAGACTGGCGTGTATGGACTTGTATCTTGAATAGCGGACCCGCTCGACGTTCATGAAAAGATCGTTCGGGAACTTTGTCTTGACTGGCTTGAGTTTTGAAATCTCGTCAAAGAGTTCCGTGAGCTTTATTCCGCTGGGCTTGAGCGGGTTGTTGACCAAGTCGTAGTAAGTGACAAGCTTCGAACGGACATCGTTCAAGACCTTTTGCAGTGTTTCGCGTTCGGGACCTTGGAACGAGCGGAAAGGCGGTTTCCAGGCATTTTCGAAGTTCAGCTTTGTGATGGATCTTCGCGTGATGACGCAAACTTTTTTCTTTTGTTGAACAAGGTCTGCGACGATGTTTACGGCGAGTTTCGCTTTTTCGGAACCAGGGAGCGTCTGTATCGCATAGGCGGAGACTTGCTCGTTCAGTGCATCGATGGCGGCCTTGTTCGTCTGCGAGTCCATCACGTATGGGAAGTAGTGGTCCGCTGGATTAAAGACATGGTCGTACGTCTTTTCTTCGAAAAGGGATGGCTGCGGCAAGAATCCGTCGTTGCCGATGGTGGCGTTGAAAAAGAGGTTGTTCGCGGCTTTGGCGGTTGCCCAGTTTTCGTTGGCCAAGTTCTTTTTCAGGAGAAGCTTGTTGGTGCTGTAAAACGTGATGCAGCAACCATTACGTGTAAATTTCCAGTCGGCCTTCGCAGCGATTTTTTTTTCGAGCGTGTCGAAGAATTTTTTTATGTCAAAGTGTCCGTTCTTGTAAAAGTCGGCAGCGACAGGGTACCGGATACTTCTGTCAAGAGACGGAAGAGCGATGTTTTCAACGGGGGCGTGGTTAGAAATGGCAATCGTGTCGTGCTCGAAATCGTAGTCTAGCGGAATGAGCAGCGCCGGTGCCAAGGATTTTTCGCCCCATTTGATAAAGCCCGTCGCCATGTACAGATCTTGGTTGCCGAAGTCTTCGTTTTTTGTCTTTAGAACCTGGCGGAATTTTTCAAGGTCCGTTTTTTGCATTTCTTCGTTGTACTTTGCAGATACTGGAAAAAATGAAATAAGGGCGCGTGGGTTATTTTCGTTTTGCCAAGCCTCAAAAAATTGGTCTCCGTAGTCAAAAAAGAGCGGGGACTGAAACTTATTTTTTTGCGAAAAACAGAGCAGGCGGTCCTTGTTTTCGAAGGTAGCCGCTTCTACGCGAATTTTCTCAATTGTAGCTGACATTGACGTTGAGGCCATGTCATGAATATAAATTTTTTTTATGGCTCAGCCTCGCAGAACCGCGAATTTAGAGAGCTTTTAAAGGCTTTTCTAAAGCGACGGGAGCGTGTGGGCGACTAGAGCCGTGGCTTCTTGTAGCGAAATGGGCGCATTGCTTTCGGTGAGGTGGGCCTTGTGGCAGACGCGTCCGAAGAGGGTTTCGGGGGTAATGCCTGCCTCTTTGTCCTGCCTTAGGCTGTGGGCAAGTTCGCGCTTGGAAAGTTTCTTGTTGTTTGCATCGACGATGAGCGGGTGGTGTAGGTAAATCGGGCGTTCGGTGCGTCCGAGCGCTTCCATCAGCGCAATTTGGCGGGCGGTGGAGTTGCGGATGTCTTCGCCGCGTACGATGTGGGTGATGTGTTCGTCGATGTCATCCACGCAGACGGCGAACTGGTATGTCCATTGGTTTTCGCGGTCGCGTATCGGGAAGTCTCCGCATTGGAGTTTCGGGTTCTCGTGAAAATCACCGAGCCGCAAATCGTGCCAATGAATTACTTTATCTGGAACTATGAAACGAAGGCTATGAGGTGCGTCTCCCGTCTCTCGTCTAAAAAAGCATTTGCCTTGATAAATGATTTCCCCGGTTTCGCTTTGCGGGTTCTCGGCGAGGAGTTGTTTTCGGCTGCAGTAGCAAGGATAGACAAGCGATTTCGCTTCAAGTTTTCGAAGTGCCGCTTCGTAGATGGCAGTTCGTTTACTCTGGATGCTTTCGGAATCGTAATGGAATCCGAGCCACGCGAGGTCTTCACGGATGCCTTCGATATAGGCCGGGCGTGCCCTGCTTTGGTCGTGGTCTTCAATCCGCAGATGAACCTTCAATCCCCATTTTTTTGCGGCGGCCCATACGTAAAGCGCCGAAAGCAGATGGCCTTCGTGGAGATATCCCGTGGGGCTAGGCGCAAATCGAATAATTCCAGACATAGTTGTGTAAGATACGTCACAAATGTAAATTTTTTACAATGTTATTAACATTACAATTTCACCCAAACGTTGTATATGAATGTATATTTTGGGAAATGATGGGATGTAATACAAACATTGGAGTATCTATGGTTGGAATGAAAACTCTTTGGGGAGCTTTTATTGCTCTTGTTCTTGTTTGTACGGTAAATTCATTTGCCGATGATATCGTGGCGACGGCGTCCAATGGCGCTACAGTCATTTTGCATGACAATGGCCGCTGGGAGTATTATCAGAACAACTCCAAGCTTCGGGATATTCGTCAAAGCGCCATTCCCGAGGATGCCAAGTTCAATGTCATGGTCGAGTACGAAAGTCCGGATCGCGTGCGCAAGAACATCCGCTTGGCGATGGAAGCGGAATTTGCGACGGAAGAAGAAATCAAGGACAGCTTGAGAAATGTGCCAAAGGGCGGTTATGTTTACTTCCAGGTGAAGACTTCTCAGATTAAGAAGGGCATGCCCCGTAAGTTGACGTATTTCTTGTTCGACGGGGGCAAGGATCCCATCTTTACAAAGACCGCTTACGATACCGAAGCAGTTCCGAGCGAACTTAGCGGTGTTTCCAATTTACTTGTAATTCCTGTCTATGGTCGTCCGAAGTCCAAAGTCATGCTGGCGCGTGTGCAGGCTCGCGACGGGATGGAAACACTCGATATCGATATTCCGATTAGGTAATTTGCATTGCTGAAATTTGCAGTAGTCGATTTAGAAACGACTGGCGGTCATAAAGAATTAAACCGGATTATGGAAATCGGAATCGCCTTGATGGACGGTTCCGATATTGTCGATACGTATCATGCGCTTGTCGATCCGGGGCATCCGATTACGCCGTTTGTCCGTGAATTGACGGGAATCAGTGACGAAATGGTTCAGGGGCAACCGCAGTTTTCTTCGATTGCGGAACATGTGGCGGAACTTTTAGAGGACCGCATTTTCGTGGCGCACAATGTGCAGTTCGATTGCAAGTTCTTGACAACTGAATTGAAGCGCTGCTGTATCAAGTTCAATCCGCCAAGACTTTGTACGGTCAAGCTTTCGAGGCGAGTTTTCCCGGGGCAGCCGAGCTACAGTTTGCATAAACTCACGGAGTCTCTAGGGTTGCCGGACTTCAATCATCATCGGGCGCTGGACGATACGATGGCCGCCGCCGAAATTTTGAAACTTGCGCTCGCAAAAGTGGGTGAGGACGGCGTCCTGAAATACGTGGTGAACCAAAAGAAGAATAAGTGACGCTTTCTGCCAACTTTCTACTTCAGTAATCCCGCTTTATACTTTAGCTTCAAGATGCGGGCGGCGGATTCTTCGATGCGGCGCTTGTACTTGGAACTTTTTTCGCTGAGCTCCATCATGATGTCGAGCATGTCCTTGGCCTTGGATGTGAACGAGATCATGAGAATGTCGTTGCCGGCATCGATAATGGCGGTAATGAGGCGCTTGAAGTCCTTGTCGGGGTAGCCTTTGCGCGGGGGAATGTGGTCCTTGCCGCTGGCCCAGGCGCGCAGCGATGTGCCCCAGAGGTCGTCTGTCAGCACAACCATGTCAGGCGTTTTTTCGCGGGCGATTTTGACGATGTTTTTGTCGAAAACGGCAGGGCGGCTTGAAATGCGCAAGAAGCGGACGCTCGACATCATCGTGACGGGAATGTCGTCGGCAAGCGTCTTGAAAAAGAGAATGTTCTTCTGGATTTTTTCGAGGGGCGAAGCGCTGATGGCGATTTGCAAATCGCTGTTTGTCCAGGAGTCGTATCCGGGGAAGTGCTTTGATACGCAGATGATTCCGCTTTCGCGCATGCCTTTGACAAAGGAACGAACTTTGTATGCGTTGGTCGTGTCGTATCCCCAAGAGCGCCTGCTTTCTTCCATGAACGAGTTTGTGTTGCGGTGGTCCTTGGACGGGTCGAGGACTGGCGCCAAGTTCATGTTGATTTTGATTTCCTTGAGCGCACGCCCGATTTTATTTGATAGCGAATGGATTTTGGCGGTGTCCATGCCTCGCATTTCGCGGGCGCTAGGCAGGCTGTTCCATTGGGTGGAATGCGAACGCAGGCGGTTGACGATTCCGCCTTCTTGGTCTGTGGCGACAAAAAGCGGAATTTGGAGGCTGTCGTTGATTTCGGATATCTTTTTCTGGTAGCTTTCGGCGTTGCTGAGGTGTTTGCCCGTGATGAGTACGCCGCCTATTTCGTTCTCGATGACGAACTGCGATGTCGTGAGGAACACCATGATCATTTGTGCGGCCTTTTGGCGCAAGGTCATCGAATCCCATAGCGGCATGAGCTTGTCGGGCAGATTGTACGGGTTCGGTTTGCTTTTTGCTTGGGCTGCAGAACTATTTGCAAGAGTTGTCGAAGATGAAATTGCGTGCGTTCCTGAAGATGAACTCGTGGCAGGAAAAGCCGTTGCCGTATCGCTCAAGGAACTGATTTGGGGCTTGGACTTTAGCAGTAAGGATTCTGTTAATGAATTTATCGGGGTAAATTGCCTCTCGAGTAAGTCTTCGGCAAAAGCTGCCGAAAACGCCCCGAAAATTGCAATGATAAACAGAATCTTTATGCGCATGTATTGCGCGCCCTCCAGGATGACGCGGTCCTTCCTACCGCCTACTGTCTACTTCCTACTTCTTTACAAATCGTCTTGGCTTGAACTCGCGCGGCGGGAACTCGAATTTGAGCTTTCCCTTGACGAGTGTCAGGTACGCGTCGAACAGGCGGTGCGTCTTGTTGCTGCGGAAGCCCTTGATTAGCGAAGTCTTTTGCCCAGCGAGCAGTTTCTTGATTTCGTCGAGCGGGATTTCCTTGCCAAGGAGAATCTTCGGTAGCGTGATTCCGCTCGGTTCCTTCTTGACGAAACTGTCGGACACATAACCCGTCAGCGTTTCATAGACATCGGCTCCATCGACCGGGGACTTGCCGATAATCTCGCCGAGCTCGATTTCTTCGGGTTTCTCGTCGAATACGAATTCAATTTTGTTTTCGTCGTTGATGGTCAGCACGGCAGAAAATTCGGCGCCCTTCTTGCTACGGAACCCGGTCAAGGGACCAATTTTGCGCTTGGTCAACAGTTCGACGATTTCGGCTTCGGACAAGTGCTTACCGCCGATAATCTTGCGGATGACGATGCCGTCTTCGGTGGTGTAGCGACTCACGGTCTCGAACACCTTCTTGCCGTTCACGGGGCTGAAACTTGCTTCGCCTGTCGTATCGACTTCCTTGAATCCCTTGATGTTCTTCACCATCGTCTTCGTCATTTCGACGATGCCGTTCATGAATGCTTCGCGAGATTCCTTGCCCTTCGAGATGAGGTCCATCTTGTATTCCCATTCCCCGGTGAGTTCCGGGCTGGTGAGGGCTTCGCAGTTCATGGCGGAGAGGACCTTGATGAGGTCGAACGCCTTTGCGGTCGGGATCATTTCCTTGCCGTCGCGAACGACGTACTTGTCGCTCACGAGTTTTTCGATAATGGCGGCACGTGTGGCCGGCGTTCCGAGTCCGCGTTCCTTCATGGCGTCGCGGATTTCGTCGTCTTCGACGAGCTTGCCTGCGCTTTCCATCATCGAGAGAAGCGTGCTTTCTGTGTAATGTGCAGGCGGTTTGGTGAAGTCTTCGCTTGCTTCAAGTGCGGTCGTCTTGGCCGAGTTGCCGTCCAGTTGCGGAATGTTCGAATCTTCGTCGGATTCCTTGCCGTAAATCGCCTTGAAGCCTGGATCCACGAGAATCTTGCCTTCGGTGATGAATGTCTCGCTTTCGACCGTCGTAATGCGGGTCGTATTGAGGTACTGTGCCGGCGGGAAGAATACAGCGATAAAGCGCTGGCAAATCATCGTGTAGATTTTTTCTTCGGCTTCGGAGAGTCCCTTCGGGACAACGCCTGTCGGGATGATGGCGAAGTGGTCCGAAATCTTCGAGTTGTCAAAGACTTTTGGAGTGCGCTTGACGTAATTCTTTTCGAGCGCTTCTTGGGCAAACTTGGCGAGCGGGCCCTCGATCTTGCCGAGAGTCGCCTTCACCGGGGCAACGTAATCTTCGGGTAGGCAACGGCTGTCGGTACGCGGGTACGTGGTTGCCTTGTAATGTTCGTAGAGGCTCTGTGCAATCGAAAGCGTCGTCTTGGCGCTGAACCCGAAGCGGTTGTTCGCTTCGCGCTGGAGCGTCGTCAAGTCGTACAGCTGGCCGCACTTCTGCTGGCTCGGGGCGGTGGTTTCTTCGATGGATCCTTTTTTGCCCTTGCATTTCGCGAGGATTTCCTGGACGCGGGATTCGTCGAAAATCTGCTTGACGCGATCCTTGCCGTTTTCTTTATCGACGGTGAACCACTTGCCTTGGTAAACCGCGCTGTTGTTCTTGAACGAGGCCTCGATGGTCCAGAATTTTTTCGGTACAAAGCGGTTGCGTTCTTCTTCGCGTTTCACGATAATGGCGAGCGTCGGGGTCTGTACGCGTCCGCACGGCGTAATCTGGAACCCGCCCATGGAACTGTTGTAGGCGGTGAGCCCGCGGCTGCCGTTCATGCCCACGAGCCAGTCGGCTTCGCTGCGGCAGAGGGCGGCGTTCCTCAAGTTGACCATGTCCTCTTCGGTACGGAGGTGCTCGAACGCATCCTTGATGGCGGCAGGCGTCATGCTCTGCATCCACAGGCGCTTGAACGTCTTCCCTTTGAAGTTTCCCTTGAGCACGTAATCTACGATGTAATAGAAAATCAGTTCACCTTCGCGGCCAGCATCGCACGCATTTATAATCGTCGTTACGTCCTTGCGCTTGATGAGCTTGCCCAAAGCGGAGAGGTGGCCTCTGGTGGTGGGGAGAGCTACAAGCGGGAATTTTTCGGGGAGCATGGGGAGTGTCTTCATGTCCCATGCCTTGTACCTTTCGTCAATGTCTTTCGGGTCGGCGATGCCTACGAGGTGGCCAATCGCATGGCTTACGATGGTCGTGTCGCTTTCGTAATAGGCGGTTTCTTTCTTGAACGATTTTGCGCCGAGAACTTTGACTAAGTCTGCTGCCACGCTGGGTTTTTCTGCGATAATGAGGGTCTTGCCTTCAATAGTCTTCTTTGCAACCGTTTTCGAGGTCGCTTTTGTGGCGGTTTTCTTTGTAGAAGTCTTTGCTGTCGCCTTAGTTGTAGTTTTAGTCGTTGCCATGTTTATTTCCACTTGAATCGTCCGAACAGTCCGAACAGAACGGCCAGTACGGTAAAGGGGGCATGGATGAACTCAACCGGGATACACCATTTGAGGAGGTGTTCCTGCTTGAATATTTTGAGCCCGCGAATAATGAGTATCATGTCGCCTACGCTCTTGCACAAGAACGCTATCAAGGTGGCGACGAACAATTTAAAACTGAAAATCGAAAGTGCTGCGGTTACGCAGAGCATCGTGAGGAACAGGAATACCATCGAGAGCACAAAGACGATTTTCGGGGTGTAGTAGATGGTCTTTGATGCCCAGCGCTTGCGTTGTTCCCAGAGTTCCTTGAGAGTTTCTTTGCCGTTTGTCGTGACGAACGTGGAGGGCGTGATGCAGTAGCGCATGGCCCAAGGGCGGTCGCTTGCGAGTTTTTGCATCAGGAGGTCGTCGTCTCCGCTCTGGATTTTGATGACGCCCGTGAAGCCGTTCACGGTTTTGAAGAAACTTTTGCGGTAGGCGAGGTTGTTACCCGTGCTGGTGAGCGGGAGATGCATGGCGAGGCCGGCAGTCCCTGCGATACGGTAAATCAACGTTTCCACCGCCTGCATGCAGATGATGAACGGCGAGCTGCTGTCGGTCGGGATGTAGGAGTGCCCGGCGACGAGTTCGATTCCCGGTTCGAATTCCTTGATGATGTCTTTGATCCAGGATGGCTGCACAATGCAGTCCGCGTCCGTAAGGCAGAGAATTTCGCCGTTGCAGGCTTCGATCATCTTGCTGATGGCCTGCTTTTTCGGGCTCACGCCCTCGGGAATGGAATCGATGGTAAGCACGTGGAAACGGTCGAATTTTGCTTCGTATTCGGCGAGAATCTTCGGAGTGTCGTCCGTGGAGCGGTCATCGGCCACCCAGACTTCCCATTCGCCGGTGTAATCTTGTGCCAAGACCGAGTCGAGAGTCTTGCGGATACCTTCGGATTCGTTACGGGCGGCGATGAGGATGCTCACTTTCGGGAGCGGTTCTGCATCGGCAAAACCTTCGCGGACTTTTCCGAGTGCGCGGTAAAACCGGAGTTCTAACCCGAGGTAGAAGAGTCCGAGGAGCGTCAAAAGCCCGATGGCCAAGTATGTCAAAATCGACAAAATCATTTTTCTTCGGCAAAATGTAATAAGGTTTTTTTGAAAGTTTAAAACGCCGTCACTGAATGACGGGGCATTTTTGAGGATATAATATAATAGTAAGCAACCGAATGCTGAACGGGCGGGCAGTATGAAGTACTGTGTCATCCTGGAGCCTGTCGTTCTGGAGGGAGTTCGCGACAGCCATATTTTATATTTTCATGGAGTACTTTTTGAGTCTTAGAGAGATGCTATGAGCAAAACAAAAATAGTGGGCATTGTTTTGGCCGTCCTTGCAATTGGGGCGGTTGTCGTGTGGTGGATAATGTCCGACAATGCGAAGGACAAGAAAGTCCAGCAAGAAATTGATGCCGTCGTGAAAGTCCTCGACGAAGCCTCGGGCGATAGCGATATTGCGATTTCAGCCGATGCCCGCACTTCCGAGTCGATTCCCGATTCGGTTGAGGCCCCGGTCGAGCATCCCGGCGATTCTTCCGGCGATAAGTCTCCGTTTGATTTGGAAAAGACGATAAGGTTGTTCCATATTCTGGATGATGGCTACAAAAAGAGCCACAACATTCAGGAATACCTCCAGTTCCTGGCGGTTCAAGATTACCGCGGTATACCTCCCGAAGTCATCCGTGCGAAGAAAAAGCTCATTCCGTATTACAAGACCTTGCGCCGTGCCGAAGAAGACTTGAACGAAGCCGAAAAACGCAATCTCTGGGATGCTGTGGCTGGGAACGAAACCTTGCTTTCTATGAATTCGCCTATTGCAGAAGGCGTCCGTGCCGCACTTTCTGGCGGACTGGACGTCGTTGCGGTTTCGAACTTGGTGACGAAGGGCGTTTTGGTGGGTACGGATTTTTTCAAGAACCTGCAGAAGAACGAAAAAATCGAGAAAGAAGCGCGCCTTGCTCTCGAAAAACATCAGGACGCCTATCTCGCATATCTGGAAGAATACATCAGGCTTTATGTGAGCTACATGGCCAAGTGGAACCGCCTTTGCCTCATGAGGGACAAGGCATACATCTCGATAAGCAATGGCGATGTCGATGGGGCGCTTGTCGTGTTGTCGCAAGTGCTTTCGGAGTATCCTCACGACCGGGAGTCTATCTTGCTGAAATCGTTCTGCCTTGTGCGGCGCGCCCAGCTGGGAGAGGTGAACTCGGAACTTCAAGGCGGTCTTGAAGAAGCGAAACAGTTGCTCGGAAATTTTGTTCGTGATTATCCCGAGAAGTCGGCGCCTGCACTTGTGTTGCTGGGGGCTTGCCACATGCTGTTGGGTGACGAGACGCAGGCGAAGAACATGTTTGACCAGTCTTCGGTCGAGTACCCGCGGGGTTCCGAGGAACTTTTGGACATGTATAATTCGTACAATTACAGGAACTACCTGATGAAATCGGTGGAAGGCCATTTTGTACAGACGATGTACAAGTCGATGATGGAAGGGTTTGGATTTTTCTCGCCTAATTTCCAGAAGGCTATCATCGCCTACAAGAAAGGCGATTTCGCGAAGGCCAAAGAAGAAATTTTCCGCCACTTTTTCCGCCGCGGGAACCAGAATGTCTATGATTACCTGATTGCGGACATGAAGTATGTGGAACGGTACATGCCGACGCTCTTGAACATGATTTTCGAGGAGCATTCTTTCCTCGATTTACAGGCGTACAACCCGACGCTTTCTTTTTCGGACAAGTTGGCGGTGAAGGTCGAGAACCGCTCGGACCGTAAACTTTCGAATGTGCGCCTGTTCTTGTGCCTGCACCTGACTGATATGTACAAGGACGAGTACCAGGTGAAAAAGATGGAGACGACCGTCAACAACATCGAGCCGCATTCCGTCGCTGATTTTGGAAAGTTGCAGTTGGATTATGAAATTTATGGGAAAAAGAAGAACAACGTATCGGATATCGTTTCGGTAAGGGCTGTCATCATGACGGATAGCCTTATAATCTGGGTCGATGAAGACAAGGTCAAGCGGACGAATATTCTGGACAAGATTGGCTCGCGCATGAACCGCAAGAGTTTCGAGAATAAGGACTTCTTCTACATGGACAAAACCTGGAATGGAAAACGATTTGCGGATTTCGTGCGTTCGGCGACTTCGGCCGAAATGAAGGACAGGAAGGGCCTTCTGGGTTCCGTGATGGGCTCGAAGAACATGGCGTTCCATTTCCCGCGCATTCTGGACGGACTGAATCCGTATTTTTCGTTTGGACTGTTGAACAACAAGGACGCCGTCATGCCCGTTTCGGTCGTTTTGAACGGGGACCATATCGATGTCGAATTCGAAAAGCAGACCGCCTGGACGAACACCGTAAAGCCGTTGTACATCAGCAGCGCAGAAGGAATATTCTACATGGACGTCTCGTTTGACGCAAACGGCGACATAAAAGGTATTTCCGAAATGAAATTTTGAACATTAAACACTACCGTCAAAAAATCGCTGGATCCTTCACGACTAATGCCGTTCAGGATGACACCTTCCTACTTCCTACCGCCTACTTCCTACTAATCCCCACTTGACCCCTTTTTCACGTTTTACTACATTTGAGCCGCTTTGAGAATAGATATCGCACAAAAACTTACTGAATCCGAAGACCAACGAGTGGTCTGGTCCCATGCCGACGCTCCCGAAATCTTCGACGAACTGCACCTCAAGGGCGATCTGGTAGCCGAGGTGTTGGTTAGCCCCGAAGGCAACGGCAAGTGCCTTGTGACTGGTACTATCTCTGGAGTGCAAACACTCACTTGTGTCCGCAGCCTGGATCTTTTTGACCGTCCGTTCGAAACCGAGATTGTTGTCGAGGTGGAACGCGGAGCGTGCGCCCAGCAGGAACTTCACGACGACGACGATGACGTTTTCGCCTACACGATTCCGCAGACACAGGACTTCGTAGATGTTTCCGAGTGCGTCCGACAGTTGGTGACCCTACAGGAACCCATTGCACCCGTGAAAAATCCTGACGAAGATTTTATCTTTGTATCAAACAACCAAACTGGCGACGGTGCCGATGCTGAAAAACCGTTCGACCCCCGCTGGGAGAAACTCAAAGCTCTTAAGAGCAAAATGGAAAACAGGAGTTAAAAATGGCAGTACCTAAAAGAAAAACCTCGACCGCCCGTCGTGACAAGCGCCGCACCCACTGGAAGATGGAAGTGCCGGCTA
>Ga0129307_1002200_pt1 | contig 16511 bp, 7 predicted proteins | sample P1105metagenome_FD_94437 | JGI IMG/M metagenome (GOLD analysis project Ga0129307, IMG submission 94437) | Capybara group fecal microbial communities from Wisconsin, USA - P1105 metagenome | ecosystem: Host-associated > Mammals > Digestive system > Large intestine > Fecal | place: USA: Wisconsin... | reverse complement strand
TGGTGATGTCCGCCACTTTCACGCCGTCGATGGTGAGCGTTGCCTGGCGGCCCTTGTCGGCCAGGTTGAAGCGGAACATGACGCTAAGGCCATTCGACACCTGCAACTCGTTGTAGAGCGTGTACTGGATGTGGCCGTTGGCTCGTGCGTCGCGGTAGCGCTCGGTGTTGTATTCACCCGTGCTCGAGTCGTTGGAGTAGTTGTATTCGTGCCCGGCCTCGCTCTGCTGCTCGCCAGGAGCCACGAAATCGAGCGTCCTGGCGGCAAGAGCCTCGTTGGCTGCCTCTGTCAATGCCATGTCGCTCTTCTCGTAGTTTTCTGCCGTCTGTTGATACCAATAGCAGGCATAGCGGGCGTGGTGGATTTGGTAGAAAGGCTTGAGTTCCAACTCCTTCCACGTGTATGATGACACGTCCGGACGGCTGGCGTCGATGGTGAAGCGCAGGCCGGAGAGGTCGAGGGGCTTGATGCGCCCCAAGGTGGTGGCACGTTCGCCGATGAGCAGCGGTGCGGAGACGAGGCTTTTCGACGAGGCACGGCTGCCGGGGGCGTGGTCCATGCGGCCTGCTCCGGCATACTCGTTCTGAAGCTGCTCATATGGAAGGCCGGTGGTGGTGGCCTCCGCCGACGTGGTGGCGGTGGTCTGAGCGGCGAGGAGGATGGGGCCGAACTTGAAGGCGATGTAGTCGGTGTAGTTGGGGCATTCCTCGTAGCGCAGTTCCATGGGGAGCCACACGGTGATGCGGTCTCCTACTTCCCAGGTGCGGTCGATGGTGACGTAGCTTGCCACGCCTTGTGTCACGGCGGCATTCACCGCCGAGCCGTTCACCATGACGGCGTATTGGGGACCTGCCCAGGCTGGGTGGCGCACAGCCACTTTGTAGTGCCCGGCCTTGGTGATGGTGAGTTTCGTGGTGGCGGTCTGGGAGGTGGGGACGGCCGACACCTCCGGGGCGATGAACGGGAAAATGGTCTCCTGGCGGATGCCGAAGGTCTCGTCATTCAACTCGCTGGGGGTGAATAGGTTGACGTATAGCGTCTCCTTGCCGTCGTGGGTGTAGATGAAATGCCCGTATTTGGAGTGGTTCTCCATGCCGGTGCCCACGCAGCACCACATGCCTTGGTTCACACGCGAGTAGATGCGGTAGCCTTGCGGGCGAAGGGTGGTGAAATAGACGTAGCCGCCCGTCTGGGGGTCCTGCGTGGAGAGGATGTGGTTCCACATCGTCTGCTCGTAGAAGTCGGCATAGAGTGCCTCGCCAGTGCGGTCGCTCATCATCTCCGAGAGCTTCAGCATGTTGTTGGAGTTGCACGACTCCGGACCGTCCAAGTGGTCGATGTAGCGGTTGGAGTTGGCCACGGAGAGGAAATGCTCGCCAACGCTGTTTCCGCCGATGCACACCGTGCGGTTGGTGGCCACGTCTTTCCAGAAATTGGTGGCTGCCGTGCGGTAATTGCTGGCTGATGCGTCTTCCTCGCAGATACGCTCCATGCCGATGTATTTGGGCACCTGTGTGTTGGCATGGCGACCGTCGAGGAAGGTCTTGTTGAGCGTCTGCATCCCGTTGAGCATCGTCTTGTGCGTGTATTTCTTCGCCGCGGTGAGGTATTTCGCTTCGCCCGTGAGTTGGTAGGCGTCAAGCATGCTTTCGTTCATCCCGCCATGCTCTATGTTGAGCATCGTCTCCATGTCGGTGCTGCTCACCTTGGAAACAACGTTCACGCTCCACTCTGCGAGTTTGAGAAACAGCGTCTTGGCCAACTCGCTGTTGCCGTAGAGGAAGGCGTCGCGCAACCCGGCCAAAATCTTGTGCTCGCAGTAGAAGGGCACCCACCCGCCGTTGTTGCGGATGGCGGAGATGTCGCCCTTGTAGAGCGTCTTCCAAGCGTTGTTGATGGGCTGACCGCCGATGAAGCCATACAACCCTTCGGTGTTGCCGTCATATTGCTCCTGGCAGTCTTTCATCACATCGAGCATGTAGTCCATGCGCTCTTTCAGGAGCGACCGCTTGGCGCTGTCGTGGCTGGCGGCGTATGCCAAGGCGAGGGCGGAGAGATAGTGCCCGCCAACGTGGCCGTCGAGGTTGAAACTCGCGTCGCCCCAGTTGGGGAAGGATGGATGATGGGTCTCCCATTTGTAATAGCGGCTCGTGGCGTTGGTGGTGGCGGCGAGGCCCGACTGCCTCACGTAGGGCGTGAGGAGGCGGTCAACGTCATACTGCAACAGAACCTCGATGTTGAGGTCCATCGCCTGCTTCATGGGGCCGTCGAGCAAGGTCACTTGCTCCAAGTCGAAATGCTTGGGGTAAAGCTCGCTCTGGCCTCTGGCCGATGTGAGACACAAAATAGTCAGGGCGGCAAGGAGGAGGTGTCGTTTCTTCATAATCGTGATATGGTTTTTGGGGTTGATGAATCAGTGGATGGCACAATGATGTTGCAAAAATAGGTAAAATTTCTCTAACGGCAAAATATACAGCCATCTTTTCGTCTGTCTATCGACTCCTTGTCTCGCATGTCCACTTGTTATTAAAAAAAGAGGTAAACACCTGCAATTGGTGTTTACCTCCTTATCGATTGCTCCGAGCGAGAGCAGATTTGCTATTGGTTGTTGAGAATGATGTCAACAATCATCGTCACATCGGAGACATTGAATTTTCCATTTTTGTCGGCATCTGAGTTTGGATAGACAATTTCGCAGGGCGTCCCAAGCAAGAAGTCCACCAACAACGTGATGTCGGAGACATTGACATAGCCGTCGCCGTTGACATCGCCGAGGAGAGGCGTGAAGTCGAACTGCACCGAGACGGTCTCAGCCACGGTCTTGTCGGTACGGAAGTAGCCGCGATAACCGTTCAAAGTCATATAGGTGCCATCTTGTTCTACGGTGTTCAACTGGTCGTTGACGTAGAAATAGTCCACATTCTGCGTGAAAGGCACTGCCCCCTTGTTGTCGTAGTTGCCAATGAATTGGAAATAGTCGTTTTGCACGACAGGGACGGCCACGGGATTGCTGGTGATGCCTTGAATCAGATAGGGTGCCGACTTGGTTACTCCCTTGATAAGCACGGGCTGGTTGGCATGGATGGTGCGGCTCTCCGTCTCGAAATAAATTTCGGAGGCATCGCCCATGTCGGTGACGAGGTTGGCCACTTGTGTCTCCTCTCCAAACACCTCGGACACCATTTCCGAAGTCATGTCAAACGGCAGTACCAAGGTGGACCACGTGTCGGTGGTGGCGAGGTCGGTGCGCCAGAAGTGGACATTGCCGTCGGTCACCGCAGTGGGCAGGCTCGTGAGCAACTCGTCATAGACGTTGATGGGGATGTAATCGGAATCCAATTCGGAATAGGGAGCAATCTGGATGTTGTCGATGCCGAAAGCGCCGTTGGAACGTCCTACCATAAAGTAAAGATAGGTGACATCTGTGTTCACTCCTTCAGGGATGATGTCTGATCCTTCACCGATTTGAGAACCGTCTTGTTGCAAGGTGATGATCCATTTGATCTTTCGTTCTATCTTGTCGATGGTGAAATGATAATGACACCAAGCCTCGGATGGTATCGTAATTACTGCATTGTCACTGGTGGACACGGTGTATTTCGTTGAGTATTGTCCTTCGTTGATGGCGGAGAAGAGGAGATTGCTGGTTGCGTATTCGTTGTTTCCGGGACGATTGCTTGCCAGTAGGGCAATCTGATTTTGGGCTAATCCTGTTGATGGGTTGCTGTCTCCCGGTTTGAGTTTGGCGTCGAAATCTATTGTATAGACATCGGAATTGATGCCGATGTTGTTCGCACCTGTCGTCAGGTCGCAATAAGCACTGCGATTGCCACTTGAGTTGGCAAGTTCAACTTTAAGGTAATTGTTCCCGCTCTCGGACTGGATGTTGAGGGTTGCATTGGGGCAAGTCCATCTTGACGGAACGGCGGTGCCACTCTCAAATGTATCAGCGAAAAAGTCCTCGCTACCACCGATTTTCGCGTATGGGCTCTCCACCGTGAAGGTCTTGAAGTTGTCGGCCAAAGAAGCATCTCCTTTTACCGTCACACGGAGTGTGCCGGGTTCTTTGAACGTGTATGAGCTGAAATCAGCAGCAACGGCCTTGATGGTGAAGTTGTCGAATTTCAACACGGAGTATTTACGTCCAGAAAGGAAGTGGATGCCTGTAGGTGTCGTTCCTGTTGCGGAAGGCAACGAATAGGTGCCGGAGCCAATGTTGTTTTTGGTGTCGTTGTTGGTGACAGTCCATTTGGCTTGACGATTTTGCAAATCCACCTCTATTTTGTAATGGCACCACGTGCCGCTCGGGATGGTGATGGATCCTCCGCCGTTGATGGAGTAAGATGTACCGCTTTTACCATTGTTAATCGCGCTAAACAGATAATTGTCGTTATAAGCTCCATTGGCTATAAGAGACTGACCTGCCATGACAGCTATTTGTGTGGCATGGTCGTTTCCTGGCGTAATGGCGGCATCAAATTCTATGACGTATGGATTGTTGCCGATGTCCAAGGTGCCAAACTGCCAGTATGCGGTGCGGCTGTTATTACCAGCACAAGTGTATCGTATATAATTCCCATATTTGGCATCTCCTTCTATCAACGAAAGGCCATCTGTATAGTTCTGGCTCTTCCATCCCCCCACGTTGCCTGTAGAATTGCTGTTATAGTTGACGTTCAATATTTCTGCCGGTTCTGTTGTTCCAAGGTCGGTCACTTCGCCCGACAGCGAGGTGAAGGTGCCGGTGAGGGTAGGTTGCTCGCCATTCACATCTTCGACGACAACTCCCACTTTCGGCATGTAATAAGTCGTGGGGGTCGAGGAAGGATAAAGGCCGGTGAGGTCGGTCTGCACCATGTCAATGATGGCGATTTCCGGCTCTACTGTAGGTGTCATATCGTTGAGGAACAAGCAGATGACACCTCCGTCCACTTGGATGTAAGGGTGGCGGCTGGCATCAATGCCTTCGATGATGACATCGGTGAGCATGTCATTGCCGGCGTTTCCTGGCAGGTTGACAAGTGTGCCGATGGGATAGCGGCCACCCGCCAGGACACTTGTTGTGTTGAACTGAAACACCGGCTTCAGGTTCTTCGGGCCGTAATTTGTCCACGCATCGCCGGTTTTGGTTTCGAGTGTGAGGTTGGTGACATGGATTTGGTCGTTGTCGCCCACATTCTTGCCGCCGAGGTCGAACACCACGCGGGAGCCGAAACCTAAGGAAAGGGTCTCAATGGTCATTTCTCCCACTTTCGCATCGCTACCGCCGGGCAGTATCTCGGAACCATATTCTGCCGTGACATCCTTGAATTCTCCTCCGTCGGAACTTAGTGTGGCAAAGCGGTTGAGCCACACGGCGCTGTTGGTAAGCTTGCCGTCATACTGCAAGGTGCCCGCCCACACCTTGGTGTCGCCGGTGTAGGCCTGCTCTTCGCCGGGGAGCACGAGTGTTCCATCGCCCTGTTTCACCACCATGGTCTCACCCGTGAAGGGCGCCCCGGTAAGTGTATGGGTATAGATGGTGGTGGAGGCCTTCGTCAAGGATTGTGACTCCGAGGGATTGTTGCCCTGCACCCACCAGGGGGCGTTGTCGGTGAAAATCTTCGGATTGGCTCCTTCTTCCACGCTCACCTGGGCGTTGCCCGTTTCCGCCAGCATCACATGCTCGCCATTGAGCGAGGTGGAGATGCTTCCTCCGTTGCGCACCTCGGAGCGGCCGCGGTTCATCAAGGGCGGCGGGGCTTGGGTGATGCCTTCCATCTCGCCAAGGAAGAAGCTGGCGTTCGGGGGGAGGTTGTAGGTCTGCATCTGCGTGCCCATGGCCTGGCGGTACTGGTGGTCGGCCCAGAGGTTGTAGATGGGATGGGTGGTGGAGTAAGTGGAAGTGTAGATATACAGTTGGTCCCAAACGGAATAGGTGGTTGAGCCCTCCGTGACCGTTGCACCGCTGGAAGCGCGCATCATCACCTCTTCACGCCAATCGCCAATGATGTCGCCTTGGAACGAGGGGTTGTTCTTCGTGCCGTTGTTGCTCGTCCCTTTGAGGGTTATTTCGCGGTTGTTCAAGAAGGTGTTGTCATTCCAGTGGTAAATCATGAGCCATGAGCCGGAATTGCTCGAGCCGGTTCCCTCCATGGCTTCTGATTGCAAGTCGCCATCCCAGTAGATGCGGTAGTTCAGGGTCTTGGTTCTAACCTCATTGCCATTTACGGTTTGTACGTTTTTACCCAGAAACAGGTTGGTGTAGGATGGCACGTACTCGTCGCATGAGAGGGCAAGTGCATCAGAGGACATGGTGCAACCCATGGACCCGGGTATCACATTGGTGAAATTGCCGGCAAGTGCGCGACCGTCGTCACCAGAAGCGACAAAATGCTTGAATATCTCACCTGTCAACCCACTCCGGTAGGACATTCCATAGGTGGGCTCATCCTCGATGCAATTGTATATCTCAAGTCCTTTCCTGTATGGGTCGAAATCATTTACGTGCAAGGCATCCCCATGCCCGAAACCGGTGGAGTTCAGTCCTTTGCCATTGTCGTCAATCACCATGTTGCCATAGATGATTTCATCACGGCCGTCCTCATCCACGTCGGCTATTACATAGTTGTGGTTGCCGTTGCCAAACCAATAGGAACCAGGTGTGGAGCCATGGGCCGTGCTATGCCATTCCCAGCGTGTGGTGAGTTCATGGGTGGAGGGATTCACATCGAGGGCGATCATCTTGTGCCGCATATAAACGCCACGACCAAGGAAGATGCTGGGTTTCCTGCCATCGAGATAGGGAGCTCCAAAGAAATATTTGGAAGAGGGGTGGCCTTCGGTCCTCTCATCCCATGCCGCTTTACAACTCGTCTCTCCGTTTTCCAACCGCTTGAGGGGATATTCCATCACATTGTCGTTAAAAAGAACACCCGTTTGCCCGTCAAAATAGAGAAGGTATTCATTGCCGGAGCAAGTGAAGGCCGCATTGCCATCGTTGTGGTTGATGTCGCCGCGAGTGTTGACGGTTGCGCTGCCAATGGTTTTTGTCGTGCCATCGCTATGGTGGAAAATCATGTTGTCAGCGCCGCGCATCACCACCTCGGCCTTGCCGTCCATGTCCCAGTCGTAGGCCAACAGGTTGTTTTCAGTATTGTTGGCACTCACCATGTTGGGACCACAGTCTATCCACCACATCCTTTTTTTGATGGCTCCTGCTTCCCAATCTACGTCGTATGCCTCCCATACGGTGTATTCTGTTTCGTTGGTTGTGGGATAGATGTTGTCGGCATCCCAAATGTTGATGCGTTTGATGATGAACTCCAACTGTCCGTCGCCGTCAAGGTCGGCGAAGATGGCATCGTTGGGCAAATAGTGATGGGTCACATCATGGTTGTTCCTGTCCACCACGGGCGACAAGGTGAGAGTGAGCAGGCCGGCTTGGTTGCTCTCGCCCGAATTGCTTACTCGGGGCCACACCTTGGCTGTTGCTGATTGTTCGCCTGCAACGCCATTCGTAACAGCTGCCACGGTGAACCTGTCGGAGGCAGAGCCAGTACCAATCCAGTTGCTCAAAGTGAGATTGTCTTGAACAAGCGAACCATTTTTATATAACGAATAGGTGGTACCATAATACTCCTCCGGAAGGATGCGCCAACTGACGAAAACTTGACCTCCCATGTCCACCGCTACGATGCCACGGTCGAGGTTATCCGTGAAACGCTGCGCATGGGTGACGTTCACGCAAAATAGAGCCAAAAAGGCCGTAAAAAACAATTTTTTCATCATTTAGGGATTGTTTAGGTTTATGTTATTTGTAATAAAAAAGTTTTTCCTCTTTCATTCACCATGCAAATGTACCTTATTTTTCGAATAAAGAGCGTTTTATCTGGAAAAAAAATAATGATTATCCGCATTATTTCACATTTTTCCCTCCGTCCTTCTTGGTTTGTCCTCCTTTCGTTGTCAGTCCTCCTTTCGTTGTCAGTCCTCCCTTTTTGTTTTGTCCTCCCTTCTTAGTCAGTTCTCCCTTTTGTTTTGTCCTCCCTTCTTAGTCTGTTCTCCGCAAGTGCCGGCTTTGCCGGCGCCAACAGCCAACAACCAACTGTCAGCCCCACGCTTTTCACACCTTAACATTTCTTAAGTACGGAAATTTTGCAGTCTCAAATGTTTGTCTTACCTTTGTAAAACATAATTTGAAGAAAGTCTTTGAATGAAATCAAAAACAGCTATGGAAAAGTATGAAAAAGTCATCGTGGCGGTCATCATGGCCGTGGGACTCTTGTTGCTGGGCCTTTGCATCAAAGGGGGGATTGACAATTTCACTAATAAGGACCGGCGTGTGACCGTAAAGGGCCTGGCCGAGAAGGAAGTGGATGCCGACAAGGTGGTATGGACCTTGGGATTGCAAGAGTCCGGCGATGAATTGAAGCCCATCTTTGCCAGTCTTGACAGAAAAGTTAAAATCATTCAGAATTATCTCAAGGAAAAGGGGATGGAAGGAAAGGGCGATGTGACTGTGAGCACATTTGACATTACAGACAATCTCGCCAATGTATGGAACGACACCCCGCCACGCTACAATTATAGTGTGAGTCGCTCCGTTTATGTCACGTCTAACGATACGAAATTCATCAATGGACTGATGGCCATGTCGGACGAACTGATTGACCGCGACGTCATCTTGAGTTCCAACAATGCCGATTACGAATACACCAAGTTCCAGCAACTGAAACCGGAAATGATGGCGGAGGCAATCTCAAACGCCGAAAAAACCGCTAAGCAGTTTGCAGAGAACAGCCACTCCAAAATCAACAAGATTGTGGAGGCGGGACAGGGAGAGTTCTCCATTGATGAAGCCGACATACCCTATAAAAAGAGCGTAAGGGTGGTCTCCACCATCACTTATTCTCTCAAAGACTGACGGGTAATGCCAAGACTAATATTGTTGCCTTCTAACACTAACAAATACCATGAGCATCGTAATAGGAATTGACGTGGGCATCAGCACCACGAAAATTGTGGGAATAAAAAACATGCAGGTGGTCTCACCTCTGCGCACCACCGCTGCCGACCCTGTGGCTGCGCTCTACGGGGCATTTGGAAAATATCTCTATGACAACCACATAGAACTGTCTGACGTGGAGCAGGTGGTGCTCACGGGAGTGGGAGCCGCATACATCGACAGACCTGTCTATGGACTGCCCACCCGCAAGAGCGATGAGTTCCTTGCCGACGGACTGGGGGCGCGCTTCGAGTCGGGGCTCGACAAAATCATCGTCGTCAGCATGGGCACGGGTACGTCGCTCGTCAAGTGTGAGGGCGACAACATACAACACATTGGGGGCATCAGCATCGGAGGAGGAACGCTCGCAGGATTGTCGCGCATCATGCTCCAAACCTCCGACATCAAGCAGGTGTCAACAATGGCCATGCATGGCGACATCTCCAACGTCAACCTCATGATTGGGGACATCAGTGCTCAACCTCTGCCGGGACTGCCCATGGACGTGACCGCATCGCTCTTCGGAAAGGCAAAGACCGACGCGGTAAAGGATGACATCGCCGTGGGACTCATTCACACCGTGCTGCAAACCATTGGAAGTGCGGCGGTGCTCTCGGCACTCAACACCGACATACGCGAGTTTGTCATGATTGGAAACCTCACCCTCCTGCCACAGTGCAGGGACGTGTTCCCCATGATGGAGAAATTATATAAGGTGAAATTCATCATTCCAAAGTACTCGCAGTTCTGCACTGCCATTGGAGCGGCTCTCGACTATATTTACCATAAAGGGTAGGGCGGAAAAGCCGATACAACAGTCAACATTTAATAACCAAATACTATGGGAAGTTTTTTTGAGGAAATCATCAAGGGCGGACTGGGCTCCATCCTTGGTGGAGGCTCGTCGAAGAGCGGAAGCTCCGGCGGCCTGGGAGACATCGTGAAGGACTTGCAGAAGAAGATGGGGGCCGACACCTCCGACGCATCGACGACCACTACCACCACAACAACGACGGGACGCTCCTCCGGGGGAGGACTGAGCGACGTGGCCAAGGAGATACGACGGCAGGCGGGGAAGAGCACCACTTCCGAACCAACAACCACGAAGAGGACAACCGAAAGCACCACCGCAACCAAGAAGGACAGCGGAGGGCTCAACGACATCATCAACGACATGAAACGGCGTGCGGGATTCGAGGTGGAGGAGGAGGCTCCCGTGGAAACCACCAAGAAAACCACCCGGAAAAGCTCCAAGAAAGAGCAGCAGGACGCCGGAGGCCTGGGAAGCATCTTGGGCAACATGGGCATCGACCTCGGTAACATCGGCGACCTCGCCGGAGGTATTTTGAAATCTATTGTTTTAGGAGGAAAATGAATCTGACCATGGAAAAACTGAAAAATAGCATCTTGCTCACGGCAAAGGCCGGCCTCTTCTTCGCATCGTGCGACGGGGATTTCAGCAACAAGGAGAAAGAATTTGTAGAAGGCTACATCGAAAGCATCGAGGAGGTGGGAGAAATTCCGGAGGAGTTGAAAACACAACTTCGAGACACGCTCAACCACACCTACACCTTGGAGGGCATCATCCACGATACGTTGGCACTCGTGGAAGGGTTCAACGAGGATGAACGAAAGGCCATCCTCTTTACTCTCAGACAGTTCATCTTGAAGATCATCGCCACCGACGCACACGTGAAAACTAAGGAGGTGGAGAATTTCGACAAGTGGCTCGAAGCGGTGGGACTGTGATGGCCGCAAATGCCCCACAAGGCGGAATGCAACACTCTCATCTCATTTTTTGCAAAAAAACAGCCAAAAGTTTTGCTATTACGCGATTTTACTGTATTTTTGCATTTCAAAGAAAACATATTTTTTATTGATACTATTTAACCTATATTATGAGCGAACAAAAAAGAGTTTATACCTTCGGTGCAGGTAAGGCCGAGGGTAACGCTGAAATGCGTGAGCAACTCGGTGGTAAAGGTGCTAACCTCGCCGAGATGAATCTGATTGGTGTACCCGTTCCACCGGGATTCACTATCACCACTGACTGTTGCAACGAGTATTATGAAGTGGGACAGGAAAAAATCAAGGAAATCCTCGAAAAAGACGTTACGGCTGCCGTAAAGCACATCGAGGACCTCATGGAGTCCAAGTTCGGTGACGCTGAGAACCCGCTGCTCGTCAGTGTGCGCTCGGGTGCAAGGGCTTCTATGCCTGGCATGATGGACACCATCCTCAACCTCGGTCTCAACGACAAGGTGGCTGAAGGCATGGTGCGCAAAACCAACAATCCTCACTTTGTTTATGACTCATACCGTCGCTTCGTACAGATGTATGGCGACGTGGTGCTGGAGATGAAACCGGTCAACAAAGAGGATATCGACCCGTTTGAGGAAATCATCGAGAAGGTGAAGGCTGAGCGTGGAGTGGTGCTCGACAAGGACCTCTCCGTCGATGAACTCAAGAAACTGGTGGCTCTCTTCAAGGAGGCCATCAAGGAGCGCACCGGCAAGGACTTCCCCGACGACCCCATCGAGCAACTCTGGGGGGCTATCTGCGCCGTCTTCCGCAGCTGGATGAACGAACGCGCCATCCTCTATCGCAAGATGGAAGGCATTCCCGACGAGTGGGGTACTGCCGTCTCCGTTATGGCAATGGTGTTTGGTAACATGGGCGAGACTTCCGCAACTGGCGTGTGCTTCAGCCGCGACGCTGGAAACGGTGAGAACCTCTTCAATGGTGAGTACCTCGTCAACGCACAGGGTGAGGACGTCGTGGCCGGTATTCGCACACCGCAGCAAATCACCATCGTTGGCTCACGCAGGTGGGCTGAGCGCGCTGGCATCAGCGAGGAAGAGAGAAAGGAGAAATACCCCTCCATGGAGGAGGCCATGCCCGAAATCTACAAGCAGCTTGACGGCATCCAGGAAAAACTGGAGAACCACTACCACGACATGCAGGACATGGAGTTCACCGTGCAGGAAGGAAAACTTTGGTTCCTCCAGACTCGTAACGGCAAGCGCACAGGTACCGCCATGGTGAAAATCGCCATCGACTTGCTACACGAGGGCCTCATCGACGAGAAGACGGCCATCATGAGGTGCGAGCCACAGAAACTCGACGAACTGCTCCACCCGGTGTTCGACAAGGTCGAACTCCAGAAGGCAAAGGTCATCACACAGGGTCTGCCCGCTTCTCCGGGTGCCGCTACAGGACAAATCGTCTTCCACGCTGACGACGCTCAGGCATGGCACGCCGACGGACACAAGGTCATCATGGTGCGTATCGAGACCTCTCCTGAGGACCTCGCTGGTATGGCATCTGCCGAGGGCATCCTCACCGCTCGTGGTGGCATGACCTCTCACGCTGCCGTCGTGGCTCGTGGCATGGGCAAGTGCTGCGTCTCTGGAGCTGGTGCCATCAATGTGGACTACAAGAAGAAGACTGTCGAAATCGACGGCGTCGTGTACAAGGAGGGTGACTACATCTCACTCAACGGTACAACAGGACAGGTGTATGCCGGTCAGGTGCCCACCAAGGCTGCCGAACTGAGCGGTGACTTCAAGGAGCTCATGGACCTCTGCGACAAATATACCAAACTGCAGGTGCGCACCAATGCCGACACGCCGCATGACGCACAGGTGGCAAGGGCATTCGGAGCAAAGGGCATCGGCCTCACACGTACCGAGCACATGTTCTTCGAGGACAAGAAGATTATCGCTATGAGGGAGATGATCCTCTCCGACAGCGTCGCTGGAAGGGAGAAGGCGCTCGCCAAGTGGCTGCCTTACCAGAAGGCTGACTTCAAGGGCATCCTCGAGGCCATGGACGGGCTGCCCGTCAACATCCGCTTGCTCGACCCGCCACTCCACGAGTTCGTTCCCCACGATGCAGCCGGTCAAGAGACCATGGCAAGGGAGATGGGCGTTTCCATCGAGGACATCAAGCGCCGCGTGGACTCACTGGCAGAGAACAACCCGATGCTTGGACACCGTGGTTGCCGTCTCGGCATCACATTCCCCGAAATCACTGCCATGCAGACAAGAGCCATCCTCAGTGCTGCTTGCGAACTGAAGCAGGAAGGAAAGGATCCAAAACCAGAGATCATGGTTCCGCTCATCGGCACGCTCTACGAGCTCAAGCAGCAGAAAGAGGTCATCGAGTATGCAGCCAAGGAGGTCTTCCAGGAGTACGGCATCGAGGTGGAGTATGAAGTGGGTACGATGATTGAGATTCCGCGCGCTGCCCTTACAGCCGACCGCATCGCTACTGAGGCTCAGTACTTCTCATTCGGTACCAACGACCTCACACAGATGACATTCGGATACAGCCGCGACGATATCGCAAGCTTCCTCCCCGTCTATCTCGACAAGAAAATCCTCAAGGTGGACCCGTTCCAGGTGCTCGACCAGAAGGGTGTCGGCAGGCTTATCAAGTATGCCGTCGCAGAAGGACGCGCTGTCAGACCCGACCTGCGCTGTGGCATTTGCGGTGAGCATGGCGGTGAGCCAAGCTCTGTGAAGTTCTGTGCCAAGATTGGCATGAACTATGCCAGCTGCTCTCCTTTCCGCGTGCCCATCGCACGGTTGGCAGCCGCCCAGGCTGCTGTAGAGGAATAAACGACAGAATGCTGATAATTAGTGAAATACGAGGCAAGGACTTGGAAAACAGGTTCTTGCCTCGGTTCTTTTTGCTCACATTCTGCACGTTACGTGTGCAGAACGTGTTGGCTAAGTACCCCAATTTGTTGACCAAATTTTTTGGGGATGTTGACCAAGCAAAAAAACGGATTCTGCAAAAACATCGGAAAATACCCTCAATGTTGACTATATGTTGACCAAAAAATGGGGCTATGTTGACCAGATTTGGTTTCTGTTTTTACAGAGAATCACAAGTTGTTAAACATGTATCTGAATTATTAAACAATTTCACTAATTATAAAAAATATGGCAACACTTAAACCCACAGTTAAAACAAAACTAAAAACAGGAATGTACATCGTTTACATTCGTGTAGTGCAGAACAGACAAAGCTCTTTTATCAGAACATCATGGATGGTGAATGATAAAGGAGTCAAGGGAAAGGAAGTTACAGATCCTTTCGTTATGCAACAAGTGTCAAATTTGATTAGCAGTTATTATTCTATGCTCAACAAGATTGACTCTTCAAGCTGGACAGCTTCTGAGGTTGTAGCCTACTTGACGACCTCTACTGAAGATATGTCATTTTCTGATTATGCCAGAAATCATATCGAGAAACTTATCAGTAGAGGTCAAGAACGCACATCGCGTAATTATAAGTGGGCACTGAATCATATGGAGCGTTTTGCTGAGACGGACAATATAATGTTCTCTCGTATGACATCTGCTTTTCTTAATAGATGGATTGCTTCCCTTTCTGAGACGAATCGTTGTAAGGAACAATACCCAGTTTGTATTCGTGAAGTCTATAAAGCTGCATTGAAGGAATTCAATGATGAAGAACAAGGAATTGCAAGATTGAAGAATCCTTGGGGAAATGTTACAATTCCCAGAAGTGACATACCCGAAAAACGGGCAATTCCTGCAAGTATGTTACGAAAGTTCTTCAATGTCGTTCCTGATAGAAGTAGATTTACCAATCCTCTGATGGAAGTAGGTCAAGACGTGGCTTTAATCTCATTTTGTCTGTGCGGCCTAAATGCAGTGGATATTTTCAATGCAGAGAAAGATCAATATGTTAATGGAATTTTCCATTATGAACGCCAGAAAACAAGGAATACCCGTTCTGATAAGGGTTACTTTGAAATACGTGTTCCAGAGTTCCTAAAACCCACTTTTGAGAAATACCTCTCAAAGAATGTAGATTCTCCATGGCTGTTTAACTTCCATGATCGTTTATCTACTTCAGATTCATTTTGTGCCAACGTGAATATTGGTATCAAACAGATTTGGGAAAAAGTTGATCCTAATTTTAAAGCTTCGTTATATGCATTTCGGCATAGTTGGGCGACAATAGCACAGAATGAATGTGGTGCAACGTTGAATGAGGTTGACTTTGGACTCAACCATTCTATAAATAAAATGGCTAAGGTTTATGTCAAAGTGGACTATACTCCGGCTTGGATTCTGAATGAGAAGGTTATTGATTTCATCTTCTTTACTAATAAAGAATCAAAGCACGTAGAAAAAGTTGATAAGACTTTTGAGAGAATTTCAAAGTACAACAATGTCCGTGCTGAAGCGTATGTGATGGGCAAAAAGGTTTGTGCTTTGGAAGACACAGGTTTTTCTAATGTTGACCAGATTATGGACAGGTTGGTTACTCTACTTCCCAAGAAAACGAAGAAAACACGTGTACAATTCAAAATCACCAATGTGGATAAGAAGCTCACGCAGATGTATCAACGACTGATTCCTTAGTGTTCCTCTTTTAACAGATTCAAAAAACTCAGATATAGTCTTGTACCATATCTGAGTTTCTATATTTCATAAAAGGTAGTTCTGTTGTACGTTTGCCAACATTTGCAAGTCAACAAGTTTGAACCTCTTTTTGCCAGGAGATATTCTAACAGGCTCTATCTTTCCGCTTTTGACCCATCTCTCAACATCGGCTCTGCCAAATAGTTTGTAAGCCTGAGCCTGACTTATTTCGAGTTGGCCTTTCTCAATTTGATGTATTCTTAATGCTACTTTTGTAGCGAGCACATCAACGAACTGTTCGAATGTAACAGATTTATTTATAAATTCAAGTACCGTATTTTTGTCCATATTTCTATTAATTTAATTGTAAGGACAAGGAGGGGCTACCTCCCTGCAAGAATCGATTCAGTTGCAAAGGTAGCCCCTAAAAATCATAAGAATGCGTATAACAGCTATATAGGATTCCGTATATAGTTGTTATATAGCCCTACTTTTTGCAGATAGTAGGATTGCTTGCATTTTACAGACATTCTTTCAACTTCTTTATAAATACGTCACAGCTGTCATAAAAGCCAATGCCATCGTCAAGGATGTTAGAGTTCGGCTTCTTTCGAAGGTTAGCAACTCTTGCTTGCGATAATCCGCAGCGCAGTTGGCTTGCTCGTAGAGGTTCGTTGTTGACAGACGATGATACAAGTTTGTGGTTTTCCATAATCTTCTGCCACGAATAAGGAAGAAGTCCATGTTCACGTAGTTTCCCGAAGAAGATGGCCACATATCTGTTGACTGTTGCCTGAAGAGGAACTTGCAGCCGACATTCAAACAGATCCCTGATGCTGTTTTCTGTCACCTCTGACTTAAAAAGACTTGTTGACCTGACGAAGTTAGTAATGAGACTTATCTGTCCATCACTGAAATGAGCCAGACATACGGGTTCTGGCTCTTCAAGATTCTTTCCTTTATTGAACAAGGCATCCATTAGAAGAAAGTCCTTCTCCTCAAAAACGTCCTTTGAGAAGAAGGCATCTACAAGGTCACGGCGTTCTTCCAGAAGCTCCTTCAGAGCAAACACATGCATGACATGAAGTCTGATGTCGGCTTCACGAATGCTTAAACATGGA
>Ga0129307_1002199_pt1 | contig 16519 bp, 11 predicted proteins | sample P1105metagenome_FD_94437 | JGI IMG/M metagenome (GOLD analysis project Ga0129307, IMG submission 94437) | Capybara group fecal microbial communities from Wisconsin, USA - P1105 metagenome | ecosystem: Host-associated > Mammals > Digestive system > Large intestine > Fecal | place: USA: Wisconsin... | reverse complement strand
TCTTACCTTTTTTGTGGCTTTTTTCTTAGCATCTTCTTCACCACTTGCTAATGCTTTTATTAAATCAAATGTTCCTAGTACTAATGCAAGTACTGGTCCTGCTATCATTATTATTTTAAATATGTCATTTATAAATTCTGTTATTTCTGGTCCTAACATAGATTCACAATTAGCATCAATATCTTCACCTAAATCAGCGTTTTTATCTGCGTGCAAGATTCCTTTTTTTGCATCTTCAATTTCACTTTTAATTTGATTGTAAATATCTTCCGCTTTTGAATATAATTCATTAATCTTATCTATTTTACTATTGTTTTTCCAATAATCATTCGAATTAATTACACCGTTTAATTCAACAACACGCCATTGATATACATTATTGAATCTTTCTTTCAATTTGTTTTCACAATCATAATATGGTGTTACGATATCATCAGACTTACAAGAATCATCCCAAACATTTAATTTTTCATATTCTTTAATGAATGCTTCGATTGATGCTAAAGTAGTATCAATTGTTTTTTCACCTGATTGGATTTCAATATCACTTAGTTGTTTATCTGATGATTCTGCTAACATAAATCCATTGGTATCTCTTTTAACTTCAAGCGAATCATCACTTATATATAACTTTACCTTTTTAAATATAGTTCCTTCGTGTGTAGCTGCCATATATAAAGGGCAGTCATTTTGTATTGTTCCTACAGATTCAGGTGTATATAGTTTATGATCTTTACCATCGTATTTAATTACCTCGGTAGTACCATAACTATATTTTCTTATCATAACAGCATATGTGCCATCTACATATTTCCTTAATTCAGCATCCAAATCATGACCCATATATGCAGTATAATAATTACATGTTTTAAGTATTTCTTTTTCATTAGCCGCTTTTACATTACCTATTCCTAATATAGATATAAATGCTAATAAGATTAGTAATTTCTTTTTCATATTATCACCAATTTAATTATACCATAAAAATAAAAAGAGTTTAACTCTTTTTATTAATTTACAACAAATTTTGCTGATGTTTCAGTCATGCTTTCTAATTTAATTTTATAATTATTTTTATTTGCTAATTGTATTATAGCAGCTACTAACATTCTATTACTTAATGGATTACCATTTAATGATGATGTAAATGTCTTATTAGTAGAACATAATCTATTAATACCATCTTCTATTTTTGCTTTAAAATCATCATCTACACTACTAATATAAGCATATGAAAGCATTTCTAATACTAATTTTTCTTCTGTTATATCTTTCTTAGCAGTATGTATATACATTCTATTATTCTTTTCAAACAACCAGAATTCTTTTATATTATTTTTAGCATTATTCTTTATATAAGTAGCATATATATCTTGCATATTTTCATAATTTTCTTTATTAACTTGTTCTCTATAATAAGCCCATGATTGATCAGTTATCTTATTATTAATAGGGACACTATTATTTACTAAAGATGCAAAGAAATATGCTTCTTTATTATCGTTAGTTAATTTTAAATTAGTATAATTACTTCCTAAGAATCCTTTTAATATTTCATCTCTAACACTTCTTCTTTTATCAAATGGTGTACTATTTATTAAAGGAATATATAATTTATTAATAATCATATTAATAAGCTCTATTTCTTTTGCTCTAATATATTTATTACATACAACAGTATCAATATCCATATCTGATAAATTGATTAAGTCTTTAATAAGTGTCATTTCACTATTTATTTTATTAAATAAATTAGTATCTACAGAAAGTGAATATAACGCGATAAATAAACTTTTATCATGATTAAAATATGTAGATATTGCATATTTATATCCTGTTAACGCAAGTACCATACGCGTAATACCTTTTAGATACATATATTTATCTGTTGGTGGTATGTAATCATTTATATCTTCAGCTATTATAGTTGATAGACCAAAATCAAAACCATCCATATTATCGTGTATTAAACCTATGTATTCTATACTAACAGGAACCATATTTTCATATTTGAATTTTATAGCAGCAGCTTCTACTAATATTCTTGTAAGTTTATTTAATAAAATATCTTCATATTCAGGTTTTATATATGATACACCTTTTATAATATTAAAATATTTTTTATTAATTATTATCTGCGCACCTATAATTTTATTATTTATTATTTTTGGTAAAACGACAGTTATATCTTTAGTGGATTCATTATCTATAACAAAATCTGTATATAATGATAAATTGAATGTTATTTTATTAATATTTATGTTAGCTCTTGAAATGAAATTAACAATATTCTTCTTTATGTTATTTATATATTCTTGATTAAATATATAATCATTCATATTCTTTTAAATACCTAACTACAAGTTCATTGTTAATACTTTCTGATACTAACATATATGTATACTTATTATTAAATACTCTAGTATACGCGAATACTACTTTATCATCTTTAACAAAACAACTAATAAGACCATACTTATCATCTTTAAAAGTTGATATTTTAATAAATCCATCCATATCATTCACCATCTTAATTATATCATAATTTCTATATACTTTGTTTAAAAATTAGACTTATCTATAAGTATATAATCTATATTAGTAGAATATAGGAAGTTAAAAAACCTTAAAATTCCTGATTTTCTACTTAATTTTATTACACCACCTGTAATAACTACATTTGTCATATCCTTAACAAATCTACCTCTACCATATCTACGGTATAGTTTTTTTTCTGGAGTTATTAAAAGTGAATTTGTTTTTAAAAAACTAGGTAACATACCATTATGAGTATGACCTGATAATATTAAATTAATTTTTTTATGATTTTTTATTTTTTTATATGTATCATCAGAAGTTACATATAAAGGATTATGTGATAATAATATATTATAATTATCACCGATATTTTTTGTTAAATTACTTACCTCTTTAGCAACAAGATCACTATATTTATATTCATCATAGTATGTCTCAATACTTTCTGTATAACCAATAAAACATAATTTATTATCAATATAAATATCATTATCTAAAAAAATAACATTATCTATATGTTTTAAGTTTTCGATAAATAAATAAGGATATTTATATTTATTTTTAAATGTAGTAATATCATGATTACCTAATGAAATAATTACTTTACTTCTTTTTGCTAGACTTCTAATAAAGTTATATAAATTTTCAATATAACTATTAAAAGTTACCTCTACATAATCTACTATATCACCAGTAATACATATATAATCTGGTTTATTTACATCTATATTTTCAAGTATAGTTTTAAATTTCTTTAATGGGTAATTTAATGAAAAGTGTATATCTGCCATTAAACATATTTTTAAATCTTTTGTAATATTCATATCATCACCTATTTAATTATACAACAATTATTTAAATAAAAAAAGATGAACTAATTAGTCCATCTAAAATCTTTTATTTCATCCATATCTACACCATATTTAGATATATATTCTTTATGTTCTACTAATTTATTTTGCATAACATTATATAAATTAGCACCACTACTACCTAAATCTAACATTTCAATTGCTTTCATAACTAAATGATATCTATCTATTTCATTTAATACACGCATATCAAAAGGTGTTGTAATTGTACCTTCTTCTATATATCCTGCTACATGCATATTATGATTACATCTTTCATAAGTAAGTTCATGTATTAATGTAGGATATCCATGGAACGCGAATATAATTGGTTTATCTTTAGTAAATAAAATATCATATTCAGTATCAGTTAGGCCATGTGGATGTTTATTTGAAAGTTTATATAAATCTACAACATTGATAAATCTTATTTTAATATCTTTAATGTTTTGTTTTAATATAGATACTGCTGCTATAGCTTCTAGTGTTGGTGTATCACCGGCACATGCAATAATAATATCAGGTTCCTCATTTATATGAGTTGAAGCGAATGGCCATATACCTATACCTTTAGTACAGTGTACAATAGCTTCATCCATAGTAAGCCATTGATATGATGGATGTTTTGATGCAACGATAATATTTACATAATTAGTAGTACGCATAACATGATCAAAACAAGATAAAAGTGTATTGGTATCTGGTGGCAGATACATTCTTACTACATCAGCTTTTTTATTAGCCATATGGTCTAAGAAACCTGGATCTTGATGAGTATATCCATTATGATCTTGTTGCCATACATTTGATGATAATAAGAAGTTTAAAGATGCAATATCTGCTCTCCAAGATAGGCCGTTACATATTTTTAACCATTTAGCATGTTGACTTGCCATAGAATCAATTATTCTTATAAATGCTTCATAGGATGCAAATACGCCATGTCTACCAGTAAGTAAATAGCCTTCTAACATACCTTCACATGCATGTTCTGATAAGAATGCATCCATAATTCTACCATCTTTTGCTAAATCTTCATCTGTAGGTTTTATGTTTGAAAAACTTCTAGATGTAACTTCAAATATTTTATATAATCTATTCGACATGGTTTCATCAGGTCCAAATAATCTAAAGTTATCAGGATTTTCTTTATATATGTCTCTTATAAATGCGGATAATTCTAACATATCTTGTGCTTTTACAGTACCTGGTTCAGGTACATCTAATGCATATTTTCTAAAATCAGGTAATCTTAATTTCTTAAGTAATAAACCACCATTAGCATTAGGATTAGCACCCATTCTTTTATCGCCCTTAGGAATAAATGCTTTATATTCTTCTTTAAATGTACCAAATTCATCAAATAACTCTTCAGGATGATAACTTTTTAACCATTTTTCTAATAGTTTTAAGTGATCTTTTCCTTCAATATTTATAGGTACTTGATGAGCTCTAAAACTACCTTCTATTTTCTTACCATCAACTTCTTTAGGGCCAGTCCAACCTTTAGGCGTTCTTAAAATAATCATTGGATAATAGATTTTATCAAGTTTCATTGTTTTAATATCGTGAATATCTGATACGACTTTATCCATTACTTTAGCCATTTCTTCATGCATTTTTAAAGGATCTGATCCTTCTACAAAGTAAGGTATATAACCACATCCTACAAAGAAGAATTTAAGTTCTTGTTCACTCATTCTACCAAATACTGTAGGATTACTTATTTTATATTCATTTAAATGTAAGATTGGTAAGACTATACCATCTCTTTTTGGATTTATAAATTTATTTAAATGCCATGATGTTGCAAGTGGTCCTGTTTCTGCTTCACCATCACCTATGACGCATGCGGCAATTAATGTAGGATTATCTAATACTGCACCATATGCATGTGCAAGACTATAACCTAATTCGCCACCCTCATGAATAGAACCTGGTGTTTCTGGTGCTGCATGAGAAGGTACTCCTCCAGGAAATGAAAATTGCTTAAATAGTTTTTTTAATCCGTCTTCATCTTCTGTTATATCTGGATAGATCTCACTATAACTTCCTTCTAAATATGTATTTGCTATTAAAAAATTACCACCGTGTCCAGGACCAGATAAATATATCATATTTAAATCATACTTTGTTATAATTCTATTCAAATGTGTATATATAAAATTTTGACCAGGTACAGTTCCCCAATGTCCTACTATTTTTTTCTTAATATCTTCGCTTCTTAAATCTCTTTTTAAAAGAGGGTTATCAAGTAAATATAATTGACATGCAGATATATAATTAGCTGCTCTAAAATATGCATCTAATATTTTTATCTCATCCATAATCACATCCCCTATTCTATATAGATTATATCATAATTAATTAAAAAGAAAAAGAAGTAATTACTTCTATATCTTCAATATATATTTTTTATCAATGGGATCTATATTATTAGTAATATCAATACTAGGTTTAATTCTTTTGCTACTAATCTCATCATAATATTCTTGCCATTTTTGATACCACATCAAATATGACTCTGATCTATCACCAATCTCATTTATAACACCATATTTTTTAGTATATTGTATTAAATATTCTAAATTATATTTAGCAATTTCTAAATCCTCTTTAGAAAAACCATATTCATCTAATCTGAATTTATTATATGTACATATCATAATGATACTTTCTAGTTTATATATCATATACCATACTTCATATTCACTTAAATTAGATAAATCATCTTTATTTATTGTAGTATAAGTACCTAATGTCTTTTCCATATTATCACCACTATATACTTATATAATAGTATAAATAAATAAAATTGTAAAGAAAAAGAGCCTAAGCTCTTAATCTAATAATTCTTGTTCTAATGCTTCTAAAGGTTCATCTGCCATAGGTTTTACTTCTAATTCATAATCAGAATTTAAATATCTTTTAGCACCTGTACCTGCAGGGATTAATTTACCAATGATAACATTTTCTTTTAAACCTTGTAGGTGATCTACTCTACCATGAATTGCAGCATCAGTTAAGATTCTTGTAGTTTCTTGGAATGATGCAGCTGATAAGAATGAATCAGTTTCTAAAGATGCTTTAGTAATACCTAATAATACTGGTCTACCAGTAGCAGGACGTTTACCTTCAAGAATTAATGTTTTATTTTTCTCAGTAAATTCATTGATATTTACCATTGTACCTGGTAAGTAATATGAATCACCAGAGTTAACGATTCTAATCTTAGAAATCATACGTTTAGCCATAATTTCAACGTGTTTATCAGCAATATCAACACCTTGACCACGGTAAACTTTTTGAATTTCAAATAAGATATATTGTTGAGCAGTTATAGGGTCTGTATACGCAAGTAATTCTTTTGGAGAAATAACACCTTGAGTAAGTCTTTGACCTTTTTTAACTTCACTATTAACTGATACAGCAAGTTTAGCTCCATAGTTAGTAGTATGTTCACGAGTCTCAACATCGTTTTTAACATAAATAACGTATTTATCGTCACCTTCATCATCGATTTTAGTAACGACACCGTTAATTTCAGAAATTGTAGCTTTACCTTTAGGTTTTCTAGCTTCAAATACTTCTTGAACTCTTGGAAGACCTTGAGTAATATCATCTCCACCGGCAACACCACCAGAGTTGAAGTTTCTCATTGTTAACTGTGTACCTGGCTCACCAATTGATTGAGCTGCCATGATACCTACAGCTTCACCAAGTTCAACAACATGACCTGTTGCTAAGTTTTTACCATAACATTTTCTACAAACGCCATGTTCAGTCTTACATGTAAGTACTGTTCTAATTGGTACTTCTTTAATACCTTTTTCTAAAATCTTATCTGCAACTTGATCAGTTATATATGTATTTCTTTCAAATAAGATTTCTTTAGTTTCAGGATCTAAGATAGGTTTATTTGTATAACGTCCTATAATTCTATCACGTAAAGATTCAATAACTGTACCATCTTTTTCGTTTGCAAATTCAGTTACAATAACACCTTCTTGAGTACCACAATCATCTTCTTTAACGATAATATCTTGAACAACATCAACTAAACGTCTTGTTAAGTAACCTGCATCGGCTGTTTTTAAGGCAGTATCAACTGCACCTTTTCTAGCACCGTGTGTTGCTAAGAAGAATTCACTAACTTCTGCACCTTCACTGAATGAAGATGTGATAGGAATTTCTACAGCTTCACCTGTAGGTTTCATCATAAGTCCACGCATACCAGCCATTTGGTTGTAGTTTGATAAGTTACCACGTGCACCTGAATCAATCATAATTGAAATTGGATTATCTTTATTTGTTTTAATGATATCTGAAAGTTCTTTACCAATATCATCTTTAGCTTTATTCCAAGCTTCAACTACTTTTTCATAACGTTCTCTATCAGTAATTAAACCACGTTTATATTGTTTATTAACATCAGCAACAGTAGCTTTCGCATCTTCAATAATTTGAGGTTTATTTTGTGATGGAATAATATCACCAATACCAATAGATATACCTGATATTGTAGATTCTTTATAACCTAAATCTTTCATTTTATCAAGCATAATTGAAGTTTCAGTTGTTTGATAACGTTTATAAATTTCAGCAATTAATTTAGTTAATATTTTCTTACCAAATGGTTTAGTAAGTTCCATTTTAGCAATTGCTTCAGGAATATTAGTACCTTTAGCTAAGAAATATTTAGATGGTGTCATTTTTTTAATGTTTTCATCTGTACCTTCATTAATATATTGGAAAGTATCAGGGAAAATTTCATTAAATCTAATTTTACCAGCTGTTGTAACTAAATATTTATCTAAATACTTATCTGGGAAGATTTTATGTTTAAATGATTTAACTGGAATAGCAATACGAGTATGATATGTAATTTCTCTTCTTTCGTATGCCATTAAAGCTTCATTAGGATCTTTAAATACTCTACCTTCACCAGGAAGTCCTGCTTCTTCAATAGTAATATAATAGTTACCTAAGATAATATCTTGACCTGGAGTAACGATAGGGTTACCATCAGAAGGTTTCAAAATATTATTAGCACCTAACATTAAGATTCTAGCTTCTGCTTGAGCCTCTTCTGAAATTGGTACGTGAACAGCCATTTGATCTCCATCGAAGTCGGCATTGAAACCTGTACATACTAATGGATGTAATCTAATTGCTTTACCACTTACTAATTTAGGTTCAAATGCTTGAATACCTAATCTATGTAATGTAGGAGCACGGTTAAGCATAACTGGATGCTCTTTAATTTTTTCTTCTACAATATCCCAAACTCTTGGATCTTGATTTTCAATCATACGTTTAGCAGCTTTAATATTAGAAGCAATTTCTTTTTCAATTAAGCCATTAATTACATATGGTTTGAATAATTCTAGTGCCATTTCTTTTGGAATACCACATTCATACATTTTTAGACTTGGTCCTACTACGATAACTGAACGACCAGAATAATCGACACGTTTACCAAGTAAGTTTTGTCTAAATCTACCTTGTTTACCTTTTAACATGCTAGATAAAGATTTTAATGGTCTATTACCAGCACCAGTAACATTACGTCCACGTCTACCATTATCAAATAATGCATCACATGCTTCTTGAAGCATACGTTTTTCATTTTGAATAATAATAGAAGGTGCACCTAATTCAATTAATTTCTTTAAACGATTATTTCTATTAATAACTCTTCTATATAAGTCATTTAAATCAGATGTAGCAAATCTACCACCATCTAATTGAATCATAGGTCTTAAATCTGGTGGAATAACTGGAATAGCAGTCATAATCATCCATTCAGGTTTATTTCCTGATTCTAAGAATGCAGATAATACATCTAAACGTTTGATTAATCTAACACGTTTTTGACTATTAGAATCTTTAATTTCTTCAATTTCAGCTTTAATATCGGCTACTTCTTTTTCTAAATCTACTTGTTCAAGTAATTCTTTAATAGCTTCAGCACCCATACCTACTCTAAATGTGTTTCCATATTTTTCATAGTATGCTCTGTATTCTTTATCTGAAATTGTTTGTTTTTTCTCTAATGGTGCAGGTCCTGGATCTAATACTACATAACTTACGAAATATAATACTTCTTCCAAATCCCTTGGAGACATATCAAGAACTAAACCCATTCTTGATGGAACGCCTTTAAAGAACCAAATGTGAGATACAGGAGTAGCTAACTCAATATGTCCCATACGTTCTCTTCTAACTTTAGAACTTGTTACTTCTACTCCACATCTATCACATACAATATTTTTATATCTTAATCTTTTGTATTTACCACAAGCACATTCATAATCTTTTTGTGGTCCAAAGATTTTCTCGCAGAAAAGTCCGTCTCTTTCAGGTCTTAATGTACGGTAATTGATTGTTTCTGCTTTTTTAACTTCACCATGACTCCATTCGTGAATTTTTTCTGGTGAGGCAATTGCTATTCTTAAGCCTTCAAAACTACTCGCTTCCATCGTCTTCCCCCTCCATTACAAATTCTTCATCTTCGTCATCAAAATCATCTTCGTAATCATCTTCATAATCTTCGACATCTTCATTATCTAAGATTTCAGATTCTAAAGCTTCATCTTCTAATATTTCATTTGATGAATCATTTTCTTTATTTTCTTCTTCTTCAAGTTGATCTAATGATAAGTATTGACCTTTATCATTTAATACAGATATATCAAGTCCTAAAGCTTGGAATTCCTTAATCAATACTCTAAATGATTCTGGAACACTAGATTTAGGTAATGCTTCACCTTTAACTAATGCTTCATATACCTTAACACGACCTAATACATCATCTGATTTAATAGTCATCATTTCTTGTAATACATTAGAAGCACCATAAGCATATAATGCCCAAACTTCCATTTCACCAAAACGTTGACCACCAAATTGAGCTTTACCACCTAAAGGTTGTTGTGTTACTAGTGAGTAAGGTCCGATAGATCTAGCATGTAATTTGTCATCAACCATGTGGTTAAGTTTAATGAAGTACATTACACCAACTGATATTTTATGATCAAATGGTTCACCTGTACGACCATCATATAATGTAACTTTACCATCTTCTTGCATTCCTGATTCTTTAAGTGCATCTATGATTTCTTCTCTAGTTGCACCATCGAATACTGGAGTAGCTACATAAATACCTAAGTTTTTAGCAGCAATACCTAAATGCATTTCTAAGATTTGTCCTAAGTTCATACGTGAAGGTACACCAAGTGGGTTAAGTAAAATATCTACTTGTCTACCATCAGCCATATATGGCATATCTTCTTTTGGTAATACTAATGATACAACACCTTTATTACCATGACGACCTGCCATCTTATCACCTACGCCTATTTTACGCTTTTGAGCAATATATACGCGTACGATCATTGATACACCTGCAGGAAGTTCATCTGAGTTTTCTTTAGTGAATATTTTTACATCATGAACAATACCTTTTCCTCCATGTGGAACACGAAGTGATGTATCTCTAACTTCTCTTGTTTTTTCTCCAAATATAGCATGTAATAATTTTTCTTCACTTGTTAATTCAGCCATACCTTTTGGTGTTACTTTACCAACTAAGATATCATCATCATTAACTTCAGTACCAATTCTTACAATACCTCTTTCATCAAGATTTTTTCTTGATTCTTCACTTACATTTGGAATATCTCTAGTAAACTCTTCAGGTCCTAATTTAGTATCTCTACATTCAATTTGATAATCTTCAATATGAATTGATGTAAATACATCATCAGATACTAATCTTTCATTTAATATTACGGCATCTTCATAGTTATAACCATTAAAGTTCATGAATGCTACTGTAACATTTTTACCTAAAGCAAGTTCACCTTTATCAGTAGAAGGTCCATCAGCAATAGCTTGACCTACATGAATCTTATCACCTTTTCTTACGATTGGTTTTTGATGATAACATGTACCGGCATTACTTCTTTCAAATCCTTCTAGATAATATGTATCATTACCTTTTTTAGTTTTAACAATAATTTTATTTGCGTCAACATAATCAACTACACCATCAGCTGTAGCTGTAACTACAACACCTGAATCTCTTGCTGCTACAGCTTCAACACCTGTACCAACAATTGGAGCTTCACTTTTTAATAGTGGAATTGCTTGACGTTGCATGTTAGCACCCATAAGTGCACGTTTACCATCATCGTGTTCCAAGAATGGAATACCTTGTGTAGTAACAGATACTACTTGTTGAGGAGAAACATCGACATAGTCAACTTTTTCTTTTTCAACCATGATAGTATCGCCTCTAAATCTTACTGGGATACTAGCTTCTACTATATTATTATCTTTATCTAGTTCAATAGATGCTTGTGAAATATAATGATCTAATTCTTCATCAGCTGTTAAATATACTATTTCATCAGTTAAATGACAATTATCTACTTTTCTATATGGAGTAGTAATGAATCCATAATCATTTATCTTAGCATAACTAGCTAAAGATGTGATAAGTCCGATGTTTGGTCCTTCTGGAGATTCGATTGGACAGATTCTACCGTAGTGACTAGGGTTAACGTCACGTACTTCCATACCAGCACGATCTCTAGATAAACCACCAGGTCCTAAACTAGATAAACGTCTTTTATTAGTTAACTCTGCTACTGGGTTTGTTTGATCCATGAATTGTGATAATTGACTTGAACCAAAGAACTCTTTAATTGCAGCAGTAAGTGGTCTAATATTAATTAATGTTTTTGGTGTAACTTCTGCAATTTCTTGAGTAGACATTCTATCTCTTATAACTCTTTCAATACGAGAAACACCAATTCTAAATTGATTTTGTAATAATTCACCTACTTGTTTAACACGTCTATTTGATAAGTGATCAATTTCATCAAATGAACCAATGCCTTCAAGTAAATTTAAATAGTATGATACAGATGCATATATATCAGGAATAGTTAATCTTTTTTCTTCAATAGTTTGATCATTACCAACTACTTTTACTACTTTATCAGGATTTAATTTAGAATATACTTTAATAACTTGTACTTTATTATATGTATCAAGTTCTTCATTGATAGGTGCTTCAATAACACCATATCCATCTTTCATGATAGTTTTAATTTGAGCAAGTACATCCTTATCAATTAATGTATCCTTTGCTACTAATACATCTTTACCTACTTTAATATCTTCAGCTAAAACGCATCCATATAATCTATCACAAATATCTAATTTTTTATTGAATTTATAACGTCCTACTTTAGCAAGATCGTATCTAAACGCATCAAAAAATCTAGTAATTAATTGGTTTTTAGCACTATCTAATGTAGATGGTTCACCTGGTCTTAATTTAGCATGAATATCGATTAATGCTTCATCAGTATTTTTATTAGCATCTTTTTCGATAGTTCTTACTAAATAATCATCTTCACCAAATAATCCATAAATATCTTCATCATTAGATAAACCTATTGCTCTTAATAATGTTGTGATAGGTACTTTTCTTGTTCTATCAATACGAACATAGATAGTATCTCTTGCATCACATTCATATTCTAACCATGTACCTCTAGTAGGAATTATTTGAGAAGTAACGACATTTTTACCGTTTTTCTTATCTAATTCTTTACCAAAATATACAGATGGAGAACGTACTAATTGTGATACGATAACTCTTTCTGCACCATTTACTACAAATGTACCAGATTCAGTCATAATAGGCATATCACCTAAGTAAATTTCTTGTTCTTTAACTTCACCTGTTTCATGGTTAAAAAGTCTTGCTTGAACTTTTAATGGTGCTGCATAAGTTGCATATCTTTCTTTGCATCCTTTAATTGAATATCTAGGTGCATCAAAAGAATAATCACCAAATTCTAAAGATAGGTTTCCTGTAAAACTCTCTACTGGGGAAATATCTTCAAAAACCTCTTTTATACCCTCTTCAATAAACCAGTTGTAACTTTTCTTTTGAATCTCAAGTAAGTCTTTGAGTTCAATAGCATTTTGTGTTTTTGCGTAATTACGTCTTTCACGATAATCACCATATTTTTGAATCGTATAAGCCACTTTCTCACCCCTATAACTATAATATTTGCTTAAGCTTTTCAATTAAAAACCGCTAATAAATAATTTTACCAAAATATGCATCTTTTGTCAACGAAATAAACCGTTAATTTCCATATATTTATTAGCTTTAAATAACGGCAAAAGCCCATACTTAAAAAGTATAGGCTAAAACCTTAATTATTTTAATTCGATAGTTGCGCCAGCTTCTTCGAATTTAGCTTTCATATCTTTAGCTTCATCCATAGAAACGTTTTCTTTAATATTACCACCGTTATCAGCGATAGCTTTTGCTTCACCTAATCCTAAACCAGTAACTTCTTTGATTAATTTAATTACTGCTAATTTGTTAGCTCCACAATCAGCTAATACTACTGTAGCAGAACTTGCTTCTTCAGCTGCTGCTGCTGCTACTGGTGCTGCTGCTACTGCAACTGCACTTGGGTCAACTCCTAATTCTTCTTTCATTAAATCTACGATTTCTTTAACTTCTAATACTGTCATTTCTTTAACAGCATCAACGATTTCTCTTGCGCTTAATTTTGCCATTTTAAATTCCTCCTTCTTAAATTATTTTTCTAAATTTTGGCTATGTAAATCTAAGCAGATTGCCATATTTCTAACATGTTCCATAAGTCCACCTGCAAACATTGTAAGTAATCCTTCTTTGCTTGGTATAGATGCTAATTCTTTTAATTTAGCTGCATCAACGATTTCACCATCAACAATACCAACTTCCAATGTAACAGTCTTATGATTTTTTGCAAATTCAGCTATTGCTTTAATAGGTGCGATTTCATCAACACCGAAAGCAAATGCCTTAGGTCCATTTAAGTAATTACCTAAATCGATTTTTTGTGAGCTTAAAGCTCTATTTACTAATGTATTCTTATAAACTTTAAATTCAGAATTAGATTCTTTTAAAATTCTTCTAAGTTCATTAGTATCAGCAACAGATAAACCATGATAATTGAATGCTACAAAGCTTTTACTATCTTTTACTTTTGAAGCTATCTCATCAATAATTCCTTGTTTTTGATCTAAAATCTTTTTATTTGCCACTTTTACACCTCCTTAAATATAGGTTACCGTATATAAAAGCCTTACTAGAGTAGTAAGGCCGAAAGACTTAAAGTAAATTAAGTTCCTCGGTAGGATATTAAGCTATCGCCCCTACTGTCTACGGTACTTCTTGGAAAACCAAGATATATTATATCACTTTATTAATTATTTGTAAATACTATATTTGTTTTGGATCAATTTTAATACCAGGACCCATAGTTGTTGATACAGATATAGATTTAATATAATCACCTTTTACTGTTGTTGGTTTAGATTTAACAATAACAGAAATGAATGCGTTGATGTTTTCTTTTAATGCTTTAGCATCAAATGATACTTTACCAACTAATACATGAACGATACCGAAAGAATCAGTTCTGTATTCTACACGTCCTTTTTTAATTTCAGCTACTGCTTTAGCAGTATCCATAGTTACTGTTCCAGTTTTAGGGTTTGGCATTAAACCTTTAGGTCCTAAAACTTTACCGATCTTACCTAATGCAGGCATCATATCTGGTGTTGCAATGATAACATCGAAATCAAACCAGTTTTCACTAGCGATTTTATCAATCATGTCAGTATCTCCAACATATTCAGCTCCAGCTTCTTTTGCTTTCTTAGCTGCATCACCTTTAGCTAAAACTAATACTCTAGCACTTTTACCAGTTCCATTAGGAAGTACTATAGCACCTCTTAATTGTTGGTCTGCTTTCTTAGTATCTAGATTTAAGTTCATAGCGATTTCAACTGATGCATCAAACTTAGTTACTGAAGTTTCTTTTACTAAATTACAAGCTTCTTCTACAGTATATAATTTATTTTTTTCAATCTTAGAAGCTGCTTCTACATATTTTTTACTTCTTTTCATATTATAAAATTCCTTTCTATGTGGTATCACGGTAATTTTAAATTTCCTTCCACATAGGTATAACCTATGTTTAATTAGTCAACTACTTTTATTCCCATGTTTTTAGCTGTTCCAATTACTTGTGACATAGCTTTTTCTACGTCATAACAGTTTAAATCAGGTAACTTAATTTCGGCTATTTCTTTAATTTGAGCCATTGTAAGTGTACCAACTTCTTCTTTAGAACCTTGCTTAGATCCTTTGTTGATCTTAGCATATTTCTTAATTAAGAATGGTACTGGTGGAGTTTTAATTACGAAATCGAAACTTCTATCTTCATAAACAGAAATTACAACTGGTAATACGTCTCCTCCTTTATCTTTAGTTGCATCATTAAACTTAGTACAGAATTCTCCTAAATTTATACCTGCAGGTCCTAATACAGTTCCAACTGGTGGAGCTGGTGTAGCTTTTCCTGCTGGGATTTGCAACTTAATTTCTTTTGTTACGTTCTTTGCCACGAAAAACACCTCCTATATATTTTTTTCGCGAGTGGTCATCGCACCCGTGCTCCCACTAAAACTATATTTAATTAATATAGCATTATGATAATATCATAAAATTATAATAAAATCAATACTTTAATAATATATTAATAATGTTTTAATTTACCACATATATAAAACTAAACATATAAAAAACTAAGTATTAACTTAGTTTTACGCTTTAGTATATTTAATTATAAAATATATTTTATCTACTCTATTAGCCCAATTAATAGAATTATCCGCGCTATCAGAAGCAATTATATATGTTGCATTTGCTTTTAATGCCTCTGCAAACATATTATATTTTAAATTACTTGCTTCATAATAACGAAAACGATCTAGCCAAGCATTGTCTTCTGTATCATGCCAAATTAATGATAGAGACACAACTTCACCAATATTACTTATTCCGTGTTCGATCCTATGAGTTTCAAAAAATGAAGAATTAGTAGCTATAACTTTTTGATATATTGTTTTACCATCTATCCATGTACCAATAGCTTTTTCATCAGTTGAATAATTATCAGATGTTTTAGACATATATAAACTATCTATAGCTTGTTCTACATTAGATACATTCCAATCTCCTTTAGGTTGATATGCAATAT
>Ga0129307_1002198_pt1 | contig 16535 bp, 11 predicted proteins | sample P1105metagenome_FD_94437 | JGI IMG/M metagenome (GOLD analysis project Ga0129307, IMG submission 94437) | Capybara group fecal microbial communities from Wisconsin, USA - P1105 metagenome | ecosystem: Host-associated > Mammals > Digestive system > Large intestine > Fecal | place: USA: Wisconsin... | reverse complement strand
TAAGGAGGCGGAGGAGAAGATCAAGGAGGCCGCCGAGGCCTACGATGTGCTGCACGACCCCGCCAAGAGGCAGCAATACGACCAGTTCGGCTTTGACGCCCCGGGAGGCTTCGGAGGCTTCAGCGGAGGTGGGTTCACCGTCGATGACATCTTCTCCATGTTTGGAAGTGTCTTCGAGGGTGGCTTTGGAGGCTTCGGGGGCTTCGGTGGACAGCGACGCTCCTCGCAGCGCAAATACCGAGGCGGCGACCTGCGCCTGAAGGTGCGCCTCAACTTGCAAGAAGTGGCCAGCGGTGTGACGAAAAAATTCCGCGTGAGGAAAGACATCACCTGCCCCGAATGCCACGGCACAGGCTGTGAGGGCGGCAGCACACCAGAGACCTGCCCCACCTGTAACGGCAGTGGCTACACAGTACAAACCAAGCAAACTCTCTTCGGCGTGATGCAGACGCAGGGAGCCTGCCCCACCTGCCACGGCGAAGGCACCATCGTGAAGAACAAGTGCCAGCACTGCGGAGGCGACGGAGTGGTGAAAGGCGATGAAGTCGTGGAGGTGAAAATCCCCGCCGGCGTGGCCGACGGCATGGTGCTCACCATGCAGGGGAAAGGCAACGCCGGCATGCACAACGGGGTGGCTGGCGACATCCAAGTTTTCATCTCAGAGGAAGACAACAGCACTTTTGTTCGTCAGGACAACGACTTGATATACAACCTCCTGCTCGACTTCCCCACAGCAGCTCTTGGAGGAGAGGTGAAGATCCCCACCGTGGATGGCAAGACACTGAAAATCACCCTGGAGCCAGGCATACAGCCCGGCACCACCAAACGTCTGCGCGGCAAAGGGTTGCCTACCGTGCAGGGCTATGGCAGCGGCACGGGCGACATCATCGTCAACATCAGTGTCTATGTGCCGAAAACCCTCTCACGCGAGGAGCGCGAGGCTTTGGAGAAGATGCAGAAGAGCGACAATTTCAAAAGCGACAAAGCCACCAAGCAAAGTATCTTCCAACGCTTCAAGAATTATTTCAGCTAACCCACTCCGCCGATGACCTACAAGGAAACGGTGGAATACCTCTACGAGCAGACCCCGGTATTTGAGAAAGTGGGAGCCGGAGCTTACAAGGAAGGGTTGTCCAACACGCTCGCCTTAGACGAGCATTTGGGGCATCCCCATCGTCGATTCCCCACCATCCATATAGGCGGAACCAACGGCAAAGGCTCTGTCTCACACTCCCTTGCAGCCATCTTGCAAGCAGCCGGAAAACGCGTAGGGCTCTACACCTCACCACATCTCGTGGACTTTCGCGAACGTATGCGAGTGAACGGCGAATGTGTTGATGAACAATATGTTGTGGACTTCGTGTCCAAGCACCGCGATTTTTTCGAGCCGCTACACCCCTCTTTCTTCGAACTCACCACCGCGATGGCCTTCGACTGGTTCACACAGCAGCAAGTCGATGTGGCCGTGGTGGAAGTGGGGCTTGGCGGACGCCTCGACTGCACCAACATCATCACTCCCTCCCTCTGCGTCATCACCAACATCAGCTTGGACCACACCCAGTTCTTAGGCGACACGACGGCCAAGATAGCCGCCGAGAAGGCCGGCATCATCAAGCCCGGCGTGCCGGTTGTGGTGGGCGAGGCCGACGAGCAGACCCGACCGGTGTTCGAGGCAAAGGCGCACGAAGCAGGGGCGCCCATCACGTTCGCACAAGACAATCCATACGTCGTCTCACCACCCACGCCTGACAACCGCCACCTCCATTACTACACACGGCAGTTGGGCCATGTGCTGTGCGACCTATGCGGCAACTACCAAGTGCGCAACATGGACACCATCCTCAACGCTGTCCACGTGTTGCGCCAAAACGGTTGGCACATCACTCACGACGACATCAAACTCGGTCTCAAGAACGTGTGCGGCAGCACCGGCCTCCAAGGGCGGTGGCAACTCATCAGCCAGCACCCGGAAGTGGTGGTGGACACCGGACACAACGTGGGAGGATGGCTGTGGCTCTCACAGCAACTGCGCCAACAGAAGTGCAAACGGTTGCGCATCGTCTTCGGAATGGTGGATGACAAGGACCTCGAAACAGTCATGGGCCTTCTGCCCACAGAGGCAGACTACTATTTCACACGGGCAAGCAGCCACCGTGCCATCCCCGAACAGGTGGTGATGGAAACAGGTGAGGAAAAGGGTTTGCAAGGCAAGGCCTTCCACACCGTGAAGGAGGCTTTCGAGGCCGCCCGTTCAGAGGCGAGTCCCGACGATTACATCTTCGTTGGGGGCAGCAGCTACGTCGTGGCCGACCTCCTGGCTTGGCTGCAGCAAACAGACCAAAAGTAGTCAAACCACGCACAAAAACACCCTTCGCCAACGAAAGGAGAACCATCCGTCCTCCAAAATGCATGCGTTTGCGAACAATTTGAATCACACAAAAGGAAATTAAGTGTTTTTAACAGTTGTATAAATACACTTTTTCCCAATTTCGTTTGCCGTTATCATTTTTTTTCACTTACTTTGCAGACTACTATGTAACAATCAAAGCCAAGTATTATGAAGACAACGGAAACAGAAAATCTTTGTGGCCTGCGTAGAGAAGACTTCCAGACCACGGTAAACGGTAAACAAACCGACTTGTTTATTCTCAAGAACAGCCTGGGCAACGAGGTAGCCATCACTAACTACGGTGGTGCCATAGTGGCCATCATGGTGCCTGACCGCGATGGCAACTATGCCAACGTCATCCAAGGCAATGACAACATCCAATCCGCCATCAACACGACAGAGCCCTATCTCTCCACGCTCATCGGACGCTTTGGCAACCGCATCTGCCATGGACAATTCAGACTCAGGGGCAAAGACTATCAACTGGCCCTCAACGACGGCCCCAACGCCCTTCACGGAGGCCCCAAAGGCTTCCACTCCCGCGTATGGGACGCCGTCCAGATGAACGACCAAGCTCTCGTGCTGGAGCTCATCTCGGCATACGGAGAGGAAGGCTTCACCGGCGAGGTGAAGGTGACTGTGGTTTACACCTGGACCGACGAGAACGAACTGGTGATAGAATATCTCGCCACCACCAACAAGATGACCATCATCAACCTCACCCACCACGCTTTCTTCAGCCTTGCCGGCATCGCAGACCCCACCCCAACCATCGAAGACCTGGAGTGCGAAATCAACGCCGATTTCTACCTGCCCATCGACGAGACCTCCATCCCCACTGGTGAAATCCGCTTTGTGAAAGACACCCCCTTCGACTTCCGCACACCGAAGCCCATCGGCCGCGACATCGATGCCGACAACGAGCAAATCCGCAACGGCTCCGGCTTCGACCACAACTACGTGCTCAACAAGCGCGAGGAGGGCGAGCTGAGCTTCGCCGCACGCATCTACGAGCCCCACAGCGGTCGCACAATGGACGTTTACACCACCGAGCCCGGCATTCAGCTTTACACCGACAACTTTGGATGCGGCTACAAGGGACAGCACGGAGCCACCTTCCCCCGCCGCAGCAGCATCTGCTTCGAGGCACAGCATTTCCCCGACAGCCCCAACCGGCCCTACTTCCCATCCGTGGTACTGAAACCAGGAAGAAGGTACAAGCAGAAGACCATCTACCAGTTTGGCGTGAGAAAATAAAGGAAGAAGGATTCGACCATTATTCTCCGTAGGCGATGGTTTTGCCATCGCCTACATAAACCCATTAACAACCATATAATCTAAGAAGACAAAATGAGTCAAGAAAAGAAAACCAACATTGTTGCCATTGTCACCATGTGTTTCATCTTCGCGATGATTAGTTTCGTCACCAACATGGGTGCTCCATTTGGCAATATCTGGGGGTACACCTATCCTTTCGCCAAGGCTTGGGGTAACCTGATGAACTTCGCCGCTTATCTTTTCATGGGCATACCTGCTGGAAAGATGCTCATCAAGTACGGCTACAAAAAGACCGCCCTTATCGCCCTTGTGGTGGGCATCGTGGGTCTTGCCCTGCAATACCTCTCAAGCATTACAGGAGCAGGCACTTTTGTGTTCAACTATGACGGCATCCCTGTCACTCTCAATCTCATCATCTACCTCCTCGGCGCGTTCATCTGCGGTTTCTGCGTCTGCATGCTGAACACCGTGGTCAACCCGATGCTCAACATCCTTGGTGGTGGTGGCAACAGGGGCAACCAGTTCATCCAGATTGGCGGCACAATGAACTCACTCACCGCCACGCTTACCCCGCTGCTGACCGGCCTTCTCGTAGGTACTGTGACAGAAAAGACCAATATGGGCGAAGTTGCTCCATTGCTCTTCATCGGCATGGCAGTTTTCGCCATCTCATTCTTCATCATCAACCGTGTTGACATCCCCGAGCCCACTTTGGGCAAAGAAAAGCCAAAATACGAGCACAGCCCCATCGCTTTCCGCCACTGTCTGTTGGGTGTGATTGCCATCTTTTTCTATGTGGGTATAGAAATCGGCATCCCCATGGAACTTAACTTCTACATCACCAACCTTGGCTTCGAGGGTTCGGCTGCCATTGGTGGCACACTCGCTGCAAGTTATTGGCTCATGATGCTCGTGGGACGTGCCAGTTCCAGCCTTCTTTCAGGAAAGATTTCAACCAAGTTGCAGTTGACTGTGGTCTCCTCAGTTGCCATTATCTTGTTGTTGATAGCCATCTTCATGCCAGAGTCGTCCACCTTCACCGTCAAAGGACATGATGTGCCCGTGAAGACCATCTTCATCGCAGCATGTGGTCTTTGCACTTCCATCATGTGGGGTGGCATTTTCAACCTCTCTGTAGAGGGACTTGGCAAATACACCGAGGCTGCCTCCGGCATCTTCATGACGATGGTGGTAGGTGGAGGCATCATGCCCCTCATCCAAGAGGCTATCGCAAAAAGTTCTGGCCCCATCGCCAGTTACTGGCTTGTCATAGCCATGCTGGCTTACATTCTCTACTATGCCCTCGTCGGCTGCAAGAATGTCAACAAGGACATCCCAGTGGACTAATAATAGGAGATTCTAGTAAATCCTAGAATTACTAGGATTACCAGGAAAACTATAAAAAAACATTCAAAAAGAAACAACATGGATATCGAATTTGTAAGAAGTCGCTTCATCAAGCACTTCGACGGCCAGACAGGCAACATCTATCATTCACCCGGACGTATCAACCTCATCGGAGAGCACACCGACTACAATGGTGGCTTCGTCTTCCCTGGAGCTGTGGACTGCGGCATCATGGCAGAAATGCGGCCAAACGGGACAGAGAGCACCATACGCGCCTACTCCATCGACCTGAAGGACCGCGTGGACTTTGACTTCCACGACGGCCAAGGCCCCCGTGCCACCTGGGCACGTTTCATCTACGGCATGGCCTTGGAAATGGAAGCCTTGGGAGTGCCCGTGAAAGGCTTCAACATCGCCTTCGCCGGCGACGTGCCCTTAGGAGCCGGAATGTCATCGTCTGCCGCCATGGAAAGTTGCTTCGGCTGCGGTCTCAACGACCTCTTCGGTGAAAACAAGGTGTCGAAATGGGACATCGCCCTCGCCGGACAAGCCACCGAGCATAAATACATCGGCGTCAACTGTGGCATCATGGACCAGTTTGCAAGTGTCTTCGGACAAGCTGGCAAACTCATGCGCCTCGACTGCCGCTCCAGGGAGTTCGAATACTATCCTTTTAACCCGAAAGGCTACAAGCTGGTGCTGCTCAACTCATGCGTGAAGCACGAATTGGTGGGTTCGCCATACAACGACCGCCGAAACTCCTGCGAAAACGTCGTGAAGCACATCGCAGCAAAGCACCCAGAAGGAAAGTTTGAGACCCTGCGCGACTGCACTTGGGAGCAACTCGAGGAGGTACGCGCCGAGGTGGGCGAGGAAGACTACACCCGCGCACACTTCGTCCTGGGCGAGAAGGACCGCGTGCTCGCCGTTTGCGATGCACTCGTCGCTGGCGACTACGAGACCGTAGGCAAGAAGATGTACGAGACACACGAAGGCCTGAGCAAGGAGTATGAAGTAAGTTGCGAGGAGCTCGACTTCCTCAACGAGATAGCCAAGGAAAACGGTGTCACCGGCAGTCGCATCATGGGCGGCGGCTTCGGAGGCTGCACCATCAACCTGGTGAAAGACGAGCTTTACGAGCCATTCATCGCCGACGCGAAAAAGCGTTACGCTGAGAAATATGGCAAGGAGCCCAAGGTAATCGATGTGGTCATCGGTGACGGCTCTCGCAAAATCTGCTAAAAAGAGAAAGAATCGGCGAGAGGCACCATCTCGCCGATTTTTTTTCTTTTTATTTCAAAACCAAGGGGAATGGAGCTTTCCCAACACCCCAAAAACTGCTATAAACCACCTGAAACAATTAAAAAGTGTTATAAATACACTTTTATTTGATAAAAACACACTTTTTCCTTTGCGGATTGGAAAAAAAATTGTATTTTTACACCCAAAATAGAATTATCACGAAAAACCAATTGATTTTTATGAAAAACTTTAAAGCCTTGATGCTTGGAGCAGCCGTTGCAACGGCACTCCTCGGCGCCTGCACTACAGGTCAGGAAACCAACCTCACAGTGTCCAAACTCGACCCGGCAAAATTTGACACCATCATCAATGAGAAGCCGGTGAAACTCTACGTGTTGAAGAATGCCAACGGCATGGAAGTCTGCGTGACCAACTATGGCGCTCGCGTGGTGTCGCTCGTGGTGCCCGACAAGGACGGCACTCCCACCGACGTGGTGCTGGGCTACGACAACATTAAGCAATATGCCGACACGCTCAACAGCCCGAGCGACTACGGCTCGTCTGTCGGCCGTTACGCCAACCGTATCAACGACGGTAAAATCACCGTCGCCGGCAAGCAATACCAGCTTCGCCAGAATGACACCGGCAATGGAGCAAAGCACTCCCTCCACGGTGGCGGCAACACAGGTTGGATGAACCAGGTTTACGACGCCGAGCAATTGGACGAGAGCACCCTCAAGCTCACGCTCGTTGCTCCCGATGGCGAGAACGGCTTCCCTGGCACGGTGACAGCCACCACCACCTACAAGGTGACCGACGACAACTCACTCGACATCACCTTCGAGGCCACCACAGACCAGGAGACCATCATCAACATGACCAACCACAACTACTACAACCTCAACGGCGACTTCTCCAAGGAAGGTCTTGACATGGTGCTTTATGTCAACGCCGACAACTTCACCCCCTCCGATGCTTCCTATATGACCACCGGTAAAGTGGAGAAGGTTGAAGGAACACCCATGGACTTCCGCACACCCACTGCCATCGGCGAGAAGATGGACACCTCATACGTCTATATCAAGAACGCCACTGGATACGACCACAACTGGTGCCTGAACACCTTCAAGGACGGCAAGGGCGACGACACCGTGGTGTGCGCATCACTCTACTCACCCAAAACAGGCATCTTCCTCGAGATGTACACCAATGAGCCAGGTGTGCAGGTATATACCGGCAACTTCCAAGGAAACGGCGTTCCCGGCAAGTTCGGTGTGTTGTATCCCAAGCACGTCAGCGTATGTCTGGAGAGCCAGAAATATCCCGACTCACCCAACAAGAAGGACTGGGTGCAGCCCACACTGAAGCCCGACGAGAAATACTACAGCCATGCAGTGTATAAGTTCTCTGTGAAATGACATCAACTAATCCAAAAAAAATAGAAGCAATATGAATTGGAACGCAAAAGAATTTATTTGGCTTGACTGGCTGGTAATGGCCATCGGCATTGTCGCAGTGGTGTGGCTTGTTTATCGTGCCATCAAGAAAGACAAGGAAAAGATGCAAGGAGCCGACTCCCAAGACTATCTCTTTGGCAAAGGAGAGCCTTGGTATGTCATCGGCATGGCAATTTTCGCCGCCAACATCGGCTCGGAACACCTCGTGGGCTTGGCTGGAACAGGCGCCAAGGACGGCGTGGGCATGGCCCACTGGGAGATGCAAGGATGGATGATTCTCATCCTGGGATGGCTCTTCGTGCCCTTCTACCAACTTCTCAACAACAAGATGGGCAAAATCATCACCATGCCCGACTTCCTCAAGTTCCGCTACACCCCGCGCACAGGCTCATGGCTGAGCATCATCACACTTGTGGCGTATATCCTCACAAAAGTCAGCGTCACGGCATTCACCGGCGGCATCTTCTTCAAATACCTCTTGGGTTTGCCATTCTGGTGGGGTGCTCTGGGACTGATTGCCATCACCGCCATCTTCACTGTCATCGGAGGCATGAAAGGTGTGATGACCATGTCGACCATTCAGACACCCATCCTCATCATCGGTTCCTTCCTCGTACTGTTCCTGGGTCTCAACACATTGGGACATGGCAGCATCACTGAGGGATGGAGCACCATGATGGAATACTGCCGCAGTCTGCACGACGGTTACGGCACCACCCACATGTTCCACTGGCCAGACATCAACGCCTCTGGAAACCCCGACCCACTCTACCATGAATATCCAGGCTTCGTCGTCTTCATCGGAGCCTCGATAATCGGCTTCTGGTATTGGTGCACCGACCAACACATCGTGCAACGTGTGCTTGGCCAGACCAAGGGTGAAGACAACAGCGTGGTGATGAAGCGCGCACGCCGCGGTTCTATTGCTGCCGGCTATTTCAAATTGCTTCCGGTATTCATGTTCCTCATTCCTGGCATGGTGGCCATCGCACTCTCCAACGACCCCACCAGCGGCATACAGATGGACATCACCAACCACGACCAAACCGACGGAGCCTTCGCCATGATGGTGAAGAACATCCTCCCTGCGGGCATCAAGGGCTTTGTCACCATCGGCTTCATTTGCGCTCTGGTAACCTCTCTCGCTGCATTTTTCAACAGCTGCGCCACCCTCTTCACAGAAGACTTCTACAAGCCGATGAAGAAAGGAAAGAGTGAAGCACACTACGTGTTGGTGGGACGTATTGCTACCGTGGTGGTGGTGGTTCTCGGACTGCTCTGGCTCCCCGTGATGATGAATATGGGCAACCTCTACAGCTACCTACAAGGCATACAGTCGCTACTCGCACCTGCCATGGTGGCAGTGTTCACACTGGGTATTTTCTCCAAGAAAATCACGCCAAAGGCCGGCGAATGGGGTCTCATCGGAGGCTTCGTCATCGGTATGTTACGCCTGATTACCAACATCTTCACTGAGACTGGAAGCAAAGAGATGACAGGGTTCTTCTGGGAGAATACAACATGGTTCTGGCAGACCAACTGGCTGGTGTTCGAGTGCTGGCTGTTGGTGTTCATCGTGGTATTGATGTTCGTGGTGTCCTTCTTCACACCCGCACCCTCCAAAGAGCAAGTGGCTGCCATCACATTCACACCCGAATACCGCAAGCAAATCAGCGATAGCTGGAATTTCTGGGACATCGTTGCCACACTTGGCGTGATTGCTCTCTGCTCATGCTTCTATGCTTATTTCTGGTAAACAAAACGATACCTTTTATATAATATAGTCCTGATATGACAGGTTTTTATGGCGAGCATTCCAAAGTCTTCGTCTCCGTTGACTGCATTGTCTTCGGCTTCGACCAAGGCAAATTAAAACTGCTCATCGGCCGACGGCAAATGGATCCCGGGCGCGGAGAATGGTCGCTCTATGGCGGCTTCGTCAGAGAGGACGAGAGCCTCGTAGAAGCTGCCAACAGGGTGCTCTACAGCCTTACCGGACTGGAAAACATCTACATGAAGCAAGTGGGAGCCTTTGGTGCCATCGACCGCGACCCCGGTGAGCGTGTTATCACAGTCGCCTATTGCGCACTCATCAACGTTAACGACTATGACAACAATCTCCGCATAGAGCATGGGGTGGAATGGGTGAGCCTCGACGAAATGCCACACCTCTACTCCGACCACAACGAGATGGTGCGCAAGGCCGTGACGCTGCTTCGCCGACGCATCAACACCGAACCGCTGAGTTTCAACCTGCTGCCAGAACTGTTCACACTCACACAGTTGCAGCATGTCTATGAGGCAATCCTCGGCGAGCAAATCGACAAGCGCAACTTCCGCAAGCGCATCAAGAGCATTGATTTCATCGAGAAGACGGAGCATATCGACAAACTCACGTCCAAGCGAGGGGCAAGCCTCTACCGATTCAACAAGGAGATGTTTGCCAACGACCAGTCATACAAGCAATAAAATAGCCCAACAACAACAACTAAAATCCGCATTATGTTAGAAGAACTGAAAGAAAAAGTGTTTCGTGCCAACCTTGACTTGGTAAAGCACAACTTGGTAATCTTCACTTGGGGAAACGTCTCGGGCATCGACCGTGAGAAAGGCTTGGTAGTCATCAAACCATCCGGCGTGGATTACGATGTGATGAAAGCCAGCGACATGGTAGTGGTGGACCTGGAGAGTGGAAAAGTGGTCGAAGGGAACCTCAACCCCTCGTCTGACACGCCAACACACCTGGTGCTCTATCGCGCCTTCCCCGAAATCGGAGGCATCGTCCACACCCACTCCACCTATGCCACAGCATGGGCACAGGCAGGAAAGGACATCCCCAACATCGGCACCACCCACGCCGACTATTTCCACGATGAAATCCCTTGCACCGGCGACATGGTGGAGAGCCAGATGGCCGAATATGAAAAAGAGACTGGCGTGGTGATAGTTGACCGCATCCGCTCAGGCAACATCAACCCGGTGCACACCCCCGGCGTGCTGGTGAAGAACCACGGCCCCTTCTCATGGGGAAAAGATGCCGACAACGCCGTTTACAACGCCGTCGTGATGGAGCAAGTGGCCAAGATGGCTTTCGTCTCCTTCTGTGTCAACCCTGACACCACGATGAACCCGCTCCTCGTGGAAAAGCACTTCAGCAGAAAACACGGTCCCAACGCCTATTACGGACAGAAAAAACACTGACAAACAACGACCTGGTCATATAGGAAGACCGGGGAAAAACTAAAAATCATCAACAACAAAAAACTATAAAAAAATGGAAAAAGCATTTGAGAAATTAGAGATTTGGTGGGTAACCGGTGCACAACTTCTTTACGGAGGCGACGCTGTGGTACAAGTTGACGGACACTCCAAGGAAATGGTGGATAGCCTCAACGCCAGCGGCATCATACCCATCAAGGTGGTTTACAAAGGCACTGCCAACAGCTCGAAAGAGGTGGAGGACGTGATGAAAGCCGCCAACAACGACGAGAAATGCGTGGGCATCATCACCTGGATGCACACCTTCTCACCTGCGAAGATGTGGATCAAGGGTCTCCAAGCCCTGCAGAAGCCGTTGCTGCACTTCCATACCCAATACAACGCCGAAATACCTTGGGAGACGATGGACATGGACTTCATGAACCTCAACCAAAGTGCCCACGGCGACATCGAGTTCGGACACATCTGCACACGCATGCGCGTGCCTCGCAAGGTGGTGTGCGGCTACTGGAAAAACGAGGAAGCACAGAAGAAGATTGCCGTTTGGGCACGCGTGGCCGCCGGCGTCGCCGACGCCAAGAACGTGCGCTGCCTCATGTTTGGCATGAACATGAACAACGTGGCCGTGACCGACGGCGACCGCGTGGAGTTTGAGCAGAGACTGGGCTACCATGTGGACTACTACCCCGTCTCATCGCTGATGGACTATCTCAAGAAAGTCACCGACGAAGAGGCCGACGCACTCGTGGAGGAGTACAAGAAGGAGTACACCATCAAGATTGACGAGAGTGGCGAGGAAGTTTATTGGCAGAAGGTGAAGAACGCCGCCAAGGCAGAGATCGCCCTCCGCCGCGTGCTGAAGGACGAGGGTGCCACGGCATTCACCACCAACTTCGACGACTTGGGCGACGCCGACATCGACGACCCCAATTTCGTGGGCTTCGACCAAATCCCGGGTCTGGCTTCCCAACGACTGATGGCAGAAGGCTACGGCTTCGGCGCAGAGGGCGACTGGAAGACAGCCTGCCTCTATCGCACACTATGGGTCATCCAGCAAGGCATGCCCATCGGCTGCTCCTTCCTTGAGGACTACACCCTCAACTTCGCCGGCGACCGCAGCTCATGCCTGCAGAGCCACATGCTCGAGGTATGCCCGCTCATCGCCACCGACAAGCCCAAACTCGAGGTGCACTTCCTCGGCATTGGCATCCGCAAGCAGCAGACAGCACGCCTCGTGTTCACATCGAAGGTGGGCCGTGGCATCAAGGCCACCGTCGTTGACTTGGGCAACCGCTTCCGCCTCATCTCACAGGAAGTGGAGTGCATCGAGCCAAAGCCCATGCCCAACCTTCCCGTCGCCTCCGCCCTCTGGGTGCCGCAGCCCACGTTCGAAGTGGGAGCCGGTGCTTGGATCCTCGCAGGTGGCACACACCACAGTGCCTTCTCCTACGACATTGACGAGGAGTACTGGGAAGACTTCGCCGAAATGCTCGGTATCGAGTATGTGCGCATCAACAAGGAAACGAAGATCAGCACTTTCAAGCATGACCTTCAGATGAGTGAAATTTATTATATGCTCAACAAGGCTTTGAAGTAAGAAAATGACAGCAAAACAAACAATAGAAGCGGGCAAGGCCATCCTTGGCATCGAGTTCGGATCCACCAGAATCAAGGCCGTGCTCATTGACGAAGAGAACAAGCCCATCGCCCAGGGAAGCCACGAGTGGGAAAACCAACTTGTTGATGGACTGTGGACCTACAGTGTGGAAGCCATCTGGTATGGCCTCCAGGACTGCTACGCCGACCTCCGCGCAAACGTGCGCAAAGCATACGACACAGAGATTGAAATCCTGGCAGCCATTGGCGTGAGCGCCATGATGCATGGCTACATGGCCTTTAACAAGGAAGAGAAAATCCTCGTGCCTTTCCGCACCTGGCGCAACACCAACACCGGACGTGCAGCAGCTGAACTCTCACAACTGTTCAACTACAACATCCCCCTGCGTTGGAGCATCTCGCACCTCTACCAAGCCATCCTCGACAATGAGGAGCACGTGGGCGACATCAATTTCCTCACCACACTGGCAGGCTTCATCCATTGGCAAATCACCGGCCAACGCGTACTCGGCATCGGCGACGCTTCCGGCATGATCCCCATCGACCCGGAGACCAAGCAGTACTCCGCAGAGATGGTGGAGAAGTTCGACAAACTCATTGCTCCCAAAGGCTATTCATGGAAATTGCTCGACATCCTGCCCAGCGTACTTTCCGCCGGCGAAAGCGCAGGTTTCCTGACAGAAGAGGGAGCCAAGCGTCTCGACATCTCCGGACACCTGAAGCCAGGCATCCCCGTATGCCCGCCAGAGGGTGACGCCGGCACCGGCATGGTGGCCACCAACGCCGTGAAGCAGCGCACCGGCAACGTCTCCGCCGGAACATCCTCCTTCTCCATGATTGTCCTGGAGAAAGACCTGTCGAAGCCTTATGAGATGATTGACATGGTGACGACACCTGACGGCAGCCTCGTGGCCATGGTGCACTGCAACAACTGCACCAGCGACCTCAACGCATGGGTCAACCTCTTCAAGGAATACCAACAGTTGCTCGGCGTGCCAGTGGACATGAACGAAGTCTATGGCAAGCTTTACAACAACGCCCTCAATGGTGATGCCGACTGTGGCGGTCTCATCTCCTACAACTACATCTCCGGCGAACCTGTCACCGGCTTGGAGGAAGGACGTCCACTCTTTGTGCGCTCCGCCAACGACCGTTTCAACCTGGCCAATTTCATGCGCGCACACCTCTACGCATCAGTGGGAGTGCTGAAAATCGGCAACGACATCCTCTTCAAGGAGGAGAACGTGAAGGTGGACCGCATCACCGGTCACGGAGGATTGTTCAAGACCAAGGGTGTGGGACAACGCATCCTGGCAGCTGCCATCGACTCGCCCATCTCTGTCATGGAAACGGCTGGCGAAGGCGGACCGTGGGGCATGGCACTCCTTGGAGCATACCTGGTCAACAACCCTGAGAAGCTCTCACTGCCCGACTTCCTCGACAAGGTGGTCTTCGCCGGCAACACCGGTGTGGAGATTGCACCAACCGCCGAAGACGTGGCTGGCTTCAACAAGTACATCGAGAGCTACAAGGCTTGCCTCGGCATCGAGCAAGCCGCCGTGAAGTGCAAGAAATAAAATCATCACGCTTTTCCCACCCCACGCCGCCTCGTGCGGCGTGGGGGCGAGGGCAAGCAATTTGTAAAAACCTGACAACTATGAGAACAACTGTCAAGCACCTGCTCCTGGCGATAAGCTTGGGTCTCTCAATGCCTGCCCTTGCCCAGGAAGCAACCGTCACCCTGTTGCCCGCCGGCACACAGAAAATAGCCAAGGAGATTTACGGACAATTTGCCGAACACTTGGGCACCTGCATCTACGGCGGTCTATGGGTGGGGCCAGAATCGAGCATCGCCAACACCGACGGCTATCGCAACGACGTGCTACAAGCTCTCAAAGACCTGAAAGTGCCTGTGCTGCGATGGCCCGGAGGTTGCTTCGCCGACGAATACCACTGGATGGACGGCATAGGCCCACGCTCGAAACGCCCCTCAATGAAAAACAACAACTGGGGAGGCACCATCGAAGACAACTCCTTTGGCACGCACGAGTTTCTCAACCTCTGCGAACTGATTGGCTGCGAACCGTATATCAGCGGAAACGTGGGCAGCGGCACCGTGGAGGAGTTGGCCAAGTGGGTGGAATATATGACGAGCGAGGACGGTACGCCGATGGCCAACCTGCGCAAGGCTAACGGCCGCGACAAGCCATGGAAAGTGAAATACCTCGGCGTAGGCAACGAGAGTTGGGGATGCGGCGGAAACATGCGACCGGAATATTACGGTGACCTTTTCCGACGTTACTCCGTCTATTGCCGCAACTACGATGGCAACAAACTCTACAAGATTGCCAGCGGTGCTAGCGACTACGACTACAACTGGACGAAAGTGCTGATGGAGAACGTGGGCAACCTCATGGACGCCGTGTCTCTCCACTACTACACTTGCTCGGGATGGACGGGCTCCAAAGGCTCCGCAACGAAGTTCGACAACGACCAATACTATTGGACTTTGGGCAAATGCCTGGAGATAGAAGACGTCATCAAGAAGCACTGCGCCATCATGGACGACAAGGACCCCCGCAAGCACATCGGACTGCTTGTCGATGAATGGGGCACCTGGTGGGACGAGGAGCCTGGCACCATCAGCGGGCACCTTTACCAGCAGAACGCGCTGCGCGACGCACTCGTGGCAGCACTCTCGCTCAACGTCTTCCACAAATACACCGACCGTGTGCGCATGGCCAACATCGCACAGGTGGTCAACGTGTTGCAGTCGATGATTCTCACCGACACCAAAGGACCCGGCCACATGGTGCTCACACCCACCTACCACGTCTTCGAGATGTACAAGCCCTTCCAAGAGGCCACCTACATCCCGCTCGACCTCCAATGCCAAAAAATGCGCGTGCGCCACGAGATGAACAAGGACATGGACGAGACGAAGGATGACGGCTACCGCACACTGCCACTCATCAGCGCCTCGGCAGCCCGCACCACCAGCGGAAGCACCGTCCTCTCACTAGCCAACGTCAGCATTGACAAAGCCAGCACCGTGAACGTCAATCTGGGCGACTTGCAAGCCAAAGACGTCAGCGGAAGGATACTTACCAGCAAGAGCGTGGCCGACTACAACGACTTCGAGCACACTGACCGCGTGAAGCCCGTACCTTTCAAGGACGCAAAACTGAAGAAAGGACAGCTCACCGTAAAGCTCCCAGCAAAAAGCATCGTCGTCCTCGAGCTCAAATAGGAAGCACACCTCATAGGATATCATAGGACTCCATAGGACATCATAGGACTACCTAGGACATCCTAGCATCTCCCAGAAAATCCAAAAAACCAAAAAACAAACCTAATATGAACGACAACAAAGTAATGAACAAGGCAGCCGACAACATCCGCATCCTGGCTGCCGCAATGGTAGAAAAAGCCAAGTCAGGCCACCCGGGCGGAGCAATGGGCGGCGCCGACTTCATCAACACACTTTACAGCGAATTTCTTGTTTACGACCCCGAGAACCCCGAGTGGGAAGGACGCGACCGCTTCTTCCTCGACCCCGGCCACATGGCACCCATGCTCTACTCACAACTCTGCCTCATCGGCAAGTATGAGTTGGAAGACCTGAAAAACCTGCGCCAATGGGGCTCGGTGACACCCGGACACCCGGAGCGTGAACTTGCACGCGGCATAGAGAACACCTCTGGCCCTCTCGGACAGGGACACACCTTCGCCGTGGGTGCTGCCATCGCCGCCAAATTCCTCAAGGCACGTCTGGGCAATGTGATGAACCAAACCATCTACGCCTACATCTCCGATGGCGGCGTGCAGGAGGAAATCTCACAAGGTTCTGGCCGCATCGCCGGCAACCTGGGCCTCGACAACCTCATCATGTTCTATGATGCCAACGACATCCAACTCTCCACCAAGACCGAGGTGGTGACCTGCGAGGACACCGCCAAGAAATACGAGGCATGGGGATGGTACGT
>Ga0129307_1002197_pt1 | contig 16545 bp, 8 predicted proteins | sample P1105metagenome_FD_94437 | JGI IMG/M metagenome (GOLD analysis project Ga0129307, IMG submission 94437) | Capybara group fecal microbial communities from Wisconsin, USA - P1105 metagenome | ecosystem: Host-associated > Mammals > Digestive system > Large intestine > Fecal | place: USA: Wisconsin... | reverse complement strand
TACAACGACTCCTCTGCACTTTTCAACGTGACGTTCCGTTACCCCGAGGATGACGAGAGGTCGCTGCAGTCCCTTAATATACTGAAGGATTCCCTCTCCGCCTACGACGTGCATGTCTCCACGACCCTCGGAGACCCCCAGGCGGAAGCGATCGCGAAAGAAATGCAGGTCATCATCGCGATCGTCGGCGTCATCGTGGTCACGGTCCTGCTCCTGACGTCAGAGACCTTCGGGGAAGTCCCCGTGCTTCTTCTGACCTTTGTCTCCGCGGCGATGATCAACAAGGGAACGAATTTCCTGATGGGCACCATCTCCTTCGTTTCCGATTCTGTTGCCGTCGTCCTGCAGCTGGCCCTCTCTATCGATTACGCGATCATCTTCTGCAACCACTTCAAGGAGGAGCGGCAGCATTATGACACCAGAGACGCTGTCATCGTTGCGCTGAGCCACTCCATCCCGGAGATCTCCTCAAGCTCCCTTACGACGGTCTCCGGCCTCCTGGCGCTTCTCTTTATGGGATACGGGCTGGGCGCGGATCTTGGCACGACTCTTACCAAATCGATCGTCATCAGCCTCCTGGCGGTGTTCACCCTCATGCCGGGACTTCTTGTGCTGTTCTCCAACCTCATGATGAAGACAAAGCACAAAAACCTGGTGCCGAAGATCCCCTTCGTGGGCCGCTTTGCCTATGCCAGCAGGAAGATCATCCCCCCGCTGTTCCTCATCGTGGTGGCTGCGGGCTATATGCTTTCCAAGAAGTGCCCCTATGTCTACGGTTACTCCACGCTGACAACGCCGCTGAAGAGCGAGTCGCAGATCACGGAGGATATGATCGACGAGACCTTCGGCGCGGACAATCTCATCGCGGTCAATGTCCCGAGCCAGGATTACGGCAAGGTCTCAAAGCTTGCCGCTTACCTGGAAAGGCTCCCGGAGATCCGGGAAGTGAAGTCTCTCGCCAACACGGAGGCCAAGGGCGGGTACATGGTCTCGGAGCCGCTGACGCCGCGCCAGTTCTCCGAAATGGCGGACATGGACTATGACGCGGCGGCCATGATCTACAGCATGTACGCGTCGGACAGGGACGAGTACGGGCATATCATCGGCGGCATCGCGAATTACAGAGTCCCTTTCATCGACATCTTCATGTTCCTGCACGACAAGGCGGACGAAGGATATGTGGATCTTGACGAGGACGACCGGGCGGACCTGGACGAAACCTGCGACAAGCTGATGCGCGCGAAGCGCCAGCTGCGCGGAAAAACGTACGAGCGTCTGCTGGTCTACCTGAACCTGCCGGAGGAAAGCCCCGAGACCTTCGCGTTCCTGGGGAGCCTTCATGACCTGATCGATCCCATGTTTGAGGAGGAGATGGACGAAGATCCGTCCCACCGTGTGCTGATCGCGGGAGAATCCACCTCGGAAATGGATCTCGGATCACAGTTTGAAACTGACAACGTCGTGGTCTCCGTGGTCTCCGTGCTCTTTGTCCTTGTGATCCTCCTGTTCACCTTCAAGTCCGTGGGTATGCCGCTGCTTCTTATCGCGGTGATCGAAGGATCCATTTTCATCAACTTCTCCTTCCCGGCCCTGATGAAGGCGAATCTGTTCTTTATCAGCTACCTCATCGTGTCGTCCATTCAGATGGGCGCGAACATCGATTACGCCATCGTGATCGGTTCCCGCTACAGTGAATGCAGGAAGACTATGGGAAGGAAGGATTCCATCATTGAAGCCGTAAACTTCGCGTTCCCGACCATCATCACCTCCGGCTCCATCCTTGCCATTGCCGGGACCGTCATCGGCCTCCTGACCTCGGACGGCGCCATTGCCGGCATCGGACAGTGTTTAGGACGGGGCACGCTGATCTCCATGTTCCTGGTGCTCTTCGTGCTCCCGCAGATCCTGACGCTGGGAGACAGGATCATCTCGAAGACCGCGTTCTCCGTGGCACGGCCTATCCGGTCCAGGGATGAGAGCGGCATCATCCGCGTGGACGGCATGATCCAGGGGCACATTGACGGACAGATCATCGGAACGGTCAGGGCGATCGTCCGGGGCGACGTCCGGGCGTCCATCGTCTCCGGCGACATCGAGAAGCTCGCTGAGAACGAAGGACAGGATATTACCGGTTATCTTGAGGCGCAGCGCGCCGGACAGGAACCGGAAAGCGCGCGGAAGCCGGAAAAAACATCAGAACAGGGAAATGCTCCTGAAGAGGGAAATGCTCCCGGACCCGGAAATGCGCCGGGACCGGAAGGCGCACAGGAGCAGGGAACTGCGCAGGAAACTGAGGGAAAGGAGGAGTAAAGCCATGAAAAGATCATCAGGTAAGGCCGCGGCATACGCGGCAGCGCTCCTTCTCCTCGCGGCGGGAAGCTGCGCGGCCCTGAACGTTACGCCTGTGTTCCGCACGGAGGCCTTTGCAGCCGTGGGAGATGAAAGCGCGGCCTCCTTTGAGATCAGCTCCGCCGATGATTTTATCCGTTTTGCCAGGGAATGCCGGGTCAACACCTGGTCCGACGGCATGACGGTAAACCTGAACACGGACCTGGACCTCTCAGGCGAAAGCGTTTCAACAGTCGCTTATTTTAACGGCACGTTCAACGGGAATTCCCACAGGATCACGAATGCATCGTCCGGAAAGGCCCTGTTCCAGACCATCGGCCCGGACGGCGCGGTGAGAGACCTGGAGCTCCGTTCGACCGTTACGTCCGAGGGTGACAACACTGCTGCCTTCGTTTCAAGAAACAGCGGGACGCTGGAGCGGATCCGTGTGGACAGCACGGTCTCCGGGAAGGTCACCACCGGCATCCTTGCGGCGGTCAATGAAGCCGACGGCCTGATCTCCGCCTGTGAGGTCTCGGGCGTCGTTTCAGGCACCAGCTCCACCGGAGGCATCGCGGGAAAGAACTCGGGCATCATAGCCTCCTGCCTCAGCAAGGCGCACGTCAACACTACGGTGGACGATGACTCGCTTTCCCCGGACGACGTGAAGGATATCCTGGAGAACATCCTGATCTCCAGGTCCTTCAACAGCACGGAAAACCTGCGGCTGCAGGTGGACGCAGGCGGTATCGCCGGCTACAACCTGGGCGGCGGCCTGATCACGGACTGCGCGAATGAGGGCGTGGTCGGCTATCCGCACGTGGGCTTCAATACCGGCGGTATCTGCGGCAGGAACGGCGGAGCGGTGGAGACCTCCGTGAACAGGGGCACGGTCTACGGCAGAAAGGACATCGGCGGCATCACGGGACACCAGCAGCCGGAGATCTCTGTGGACTTTTCCGAGGACGTGCTCACCTCCGTTTCGAAGGAGATGGATGATATCAACGTCCTGATCACGGATACGCTGAACACCTCGGAGAACATTTCCAACAGCACCTACGACAGGCTTTCCGGGCTTTCCAGGTCCATGACCGAGGTAAAGAACTCCACCCGGACGGTCTACGACGCTTCCCTGGAGCGGTTTGACGAGGCCGCGGACTCCGTCAATTCCACCGCGCAGGTCGTGACTGACACCATGGAGGACATCTCCGTGGAAACAGGTGACCTCACCGACAGCATCGACCGCCTGAGCAGCATGTCTGACAGCCTGTCCTCCTCCATTGATTCCATTTCCTACGCCTTCGGCCTGTCTGATTCGGAAAAGACACGGATCCAGACAGAAAACGCCCGGCTGCGCGAGGACCTGAACTCCACCAGCGCCTTTGCCGCGGAGGTCAGGGACCATCTGCTTCCAGAGGTGCCGGAGGAGCGGCGCGCCCGGATCAGCGACGGCCTGGACCGTGTGAACCGCCTTTCCCAGGATGTCCGGGCAATGCGGACGACGCTCAGCCAGCTCCGCAGCGTCCGTGACCGCATCGCGGACGGAAGCCTGGAGGCAGATGCAGGGCGCCGGGATGCCGCGCTCAGCGGGTCCGTTTCCTCTCTCCTTGACTCAATGGACGATCTTGACCGCGCGTCTTCCTGTCTGTCGGATTTCAGTTCTTCGCTCGGCGGCACCATGCACAGCGCCGCGGGAGGCATCGATATCGACCTCCGGAAAAACGAGACCGTGCGGGCGGCCGGACAGGACATCTACGCAGGCCTCGACAGCATCTCCAGCCAGATGGACAGCCTGAACGCCTACGCCAGAGAAGAGAGCATGGAGGTCATCGGGAACCTTTCCGAGATCAACAGACGCTTCAACGGCGTGATGGATCTCCTGAAGAACGAGCGGGACCGCCTGAACGACATCGCCGATAACGGCGGCATCTTCGTGGACAACTCCGAGCTTGCAGACTCTCCAGCGAGGATCCATGCCTGCATAAACGAGGGGGACGTCCGGGGCGACATGACGACCGGCGGCATCGCGGGGACCATCGGGATCGAATTCGACGTGGATCCGGAAAAGGATATCCTGCGGAACAGCGACCGTTCCCTCGACTATACCTTCGGCGTGACCGCGGTGATCTCCGAATCGGACAACACGGGCAATGTGGAAGGAAAGGGCAGCTATACCGGCGGCATCACCGGAAAGATGGATATGGGCCGCCTTCTCAAAAACCGGAATTACGGGGACGTCAGCTCTGAGAAGGGAGACTTTACGGGAGGCATCGCCGGCTACGCCGACGGAAGCCTGGACGGCAACTCCGCGCGCTGCAGAGTGAACGGCGGAAAGAACTGCGGAGGCATCGCCGGCTACGGAAAGACGCTCCGGGAGAATACCGCGGTGGTGGCGCAGCTGAACGGCGAGGAGTATACGGGCGCCATCGCGGGACGGGTCGACGCGCTTGACGGGGAAAAGATCCGGAACAACCTCTACTACGCCGGAAGCTTCGGCGGGATCGACAATATCGATTACACCGCCATGGCGGAGAAGGCTTCCGAGCCGCTGGATACGGTCCTGGTGAAATTCCTGATCGAAGGCCGTCATGCCGGAATGGGCGAAGTAAAGACCGGAACGCTCCTTAAGGAGCTCTCCTACCCTGAGGCGGAGAAGCGGGAAGGCTTCCTGCTCATCTGGGACAAAGACGGGGATACCGTGCTGAACGAGGACACCGTGGTCAATGCCGCCTACCGCCTTGCGGTGGCGGTCCTGAGCGCTCCGCAGAACTACGCAGGCACCAGCAAGCCGGTCCTGATGGCGGACGGCGCCTTCCGGGAGGAGGACCGTCTCGGCTTCGCCTCTCCCGGACACGATCACTACCAGGTGACCGTCCCGGATGACGGACTGGCCGAAAGAAAGATCCGCGTACATAAACCGGGCTATAAGCGGTATACTGTATTTGTGAACGGCGCGGAAACGCCGGTGGAAGCATTCGGGGACTATCTCACCTTCATTACGGGAGAACGGGAGCTGGAGATCCTTATACAGAAAGCGGGCTTCTCTGCGGAGCTGCTGCTGGTCCCCGCCGCCGCGCTGATCATCATCCTCGTTGCCGCCGCTGTTCTGAAAAAGAAGAAAGCGAAGAAGGCGGCGCAGCAGTGAATGAAGGGAACAGCCCGGGGCAGGGGCTGTTCCCGATCCCGGAGGCGAGACCCGCCGTGGAAAGGATCATCGAGGCCGTAACGCGGTGACTTGTAAGACAGGATCCGTAAAACAGAAAAATGCCGCAGCCACGGGGGCTGCGGCATTTTTATTCTGATAAGGCCGAAGAGCGGGCACCGTGCGCGTACGGCGTCCATCCGGCACCATATTCAGGCCATCGCCTTTTTCTTCTGGCCTGCTCCTGCGGGAACGGGTACCGGGACTCCGCTGTAGACGGAGCGCTCCATAAAGTACGCGAGAATGCAGGCACCCGCGAGGTCGATCAGGGAGTGCTGCTTCAGGAATACCGTGCTGAAGCAGATCAGGATGGCGGCCAGCGAAGACGCTGCCAGGACCAGCGGACGATGCCGGAGATCCATGCTGCGGTGTACCGCGCTGTTCACGGCGAGGGAATTATATACGTGGATGCTTGGAAACACGTTGGTCGTGGTGTCGGCCCGCTGGATGATCCAGAGAAGCTTCGAGAAGAGGCCGGAATACGGGTCCGCCGGGATCCTTAAGTCCGTCCCGTTCGGGAAGAGGGTGCAGATCAGCAGGCAGATCGTCATGCCGCCCGCAAGCGAGATCCCGAGCCGGGTCATCTCATCCGGATCATGCATGCCGAACCAGAAGATGCTCCCCAGCACATAGACGAACCAGAAAAGGTACGGAATGATAAAGACCGGCAGTACCGGGATGATGTCGTCCGCGCCGCAGTGCATGATGCAGATCCTGGATTCCGGGGTGACGGTACGCTCCAGCAGGCGGAACCAGCTGAGATAGAAAACAGCGTAAAGCGATCCCAGAAGGTATCTGTGCTCCCGGATCAGGAGAAACAGTCTCGAGTGATGTACGTAATTCATAAAAAACCTCCTGAGCGCATTTTACTACAGCGATAAAAAGCTGAAAATGTCAAGAATCAACGAAATTACCGCATAAAATAAGGCTTTCCTTGATATTATGCCGGATTCCCGCGGCGCGCGGGCGTCCTGCCGGCGGCAGAAAGGGCCGGAAATCCGTATGGTTTCACGCTGTTTCGTGTTAAAATGTATCTGTATGGTCCTGCGCTTTTCACGCGCGGCATTCACGAGGCAGGAGGTTTACGGTTTGTTCTTCGGTATGAATAAAAACGGAAGCCGGCGGCATGGCCCCGCGGTCCTTTCCCTGATCCTGGCGCTTCTTTTTTCGCTGTCCTTTCCCTATACGGCGTGCGCGAACCATGTCTTTTTCCCGGTGGGAACGGATTACTGGCATGTGAATCCCATGTCAGGGCCCAAGTATTTCGGGCGCCAGGGCAACTGGGTGCGCGAGGCGGACGGCCGGGAGCATTACTATGTAGACGGCGTCCTCCAGAGGAATATCATCACCATGGACAACTGGTACGTCGATGAAAACGGGTGCCGTGTAAAGCACACGAACATCGAGGATCACGACATGGTGACGGAAAGCCGGGGAAAGCGCGTGATCATCGTCAGCAAGTCCGGACACCGCCTGGAGATCTGGCGCGACGGGAAGCGGACGCACTGGTTCACGGTATCCTCAGGAAGGAACGACGGCGACAAGGAGGTCCTGGGCGACGGGAAGACGCCGGTCGGCGAGTTCTACATCACGAAAAAGAAGGGTGACTCCTTCGCCTACCTTGCGCTTGAGCTTTCCTACCCGAACGCGGAGGACGCGGAGCGCGGGCTGCACGCCGGGATCATCTCGCAGGGACAGTACCAGCAGATCGTGAACGCCGTACAGACCGGCGGCATCCCCAGCGGGGATACGCGCCTTGGCGGCGCCATCCAGATCCACGGCGCCCGGAAGTTCTCGGGCGATGATTCCTCCCGCGGCTGCGTCGAGATGCTGAGTCAGGACATGGAGATCGCCTACAACTGCATGGAGCTTGGCGACAAGGTGATCATCCTGCCGTAACGGGCGGGACAGAATGAATTAAAACATATCTGTTCAGCACCCCGGACCCGGGATGCTGCGCATCCCTCATTCCGGACGGCCGGAGGCGTTTCGCGCCCAGGCTGCCTGAAAAAAATAACAGATTTCGGAGAAACAGTATTTTGGCAGAGAAGAAGAAAACAAAGAAAAACACAGGGCCTGTGACGGCGGAGATACGGCAGGACGCGCCGGCGGGCGCGGCTCCGGCCCTGAGCAAAGAAAAGGGCGGAGCGCGCGGCCGGGCATGGATCCCGGCAGCCGTCTGCATCGTCCTCGCGGTCCTCAGGATATGGCTCGCGGCGCACACGAATTACGCGGCGGTCAATAACCCCTACGACGACGAGCTGCAGATGCGCCAGGGGCTTTCGATCTTCCACGGCGCGTGGCTCGGGGAATACAGCCTCGTGACGCTGATCAAGGGGATCGTCTATCCGGAATTTCTCGCGCTCTGCGCGCGCCTCGGGATCACGTACGGCATGGGGCTCGGTGTCCTGACCGTGCTTGCGGCAGCGGTATTTGCGGGGATGATCATGATCCTCACGCCGGACCGGCGGATCGCGGCGGCGGGCTTTCTTCTCGCGGCCTTCCATCCGGCAGGCTACTACGGCTGGGCGGCGGTGCGGATCTACCGGGACGCGCTGGTCCCGCCGGTCCTTACGATCCTTGTGAGCTGTCTGCTTGCCGTCTTTTTCCTGAGGGAAAAGCCGGTGGTGAAGAGCGTCCCGTGGTTCGCGGGGCTTTCCATGAGCTTTGCGCTGTTCCGCCACCTCAGGGAGGATTCCGTCTGGATCCTGCCGCTGGTCGTTACGGCGCTCGCGCTGACGGTGCTCGGGAGGGCTTTTGCAGGCGTTCAGGCAGGACGTTCCGAAGAGAAGGCTGCCGGGAACAGCGCTGAGGAGCCCGGCAGGAAGAACGCCGGAGCAGCCGCCTGCAGCGGTCCCGCGGCCTGCGTGGCCGCAGCGGTCCTGTGCATCGCCCCCTTTGCTTTAAGCATGGCGCTCGGGAGCGCCATCTCCGCAAAGAATGAGGCGTATTACGGGCTCCGGGTGGAAAACGACCGCGTGAAGGGCAGCTTCGCCGAAATGATGGAGCTGATCGGGAGCGTCGACGACCCGGGAGTGAACGACCTGGTCTGGATCACCAGGGACATGCTGTTCCGGTGCGTGGATGCGAGCCCCACGCTGAAGCAGATGGAAGAGGGGATCCGGTACCGCTACGAGGAGAGCGCCGCGCACCAGGAGACGCCGGACGGTGAGAAGGTGTCCGAGGTCATGGGGGACTATACCCAGTGGATCCTGAGGAACGCGTTCTACGATTACGGCCTCTACCGGGACGCCGCGCAGACAGAGGAGGTCTTAAGCGGTATCGTGGACGAGCTCAAGGCAGCCTACGCGGACGGAACGCTGAAAAAGGACGCGAGGATCCACCTCTCGTCCCAGGGGCGCGGCATGACGGCCGGGGAGCTTCTCGCGTATACCGGAAGGACGGCGGCCGGGATGGCAAAGCTTGCCGTGTGCGGCGGGCTTAAGTCCTTTTACCCGTTTATCAGCCGGACCTCCGGGGAGACGCGCAAGGCATACGAGTTCGTTCTCGGGATCAGCCTCGGCGAGGAGACGGTCCTGAGCGGCGCCTACCGCGCGGCGGACGCGGTCTTCGGGGTCCTTGTCTGGGTGTTCCGCTTATTGCTGGCGGCCATGCACGCGGCTGCGGCGGTGCTGTTCTTCCGCGGTGCCGCGAGGTGTGTGAAGGACCGGGCGGCGGCTCCGGAGCTCCTGCCGGCGCTTGTCTCCGCGGCAGGACTCGTCTTAAGCGCCGCAGCCCTCGTGTACATGATCACGGCCTTCACCTCGTTCCTTCCGGAACAGTTTTTCTACAACTACACGACCGGGTTCTATCCGCTGGTCCTTGCGGCGGATACGGTCCTGATCATCATGTATCTGAATGAAAAGAGGGCGTAAACAGGAAGCAGCAGGTTTGATCTGATAAAAAGATCTGGTAAGAAGACCTGATAAGAAGATCTGATAAGAAGATGAGAGAGATCCGATTTCGCGACAACGTAACATGGATGAGCTTTCTCCTGACACTGCTTGTGATCCTTGCGCATTCCATGAATGCCGGCCTGTTTCTCGGGGAGGCGGCGGAAGGGAGCGCGGCCGACGCGGTACAGACTGTCTTCGGCTGGAGCTTCGCGCAGATCGCGGTACCGGGCTTCTTTATGCTGTCCGCGGCGCTGTTCTTCCGGGATTACCGGATCCGTGACACACGGGAAAAGTTCCTGCGGCGCGTGCGGAGCCTGCTGATCCCGTATCTTCTTTGGAACACGCTCTACTACCTCGGCTATGTGATCGCGACCCGTCTTCCGGGGCTTTCGGCCCTGGTCGGCGTCGCGAAGGCGCCGCTGGACGTAAGGACCGTCCTGAAGGCTGTCTTCCTCTATGAGTACAACTACGTCTTCTGGTATCTGTTCCAGCTGATCCTCCTTACGCTTCTTTCGCCCCTCATCTACTGTATCGTCCGGCAGCCGTACGCCTTTGCGGGGACGATGTTCCTTCTTGCCGTGGTGATCTTCCTCCGCGCGGACCCGACAGTCCTGAACGCGGACGCCTGCTTTTACTACACCGCGGCCGCGTTTGTCACGGTGCACGCAAGGCCGAAGCGGCGGCGCACGTACCGCATCGACCTGGACGACGACTGGGAGCGTGCCGCGTTCCGGAGGCGCTGGAGGCCGCGCCAGACGGTCTCGTCGCTGGTCATGTTCCTGCTCGCGCTGCTGTTCCAGTGGCTGGCGGTGAAGACGGCGAACGACCTTCCTGTCGTCCTCTGCCGGCTTACCGGCGCGGCCGGCGTCTGGAGCTTTCTCATGTCGCTCCCGCTGCCGCGCCCGGCGGAGTTCATGTACGACACCTTCTTTATCTACGCGTTCCACTTCGCGCCGGTGCGCCTGATCAATAAAGGGCTCGCGCGGGCCTTCCGGGGGAACGGGACAGCCGCGATCGTGCTGTTTTTCCTCATGCCTGTCCTGATCGTCTGCCTGGCGGAGGCGGTCTGTGCCTTTGGAAGGAAGCGCCTGCCGTTCCTTTTCAGCCTGTTTACAGGCTCAAGGCACCAGAGGGAAGAGTAGAAGACAGAAAAAAGGCCGGCACGCCATCAGGCGCGCGAAGGTCCGGAAAAACAAAGAAGCTGAACACAAAGAAACGCCCCGTATCACCGGCAAAGCCGTGACGCGGGGCGTTCTTTATATCTTTGTTCAGATCTGTTGTTCCCGGTGCGCGCGTGCGCATCCTAAGCGGAGCGTTTATCTCAGCAGGGGTCTTCTCCCACTGAGAATAAGCTTGCGGGATCATCCTCAGCTTCCCTGTACATACGCGACGCCGGGATCCCCTCCGGAGCCGGAGGTACCGGGACCGCCCTCCGTGTGGTGGGCGCTTTCCTGGCCGGGCGTATTGCCCGCGTTCCCGGAAGGCGGCGCGTCAACGATCAGCGCGTCTGCCTGGCTCGTGCCCTCGCCGCTGCCCTGCGTAGGCTGTACCGCGGCGCTTGTTGCCTGCACAGGGGCCGCAGAGCCCGTTTCAGGGGTTTCCGTAACGGAACCGGGAGGAGCAGCCTGGACGATGCCGGAGGCGTTCTCCGGGGCGGCAGCGCCCTCAGGGACGACAGCCCCGGTCTCCGGGACGGCTGCTTCCGCGCCGGACTGCGCGGGAGCCCCAGCGGCGGCGCCTTCAGAGGACGCGGCGCCCTCGGCAGCACCGGCATCCTCCGCTGCTGCTTCCGTCTCGGGAACGATCAGCGTGCCGGAGGAGGTAAATTCATACTCCTGGCCGTCTATGACCTGCTTCCCGGTCTGCATGACGCCGTCCTTGTTGGAATAGTACCAGTTCCCGCCGTCGGAGATCCATCCGGTGGAAAGGGCGCCGGTATTGTCGAAGAAGTACCATTTTCCGCCGATGCTGCGCCAGCCGTGCCGCATGATGCCGGACGCCTCGCCGTCAAAGTAGTACTTTTTCCCGTCCATGGTCCGCCAGCCGGTGTAGACCGTGCCGTCATCGTTCATGTAGTAGGAATGGCTTCCGTCGTTGATCAGCGTGCCCTTCTGCATCCGGTAGTTCTTGTAGTAGTACCAGACGCCGCCGATCTGCCGCCATGTGTCCGCGGGGGTCTTGTCCCCGATCTCCTTGAACATGAGATCGATGTCCACGCCGTCCGGGATCCCGTCGACCGTGCCGGACTCCGTGCCCTGCCACATGACCGGGTTTTTATACTTGTAGAGGCGCTCGTATGCCGCGACCCAGACCGGGTATTTGGAAAGCGCGTTCATGTCGAGCTTGTTCGCGAGCCAGTTGTCGTTCGCGTAGAGGATGGGGTAGTAGCCCGCGTCGCTGATCTTCTTCATGAACGCGTTGACGCACTTCGTGATCTCGTCCTTTGGAAGACGGCCCAGCGTCTCCGCGTTCTCCGCGTCGAAGGCGATGGGGTAGGAAATGGGGTAGTCCTTGATGATGTCGAGGACAAAGTCCGCTTCCTTTTCCGCCATTTCCACGGTGGTCGCGTAGGAGTAGATATACGCGCCCAGCCTGATGCCAGCCGCGTCCGCCTCACGCGCGTTCTTCTCGAACATGGGATCCAGCTTGTTCTGGTAGCGGGTTCCCAGGAAGACGAAGTCGACATCGTGCGCCTTGGCCTTCTTCCAGTCGATCTCGCCCTGCCAGTGGGAAACGTCGACGCCGCGCCGGATCACGCCCCTGACGGTCTCGCCTTCCTCAAACAGCCGGTAGACGCCGGGGGAGACGCGGCTCAGCTTTTCTGCCGCGAACGCCGTTCCCGGAACAGCTGCAAGCGTGACGGAGAGCAGCGCGGCGATCAGTGCCTTGCATCGTTTCATAGTCTGTCCTGTCCTTTATAGTCTGTAGCTTTCGGGGCTTTAAGGCGGTCTTCCGCCTGTTTTTCCGAAAAAGAGGGTAAATGAAACGGCGCCCGCCGCGCGGACGCCGCAAGTGTGTTAAGAAACTGGCATTCAGTTGCTTCCGGGACCGCTCGACTGCCCTGCTTCAAGCGGGGACTGCGCAGCTGCCTGCGTCTGTGTCGCGGAAGGATCTGCGGAAGAGGAGCTGCTGCCTGCGGAACCCCATCCCGCCGGCGCGCCTGAGCCGGAATCAGAAGCATAGCTTCCGTTGGAGCCAGGGCTGTTCTCGGAGGACGTCGAGGAGGCTGCCGGAGAGGAGGCGCCTGAAGAGCTTCCGCTCACGCCGGGACCTGTGGTCGCGTCAGACGGAAGGCCCTGGCCGCTCTTGTCCTTGTTTCCGGGGCTCGTGTTCCCGTTGGTGGAGGACTGGCCGGCGCTGCTGCCCGTTCCGGAGGACGTGGAGCCGGATGCCGAGGTCCCCGAAGAGGTGGAGGCCGCCGTCGTGCTTACCTCGGTCGCGCTGATGTTGCCGCCGCCCGTGTAGGCGCCGTTCGCGTCGAAGGTATACGGGTTGCCGTCGATGGTCAGCGTGGTGCCGGAGACCATCTTGCCGTCCGTGCCGAGATAGTAGTAGGTGTTGTTCGTGTGGATCCAGCCGGTCATCATGTGGCCGTTCGTGTCAAAGAACATCCAGGAGCCGTTGATGTTCTTCCAGCCGTGGACCATCTTGCCGTAGTCGGCGCCCTCGTCCGGGTTCATATAGTAGCGGTTCGTACCGTCGGAAAGCCATCCGGTCTTCATCTTGCCGTCGCTGCCGAAATAGAAGTAGGTGCCGTCGATCTGCTGCCACCCGGTCTTCATCTTGCCGTCCGTGCCGAAATAGTACCACTCGCCGTCGATGGGCCTCCACTTGAACACGCAGCGCCCGTCAGAGCGGAAGTAATACCAGCTTCCGTCCATGTCCCTCCAGCCGGTCGCCATCTCGCCGGAGCCGCGCATGAAGAAGTAGTCGTCGCCGACCTTCAGCCAGTTCTCCTGCACCAGGGTGCCGTCCTCGAGGCAGTAGTACCACTTGCCGTTATCCTTGACCCAGCCCGTGGACATCAGGCCGCTCTCGGAGAAATAGTACCATTTGGAATCGATCTTCTTGAAGCCCTTGGTCATGGAGCCGTCGGACAGATCCATGTAATAGTACCCGTCCTTTGTCTGGATCCATCCCTTATGGATAGAACCCTCGCTGTCATAGTAGACCCAGCCCCCGTTCTGTGAAACCCAGCCGGTGGCGGCATATGAAGTCATGCAGGGCGCCGCGGCGAGCGCAAGGACCAGTGCGGCTGCAGCCATCCTGCCTGAAAATCTGTTCCGTCTCATGAACGATCCCCTCCTTAATCCACTTGTATCTGATATTTACATAATATGGATCTCTTAACTGTTTCGATTATAGCACCCGTGTCTCTGATAGAAAAGTGTCCGAGTCCGTAATAAATCATTACATTTTTTGTAACTGCGAAGCATCCCGAGTCGGGGTGCATTGTACACTCCATTAAATTGCCATTGCCTTTTTATAATAGTCCTTCGCGTACCGGTACATGACGAGCGTGTAGTCGCCGAAGGTCTTGCCGAGGCTGCCCTTGTAGACCGCCCAGAGCGTCCAGAGGAAGCCGCCGAGCGCCATGTACGCGTAGATCACCATGCGTTCCTCGTCCGACGGGGCGCGCCCGAAATAGAGCTCCATGAGAAGCTCCGTCTGCGCTTCGCTGTAGTAGGAGTAGATCGCGCACATCGCGATGTCGATCAGCGGGTCCGCCATTCCTGCGTACTCCCAGTCGATCAGGCGGACGGTGTCACCCGCTGAACCGTTTTCCGGTACGAAGATAAAGTTCGTCGCCACGCTGTCGATATGCGAGAATGCCTCCGGGCGGCCGAGCGCCGCGAGCCGGTCAAGAAGCGTTTCCATGCGGCCGCGCACCTCCATGTAATCCTCGAACGGGATCCCGCCGTGGTTCAGGCAGAGTCCCTCGTAGAAGCCGATGCGCTCGCGGATGTCGAACCGGTGGTCCACCTTTGCACCCGAGGCGTGGAAGGCGCGCAGAAGCGCCATGCACCGCCCCATATCCTCAGGGCTTTCCGGGTCGGCGTTCCTGGAACCGTTGTAGTAGACGGAGATCTTGTAGCCGTTCTCCGGGTTAAAATAGAGCACCTCCTCGCAGATCCCGAGCTTCCCGGCCACCTGGTAGTTTTCATACTCCTCCGCGCGGCTGATCAGCTGCTCCGTCCCGACGCCCGGGATGCGGCAGATATAATGCCTGTCCCCGACGGAGAACAGGAACGACTGGTTCGTCATGCCGGCCTTCAGGCAGCGGATCTCGCGGATCTCCGACTCCGGGACGCGGAAGACGCGGGAAATGAGCTCCATGGCCTCGTTGTCGGAATGATCCTGGTAGCTTTGATCGAAGAGCCGCAGCTCCTCGAGGTTTTCGAATTCGTAGACCTCGTCGTCCGCCCTGCGGTTGATGCACATCTCCGGCGAGACCTTTTTCCCCTTGTTCTGCTTTAAGAGGTCGATGTAGACGTTCTCCCAGTAGTACTGCTCCTTGCCGGGCTCCCCGTACGCCTTTTCAAGGGCCGGGAGGAGGACGGAGGAGAATTCACTCGACAGGCAGACCGGTCCGTACATGACGTCGGCATCCTCCCCGCCGATCTGCACATCAGTGATCACGTCCTTCTTGTTTACCGAAAGCACCCATTCGCGCGTCTTTCCCTTTTTAAAGACGGAAGAGTACCAGGCCCCCGGCTCGTAGGCGTGGAAAATGTTGTTCCGCATCCAGTTGTCCGAGGAAAGAAGGTACATGTTCCGGCCGGCAAGGAGCTTCCGGGCATAGTAGACCGAGGAGATATTGTTCTTGTCCGCGAAATCCGGGTTGTAGAGAAGCTTTACGCCGAATTTGTCGACAAGATAGTCGAATTTCTCCTTAAGATACCCCACGACGAGGACGATGTCGCTGATGCCGGCTTCCTGAAGCTGCCGGATCTGGCGCTCGATCATGCGCTCTCCCTTGACCTTCAGAAGGCCCTTCGGCAGATCGTAGGTCAGCGGCACGAAGCGGGAGCCGAAGCCCGCCGCCATGATGACGGCGCCGTCCATGCGGAAAGGCTTAAGAAACTCCATACCGGCAGCGGTGACGCTGCGAGTCCGGGGATCGATGAGTCCCTCCGCGGCAGCGGAAGAGAGGAGCGCGTTGATGCTGCCGAGCGAAAGCGAAAGCTGTTTCGCCAGGGAACGCTGCGTGCTGTCAGGATGTTCAAGAAGTTCGCGGAGAAGAAATGCGGTACGGTTCATAGTCACCTCGAAAAAGACGGACCCAAGATGGATCTTGCAGGTCTGAATGTTCAAAAATAGAAGAAAACAATAACTTTGTGAACATTATAGCACTGGGAATGACAAATGAACAGAAATAATTTTGTGGATCTGGCAGGCAGCCGCCTTCCGGGAACGGTGCAGGCGGATCACTTCCTTATATAATATGGAGGAAGGATCATCCACATCGGAGCAGCAGAGGCCATTCCGATATACGGACAACCATGAATAATACCTGCGTCAGGCCATGGAGGAGCAGAAGCCGCAGTCCATGAAGAATCTGGAGGGAAAGATCCGCATTTCATGACCCGCTCCGTAGCCCGCGGGAACCCGGTTTTACACAGATTGTACAAAAATCTGTACAATTTTCGGCGCAAACCGGATTCCTGTAATATTTCTGTAAGGAAATGTCTACAGAAATGCTATGGAAATTCAATATCGGGTGCTTTATACTAAGCCTGTAACCGGAAGGAATGGCATGCCTGTAAGGTATTTGTAAGTTGTTTTTTTGCCTGAAAGGTTGTAAAATTTCTTCGTACGCAATTAGGAATTTCAAAGGTTTCAAAAAAACAAAAAGGAGAGTGCATTTATTATGAGAAAGCAGACCAAAATTGCTGCAATCGTTTCCGCAGCAGCGCTTCTTGCAATCGGTGCATCCATGACCTCTTTCGCAGCTACCGGCTGGCAGGAAGAAGATGGCACATGGGTCTACTACAACAAGAACGAAGAGCGTGTTACCGAAGAGTGGGAGAAGTCCGGTGACAACTGGTTCTACCTTGATGACAACGGCGAGATGGCTGTTGACGCCCTGATCGAGGACGACGACGACTACTTCTATGT
>Ga0129307_1002196_pt1 | contig 16553 bp, 15 predicted proteins | sample P1105metagenome_FD_94437 | JGI IMG/M metagenome (GOLD analysis project Ga0129307, IMG submission 94437) | Capybara group fecal microbial communities from Wisconsin, USA - P1105 metagenome | ecosystem: Host-associated > Mammals > Digestive system > Large intestine > Fecal | place: USA: Wisconsin... | reverse complement strand
ATTCACCACAAAAGAGTTGGTATGGTTGGAAGAGATGACGGATTGTGAAAGCCGACTCAAAAGAAAAGTCGCATTGTTACAAGCAAGTTTAAACAGCATGAAGGATTTATTAGGGGAACACGACGAGCAAAGCACTAGAGGATGTGATTAACGAGTTATACGGATTGGCTTTAGACCTGTTACATCAAGGACAGGAAGAAGCACTTAAGTTAGCAGCTCTTATTGGGAAACTTTCGGGGGGTAATCAAATGAGTTTTTATGGGGATCAGGACGTTAAATGTCCGTTCTATTCAAAATCAGATATCGCATCCATAAGCTGTGAAGGTGTTGAAAACAACATGGCCACTAAAAACATCTTTAGATTGCCATCGGGTGCGATGCTGAAAGAAGATAAAGACAAGTATATGTGTAAGTATTGCAATTGCGACTACGAAAAATGCCGAGTTTACAAGATGTTGATGGCAAAATATGAGTAAGAAAAGTCCCTTCGGGGACTTTTTTTAATAGTCATAAGAAATGAGTGGATAAGTAAAGCGAACCGGGTGATAACCCACCACTAGATGTGGAAAAGTGCATAAATACAACATATTGCGGTGAAAAAGTGGTGTGGGTAGAAAACCGAACAAACCAAAAACTACAATTAAACCATGCAGACGAATAAACAAGAGGTTTCGCATACCTCAACAGGCAGAAAGCCGATAAATTGGAAAAAAATTAAATCAGAATACTACAAAGGTTCTTCGATGACTTCTCTGTCAGAGACCTATCATGTCTCAAAAAGCACGATTTCCGTAAGAGCAAAGAAGGAAAAGTGGCAAGAAGGCAGGGAAAAACGCAATAAAAAAATCGAACAAAATGTAGAGAAAGAAATTATTGCGAAGAAAACCGAGTATGAACAAGCCTTTTTAAGTGCCTTATTTGAGTTAACCACCAAGACGATGGAAGGCATCAAATGTTGTGCGAAGAAAGACTCAAAGTCCTTAAGAAACTATGCATCAATTCTAAAAGACCTAAGAGACATTGGTGTATATCGTTCTAACCTCGATGTCGAAGAGCAGAAAGCACGTATTGAGAAGCTAAACAGGGATGTCGAGAAAGACACACCCGGAAACACTGTATTTGAATTGGAGTTGTCGGATGAGTACACGAAATAATGTGACAAAAATACTTCTCCCAACACCTACAGAGAAGCAGAAAATCCTTCTAAAAGAAACGCACAGACACGTTGGATATGGCGGGGCGAGGGGTGGCGGCAAGAGTATGGGTGTCAGAATGAAGTCAACAATTCTTGCAGGTGCGTATCCGGGAATCAGGGAAATGATTGTCAGAAAGACATATCCCGAATTATTGGCAAACCACATCTTACCCATGATGGAGATGCTTCATTGCGGAAACAATAATGGCTTTTGCCGATACAACGAAGCAAAAAAGATGATGATATTTGCCAACGGCTCATACATCATGTTTCGATATTGCGATAGTGAAAAGGATGCAGATAGATACCAAGGAACAGAAGTAGACGTTTTGTTTTTGGATGAAGCGACAATGCTTACCGAGACACAGATAAAGAAGTTAAACACCTGTGTGAGAGGTATCAATAATTATCCCAAGAGGACATATTACACTTGTAACCCCGGTGGAGTAAGCCACGGATACATAAAACGTCTTTTTATAGACAGAAAATTCAAGGACAGAGAGAAACCTGAAGACTATGCCTTTATACAGAGTTTGGTAACAGACAATGAACCACTCATGAAAAGTCAGCCTGAATACGTTGCAGAGCTAGAATCTCTTCCACCTGCTTTAAAGAAAGCGTGGTTAGAAGGCAGATGGGACGTATTCGAAGGAGCATACTTCGAAGAATTCAGAGAGACACCCGATGCCGAAAAGATTGCGGCAGCAGGTCTAACCGAAGAAGAAGCCTTGATGCAAAGACGTTGGACTCATGTTATTAAGCCGTTTGACATTCCACCCGATTGGAAAATCCTAAGAGGATACGATTGGGGATTCGGAAAACCTTTTTCATGTGCGTGGTATGCATTATCACCCGAAGGCAACGGCCCTATGAACGGAGTTCTTTACAGAATCCTTGAATTGTACGGATGTACAAGCACACCAAACGAAGGTGTTAAGTGGACTAACAAGAAACAGTTTAAAGAGATAGCACGAATAGAGAATGAACATCCTTGGCTCAAAGGCAAAAGGATTCTAGGAATAGCAGACCCTTCCATATGGGATGGCTCACACGATGCAAACGGTGTATCACCTGCACAAGAAGCAGAGAAAAGCGGACTGTGGTTTGAGAAGGGAAACAATGAACGTATTCCCGGATGGATGCAAGTAAGAGAGCGAATGAAGTTTGATGAAAACGGATACGCAAAGCTTTACTTCTTCGAAAATTGCAAAGCAATCATCAGAACCATGCCTTTGATGATGTATGACGAACACATAGTGGAAGACCTAGACAGCGACCTAGAAGACCATGCCTGTTTAGTGGGAGACACACAAGTTCTCACAGATAAGGGATATAGGTGTTTCAAAGAATTAGAACAGGAAGGATACGTAATATCTCATGATGGGCAAAAACACAGATATAAAGATTGTGGCATAACCAAGCGCAAGGTAGAAGTGTTCGAAGTCGAATTAGAAGATGGAACAAAATTCAGAGGAACACCTGATCATCCAATAATGCTATCTGATGGAACATGGTGTCCCATATCTAAACTTTTAGGGAAGGATGTAAAAACATGGAAGTCATAGTAATATCGCCCAAACATCAGATGTTCAATGGAGAAAATTTTTATTTGTGCGGAAGTTATTATCAACACAATGGGAAAAGACTCCATAGAACAGTATGGGAATTTCACAATGGCGAAATACCAAAGGGATATCACATACATCACATCGATGGAGATAGAAATAATAACAGCATCGAGAATTTGCAGATGATTGAAGGGAAAAAACACGGACATCTTCATGGCAAAGAAGAAGCAAGAATAGAAAAGTCAATGGAGAATATGAAAAAGGCACAAGTTGAAGCCAAGAAGTGGCATGGCTCACAAGAAGGATATGCTTTTCACTCTCAATTAGGCAAAAAGAATTTTGAAAACCGCACACCGATAACGTACAAATGCACTTATTGTGGCAAGGAATTTCAAAGTAAGCGTATTTTTGGCGAAAATAGCAACCATTTTTGCCATCAGAATTGTAAGGCAGCTTTCAGAAGGAGAAGAGTTAGAAATGAAGGTAAAAAGTGTTAAGCGTGTAGGAGAGGAAGATGTTTATAACATGACTGTCGAAGACACGCATGACTTTATCATTCAAGGTGGAGTAATTTCCCACAATTGTGATGACCTTCGATACGTATGTATGTATTCACCCACACCACCAAGAATCATTCAGGAAGAAGAAGTACACTTCTTCGACCCATTAAATCAATATACAAAATCCAAATATTAAGGGGGTTTATATGGCTAAGAGACAAGCACAGAGCTTAGAAGCACAAATTGCCCAAGCAGACATAGACAGAAGGGCAGCAGAGATGGCAATGCCTACTCCACAGGAGATTAAAGACAAAATCACGGATCAGGAAGTGATGAAGGCAGCAGAAATATTGAGAAAGTACAAGGAAGGCAAAGCACATCTTGAAAACAAAATCATTGCAAATGAACAGATGTGGAAGCTCCATCAATGGGAAGAGTACAAGGCAAAGGTTGATAAGAATTTCAAACCCAAGACAGCATGGCTGTGGTCAAGCATCATAAGCAGACACGCAGATGTCATGGATTCTTATCCTACGTGTAACTTTAGACCTAGACAGGAAGATGATAAAGCCGAAGCAAAAAGATTATCGTCAATTGTTCCTGTCATCTTAGAGCAGAACCACTACGAAGAAACCTACTCAGACGTTGCACTTTATATGTTAAAGCAGGGCGGATGCGTACAGGGAATCTTTTGGGACACAAGTAAGCTTAACGGACTTGGAGACATTTCGGTTAAGAAAATTGACCTCATCAACCTGTTTTGGGAACCGGGAATTACCGACATCCAAGAGTCAGAAAACCTCTTCAACACAGAGCTTGTATCAAACAGAATCCTTGAGCAACGTTATCCACAATGTGTGGGTAAACTTGGTGGACAAAGTATTTCCCTGGCCAAGTATCTGTACGATGACAACGTATCCACAGACGGAAAATCGGTTGTAGTGGATTGGTATTACCACACAGAGTATAACGGCAAGAAAGTTCTTCAGTATTGCAAGTTTGTAAACAACATTGTGTTGTACGCTACCGAGAACGATACGGAAGTACCCACGGCAGATGCAATAGACCCGGTAACACAGCAACCTATAAAAGTACCCACAGGCCCTTCAATGGCAGAGAGAGGACTGTATGACCACGGATTGTATCCATTTGTTTGTCAGGCATTATATCCCATTGAAGGCTCTATCTGTGGTTTAGGTGTCATCGATGTAGCAAGAGATGCACAAATGCAGATAGATGTAATGAACCATGCGGTAACAAGCAACACAGCACTTGGAGCAAAGCCAAGATACTTTTCAAAGAACAATGGCGCAATCAACATGGAAGAATACACGGACTATGAGAAAGACATAGTCAACGTAAGCGGAAGCCTTGATGAAACAAACATCAGACTCATCGAGACTAAACCTTTGTCACCGACTTATGTAGATGTCTTAAGCCAAAAGATTGATGAGTTAAAGTACGTAACCGCAAACCAAGATGTAAATAACGGTGCCGCACCCAATGGAATAACAGCAGCATCCGCTATTGCAGCCTTACAGGAGACAAGCGGTAAGGTATCAAGAAACTCAAACAAGGTGTTCTACAGAGCGTTCAGGGAAGTATGTTCTCAGATAGTTGAGCTTATCAGACAATTCTACGATGTACCTAGAACCTTCAGAATTGCCCCGGACTCAATGGGAGAAGAGTTTGTTCAGTATTCAAACGCAGGACTCACACTCCAAACTCAGAATTTGGTTGGAATGCCCATGGGCCTTAGAAAGCCTGAGTTTGATATAAGCATCACGGCAGAAAAGGCAAATCCTTACAAGAAGATGGAGCAAAACGAGTTAGCACTTAACTTTTATAACCTTGGCTTCTTCAATCCTCAGATGTCGGATCAGGCACTTGCTTGTTTGGAGATGATGGACTTTACAGGCAAAGACGAAATCATGCAGAGGATAAGGTCAAACGGAACGCTTCTTGAGATGTTAACACATTTTCAGCAGGTGGCTCTCACATTGGCACAGAAGTACGAACCAAAGCTTGTACCCGATTTGGCAAACATTGTAATGGGTCAGGGCGGTCAGCCTTTACCTTCCGGGGAAGAAGTTAATTTAGAAACCAATGAAGAACCCACACACATGGCGAAAGCAAGAGAACAGGCAAGGGAGACAACACAGGCAGAATGATAAACATAACATTTACAGACAACGAGAAATCAGAAATCGTCCTTGAGATAAAAGGACACGCAAATTATGGAGAAGAAGGCAAGGACATTGTATGTGCAGGTGTATCGACATTGTTCTACACCTTGGCAAACGTCTTGGAAGACAACAAGAAGATGCTTAAGACCCTTAACTACGAAATGGAGAAGGGAGAAGGCACACTCTTGGTAACTCCCAAGGAAGAATACCAAGGAAACGTACAGGTCATGCTGTTAACCGTTCTCACAGGATTCAATTTAATGGCTTCAAACTATCCACACAACGTAAAGCTAGTTGTCGGAAGACGAGTAGAAAAGGGTGTGGGTAGAGAAAAAGCATAGACAAAAAGTAACATGATTATAGAGCCGTTCACTATACGAACAGAGACCAAGAAAGGAGCGCATATGCTCAAAGAATTTGACATTCAGTTGTTTGGCGAAGGCGGTGGAGAAGGTTCTTCAAGCGCAGAAGGATCAGGAAGCACCGAATCAGCCGTGGTAGACAACGCAGCAGGAGAAGAAATACCTGCCTTTATCCCTGAAAAGGCAAAGGACATCTACAGAAAGGCAAAGAATGCAGAGCTTCAAAAGCAGAAGAATTTGAAGCCGAAGGCAGCAGAAGTCCACGAAGAGTCGAAACCACCGATTCAAGAATCCTCACACATACCATTTGAAGACTTGATTAAGTCTGATGAGTACAAAGAGGAACACAAAGCCTATATGGACAAGACCATAAGCAATAGGCTCAAGAAGTACAAGGACATCGAGGCCAAGGATTCAAAGATGAGTCAGGTATTATCTGTGGTAGCGCAGAAATACAACCTAGACCCATCAGCAGAAGACTACCTAGACAAGCTAACGGAAGCGGTCAACGCAGACGATGCCTACGTAGAAAATTATGCGATTGAGCATAACCTTTCAAACGATGAAGCACGTAAGCAGATTGATATGCAAAGAAGGCTTGATGCCTACGAAGCAGATAAGAAGGCAAGAGAGGAAGCGGCAGAAAAGAATGCCCGAACCCAAAGACTTGTCGAAGCTGCTGCAAGGGCGAAAGCGGTTTACCCGGAATTCGATTTGGAGAAAGAGATGCAGAATGAACGCTTTGTTCGTCTGTGTCAGGCAACAAACGAAGACGTATTGGCCGTTTACCAAGTAGTACATCATGATGAGCTTATGCAAAGACAAGGATTGGCAATCTCACAGAGAGCATCTCAGCAGATAGCGAATGCCGTTGCATCGAATTTCAAACGTCCTGTCGAAAATGGTTTATCCTCACAGGCTTCAGCAATCGTAAATCAAGATTTCCGACATATGAACCTAGCTCAGGTCAGGGCATATGCGGATGAGCAAAGAAGAGCGAGGAGAAACTAAAACATCTCCTTGCGAAAGGAGACCATTATGAAGAAATTTAACTTACAGCTTTTTGATTGGACAGTACGCACAGACCCCGGAACACTTGAAGTTAACCCTGTTAACAGAACAAGTGACAACACAACAGGTAACGATTTCTCCCCCACAATGAAGACCTTCTACGATACTTCTCTCTTAGAGAACGCAAGAGAAGCATCAGTCTTCACTCAGTTGGGTAAGAAGCAGCCTATGAAGGGCAACAAGGTTGAATGGAGAAAGTTCAACACCTTCGAAAAAGCTCTTGCACCTTTAACAGAAGGTGTTATCCCTGCAGGTAAGACCTTTGGTATGACCAAGATTGAAGCCACCACAACACAGCACGGTGACTACACAGCAGTATCAGACAGACTTGAGCTTGAGTCTTATGACGATGTAATCTATGGCGCATCCGAAGAAATGGGCGCAGCAGGTGGTGAAACCTACGATACCTTAACAAGAAACATCATCGTAGCAGGTAACTCAGTAGCTTATTGTCCTACCATTTCAGGTTCAACAGAGACAGCCGTTGCATCAAGAAAGGCTCTTGATAAGACAGCAACATTGACCCCCAAGATGGTAAACAAAGCTGTTACATGGCTTAAGAAGAACAAAGCACCTAGATTCTCAGGAAACACATATGTAGCCGTTATCCATCCTTCAGTTGCAGAAGACCTTCGTGAATCAGCAGAATGGAAAGAGTTCCACAAGTACGCAGACCTTGACCCCATCTTCAAGGGCGAAATCGGAACACTTCACGGATGCCGTTTCATCGAATCCAACGAAGCAAAGGTATGGAGAGGTGAAGACCTTACAGAAGGTTCAAGATACCTTACTGTTAAGACCGCCATCACACAGGCTTCAGCAACAGTAGCCGTTAAAGAAGCAATCACTTCCGCAGATGCAACAGCACTTGCAGGAAGAACAATCTTTGACGAAGACGGAAACGAATACACAATTTCATCTGCAACATCAGGTGCCGCAGGTAGCGCATCACTTACACTTTCAGCAGCAATCACAATTTCTGCAAACAAAGTGTTAGCACCTACAGGTGGCGCAGCATCAGGTGATTCTGTATACGCTACATTGTTCTTGGGCAAGGATGCATTTGGTGTACTTGAACCCACAGGCGAAAGCTTTGAGATGATTGTAAAGGACAGAAGTCAGATTGGCGGCCCTCTCAATCAGTTCTCAACAATCGGTTACAAGTTTAACCACGGTGCGAAGATTCTTTATCAGGAAAGAATGCTTCGTGTAGAATCCGGTTCATCTTACGCTGATACAGACGAAGAAAACTAAGATCAGGAAGGGGGAGATTCGCCATCTCCCCCTAAAAGGAGAAAAAACATGGCAGACGAAAACAAGAAAGAAAAAGTTGTATCAGAAGATACAAAGAAAGAAAAAAAGTTAGTAGAGAGAACGCTTCCACTTTTGGAAGACCCCAATGCACCACAGGAAGAATACTTCAGCGTTAACTTCAAAGGCTATCGCATTAAGCGTGGAGTAACGGTTAAAGTCCCGGAAGAGTTAGCAGAAGTAATCGATAACGCAGACAAAGGCAAGGTAGCTGCATTAAAGTATGCACAAGAAAAAGCCTTGAGAGAACCTTAAACAATTGGGGGATAGGCTTTAAGCCTTTCCCCCTTTTTTAGGAGATAAGAGATGACAATAAGAGAAGCCATAGACAGAGTAGACACATCAAATCCGAACACAATATCAGAAGAAGAGAAAATCAGATGGTTATCCCTTCTTGATAATTCTATATATACAGACATCTATAAGACACATTACTTAAACCCCTGTGAAGAGAAGAGGACATTTGAGCCTTATTCGGTAGACAACACAGAGAAAGAGTTGTTTGTGCCTTATCCTTATGATGAGTTATACCCGGCATACCTTCAGATGAAGATAGACGAAGCCAACAAGGAAACAGACCGTTATAACAATTCAGCGGTTATGTATAACTCATACTTAGAAGACTACACACACCACTATCACAAGACTCATAGACCCATCAATAGAAACAATTTTCGTATTTGGGGGTAGACATGAATACATATCCTTACTTAAACAGCATCAGAAGATATAAAGAATCAATACAAACCTTCGCAGGCCTAAATCATAACGCATTCTGTTCCGAGGAACAGTTCTACGATATGAAGAATATGTCTACGAAGGATTTTCCATTTGTATCGACAAGACCATTAAGAGGTAAAATCGCACCATTAAATAACCCTTTGGGCCTTATGTCCAAGGAAGAGTTGGTATGGGTTGATGAGGTAACGGAGAATAACGAGACAACAGTCAAATTGTTCATCAACGGAGTAGCAAAGACCACACCCACCTTGGAGAACAGCGAAAAGAAGTTATATAAGATGGGTGCTTACATCATAATCTTACCGGATAAAGTATGGTACAACACCAAAGACGATACATCGGGAACGATGGATGCAAGTCAAGCATACGAAAGCACATCTATCACCATGACACAGGTAAATGCCAAGGGTGAAAACATCACAATAGATGGCCAGGCCGTAGACGGACATTATAAGTTAAACACCACAGACGGAAAGACCACCTTAATGGTATATTCCGCAACGGCAAAGATGTGGATGAACGTAGCCACTACCTACTTTAAGATTTCGGCAACAGACATGGGAAAGAACTTTGAGAAGGGCGATGGTGTAAAAATAACAGTCGATATGACAGGCATCACATGGGACAGAGGTAATTATATCTTTGTAAACGATGACGGAGATGGTTTAAGGTCAAATAACTTCGCTATAAGTGACAAAGGTGACGATTACATCATCGTAACAGGACTGTTGGATCAGGCAACAAAAACCTTTACCTTCCCCTTATTCAAAGCAGAGCGCAAGGCCCCGGACATGAAGCACATTTGCGAATGTCAGAATAGATTGTGGGGATGCTCTCTTGACGGACACGAAGTGTATGCATCCAAGTTGGGAGATTGCAAGAATTGGAATTGCTTTGCAGGGATATCCACAGACTCATGGGCGGCTACAGTAGGCTCAGACGGAGTATTCACAGGAGCATTTGCTTACATGGGATACCCCATATTCTTTAAAGAGGATTCAATTTTAAAAATCTCCATTTCATCATATGGAGCGCATTCATACAAAGAAATCGAATGTAGGGGAGTGGAAGAAGGCTCAGACAGAAGTTTAACTCTCTTAAACGAATTGCTTTACTACAAGGGAACAGACGGAGTCTGTGTGTACGATGGAAACTTTCCTCAGAACATCTCCGATGCATTGGGAAAAGAAAGATACACAGAAGCCATCGCCGCAGGAGTAAACGATAAATACTACATCTCGATGAAAGATGCGAATAACTCAAAGACAATGTTTGTATTCGATACATTTACAAACCTTTGGTCAAAAGAGGATGCCTTGTATCCAAAGTACATGGTTAAGCATGATGGAGACATTTTCTATATAGATCAGGACAATTATTTGTATTGCATAAACCACACTCAAGGCACAGAAGAACAAACAGTATCTTGGTTCGTGGAGAGTGGAAACATCGGATACAGAAGTGCAGGAAGTAAATCAAGAAGTCTCCCGGACAGAAAGTATTTGGCAAGGATGAACATACGAATGAATTTATACATGGGAAGCCATGCATCGTTCTATGTAAGTTATGACTCATCCGATAAGTGGGAATACGTATTTGGAATGAGTGGAAAAGGAATCAATTCATTTGCTGTTCCGATAAGACCACACAGATGCGACCACTTCAAGATAAAGATTGTCGGATCAGGCGAAGCCAAAATTCTTTCAATCACAAAGGAGTATGAGGAAGGAAGTGATGTTTGATGTTATCAACCTTTAATCTTCCGGGAAAGAACGTATCTCCCGACAGACAGATGGCGATGATGCGAACATACTTAACTCAGTTAAAAGACGAGATTGAGTCGGAGTTATACAACGTCAAATGGGAGAACCTTTCAAAACCCCTTCAAGACAAGATTAACTCCCTTGAGAAGTATCAAGCGGACTCTGATGACAAAATAAACTTCATCAAAGCCAATTACGTTGAAACCGATTATTTAAGAGCCAATTACATAACGGCACAGCAGATATCTGCAAGTTATGCATCCATATCATATGTTCAAGCAAACTATGCCGATATTGGAAGTCTTAATGCGGTATCAGCAGCAATCAACACATTGAGTGCCAAGGCAATTACAACCGATAATTTATCGGCTCAAACGATTTATGGCTCTCAAATAAGTGGATTAACAATTTCTGCTTCACAGATTACATCAGGAAAGATTAACGCAGCATATATCAATACACAATCGTTTTCGGGATATAGTTTGTGGGTAGCCACACTAATAGCGGCAGGATTGAACGCAGGTTGCGATGATACTCCGGGGCCTGTAACCTTGACTCCCAAATGGGTGTGGTTTCCGTCCTATAACAGATATATGCTTTGTTCGGCAGAGCAAGGAAGACTTGGATAAGGGGGTTAGCATGAATTCACTTGATTTAATATCTTTAAAGAAAAACATAAAAGACTACTTAGATAACATAGGACTTCCGAAGGAAGCCATAAGGCTAGTAATAAAAGAAGTCTATGAAGAAGTAAGTAAAGAAGCAATAAATGAAGCCTTAGAACAGGCAAAAGAACACGAAGAGGGGGAGAGCAAAGATGAGTTATTACAATCCGTTGGACACTCTGAAGAAGATTCAGGATGCAAAGAATGAGCAGAAGCAAAACTCAATAGGCAATCAAGGTAAGGTAGGACTACAGGCAGGAGTCATAAAGCCACAGGCTTCACCCGGTATCAATCCTGATTATCAGTATAAGAACAAGGACGAGGATTTAAAACCTTCTTTAAGAAGTGTAAATGATAACCCCACTCCCACAACAAACGGAACAGGTGGCGGTGTTGGAGCATACTATGGTAACATTGCTTCTTTCCAACCTTCAGCCGCATACACAAAGGCAATGGAGTACACACAGTCATTGCTTGACAAGATAAACGCAGGTAAAACGTCCTACACGGATAAAATCAATGACATCATGAGTCAGATTGAAAACAGACCACAATTCAGTTATGACTTTAACACAGACCCCTTGTTTCAGAACGCTTTGCAGGGTGCTATGTCAGCAGGACAGACAGCCATGCAGGACACCATAGGACAGGCTTCAGCATTAACAGGTGGCTATGGTTCAACATACGCAACAAGCGCAGGAAACCAAGCCTACAATGAGCTTATTAAAGGTGCATATGATGCTCTCCCGGATTATTACGGAATAGCAAGAAACGCTTATGATCAGGAAGGTCAAGACTTATATAGCAGACTTGGAATGTATCAGACAGCAGACGAAACCGAATACGGAAGACTTACAAACGCATACGGACTTAACCTAGACAACGCAAATCGTATATATGGTCAAGAATACGATAATTATTGGCAGACAAAGAATTTCAACGAAAACTCTCGCCAATGGGCAGCAGAGATGAATTATAAACAGGCTCAAGCAGAAAAAGCAGCATTAGAGAAGGAAGCCAAAGAGCAGGAAGAAGCACTTGCAAACCAATACGCTAAGTTAGATGACAAGTATTATCAGACAGGCTTAGAAATGTATAACAAGAATGGCCCTGATGAATACGATAAATGGGCAAATGGCCTTCCACTTTCCGATGAAGACCTTTTGAAGCTTGACGATTACGTTAGAGCAAAAGGAGATGCCACATCGTATTCGCTCACTAGTCGAGGAAACATTTTTAAGAAGGGTGACAATACGTATCAAGACCAATGGGGAAGGATTTACACATACGATGAACTTGTAAAGTTGTATGGCAAAGAAAAAGCAAAAGAACTTACTAAGGGTTAATCGGAGGTTGATTATGGATAGATTAGAGAGACTAAGAAAAGAAAGAGAAGAGAGCAGAGCAAAATCTGCTCTTTCTTCAGTTTCTAAGAACGATGACAGATTATCAAGATTAAGAGCCGAAAGAGACAAAGGTGGATTCATAGATGCTTACACAAGCGGATATGAAGCCTTGCAGGGCGCATATGGTGGATGGAATACCAAAGAAGCGATGGAAGGCTATAGGAATAAGTTAACCGAAGCCAACAAAGCCATGAGCGACTATGTAAACACTTATGGTGTAGATGACAACATCCGGGAAGCATACAATAACTTCTCCAAAGCATACGAAGGCTTTGACCAAACAGCAAAGGCATATTCGGCTTATAAGAACGCAGATGCCTTCAATAAAGCAAAGAAGAACGCAGAATTAACTAAGAAGTATAGCGGAGCAACATATGACAAGATTCAGAAAGCGTTATTAAGGTCAAAAGACCCGGAAGAGGTTGAGTTCTTGAAGGGATATACAGACTACTCTTCCGTAGAAGACTTTGACAAGGCACTTGCAAATGCTTCTCTCTCAGACAAGGAAAGGGAAGCACTTGCAGGTGCTAGAAGCAATTATGCGAAGCTTAATCCGTTTGACGAATACAAAGGCTTAATGAATAGTACGGACTTTGCAGAAAAGTCAAAGCTTGGCATTGATGCCTTGCAGGAAGCAGAAGACGAAGCAATTATGGCATCTTTGAAGGGCGGTAAGACTCCTTCGGTTGCAAAGGTAGGAATGGGAGTTCCTTCTTTTACACAGCTTACAGGTGAAATGAAGGATGTTGCAGGATACATCTACAACACGCAGGGAGAGCAGGCTTACAAAGATTATTTGAAAAAAATCTCTTTGCAGGCAAGCAAGGCTTTTAAGGAAGAGTATTCAAACGATTATTCAGAAATAGCAACAAAAAATCCTTTTAACTTTTTGGCATTTACTGCAATGGATATGGTTGGCACTCCTGCAATGTCATTGGGCGCAGGAATTGAGATGCTTGGTTCTGCAATTCAAGGAACAAAATACAATCCGTATGAAGGATTATCGGGAGGTTTAAGAGAAGTAAATAAAGCACAGTCCGAGATATCGGAAACAATCCGTGAAAACACAGGATTAATAGGCAAACCTTTAGAGATAGGTTACAACGCATTGACTACAGGTGTCACATCACGTTTGGGACAGCGTATGTTTGGCCCATTCTATAACGCAATTATTGGCACAGGAGCATTTGCACAGGAATATGGAGATGCTTTAAATAGTGGCTTGTCAGAAGAGAAAGCCATGGAAAAAGCCGTAGTATCGGGTGCTATTGAAGCCTTAACCGAACAGATAGGAATGGATTGGGCATTCAAAGAAGGCAAAACCGCCATTAAGACTATTATCAATCAGTTCTTGGCAGAAGGTTCTGAAGAAGTAGTAGGCTCACTTTCCAACCTGATCTATGACTTGGTACGTAACGGAAGCGAGTCAGAGTTCAATCAGAATAGACAGAAGTATGAATCACTTGGATATTCAAAGGCACAGGCTTTTGGAATGGCGGCAAAGGACTTTGCTTTAGAAGTAGGCGAAGCCTTTGTAACAGCAGGTTTATCAGCAGGAGCAGAAGGTGGAGTACATTCGCTTGCAACAGCAAGAGAAGGAAGCGCAATCGACACAGAGTCCTTCAAAAACGCAATGGAAGACCTTGGAGAAGGCTCAAAGGTCTATGGTGACTATAAACAGATGTTAAACAGCGAAGGTAACCTTTCAAATTGGCAGAAGGGTAGCCTTTATAACCGTGCGCTTAATGAAGTAAACGAAGACTATAAACAAGCCAAGAGAGACTTTGTAGACGAAGCAGAAGGTGGAGAATGGGAATCAACCGAGAATCCTCAGAGCGAAGCCTTAAATCGTGCTGAAAAAGCCGTTCAGAATTATAACAGAATCGCTAACACCAAGAATGCTGAAGCAGCAAAGGCATCCAAAGCTGTTAAGACCGGGGAAAAGAACACGGTAAAAGGAAAAGAAGCCGAAATTATCTCCATGAAAGAGAATAAGGACGGTACATTCACAATTAAGACAAGCGAAGGTGAGTTTGACTCCAAGGACGTAACTGTAACCCCCGATAAGGCAACAGCCTTGTCATACTCAGCAAACATCGAGAACGAAGAGTTTAAAGAAGCCTACGTTCATTACTATGGTGGAGAGGATATAGCAGATTACGATACATACGCTAGATACTTATACGAAGCAGGAAAGCAGGGCATTGACTTCTCAGACCAAACACAGATTTTAGACACCCTTGGAGTAGCCAAGGCAAGAGCCATCTATAATGTTGGAGCAAAACAGGCTCTTGAAGAAGAAATCGCTGATAACAACATCCTTGAAGAAGTAGCCAATAAGTATGCTGAAACAAATCGTCCCGGAACATTCGTGGCAGGTACTTACACAAATGGAGAATTTACAGAGGACGAAGACTTCTTCAGAAAGTTAAACAGAACACAGAAGAAACTCCATAGAATCGTAGAAGCCTTTTCAAAGTTGTCAGGCATTAATGTAAGAGTCTATATTGACAGAGCAGCCGCATCTCAGAATGGTGAATTCATTTCAAACGAAGAAGGCGGTACTGTTTACATTAACTTAGCAGCAAGACCCTTTGCAGATAACGCATACGGCATGAATCAGTACGTTATATCCACATTGTCACACGAATTAACCCATTGGTTAAAGTTCAACAATATGGAAGCTTACAACGTATTGGAAGAAGCCGTTAAGAAGTCATTAACCAAGAAGGGAACGCTTGAAAAGCATATTGAAAGAGAAAAGAAGATTCTCGAAAAGAACGAATATAAGGGAGAAAACATCGATGAAGTAGCTCTTGAGGAAGTAGTTGCAAGAGGATGTGAAGATATGCTTAACAATTCTGATACCATGCAGGAGATATTAAGCAATGCGGATCAGGACGGATTAACTAAATTACAGGAAGCCATCAAGAAGTGGTTTGACCACATCAAAGAGTTCTTCAATGACTTAATGGGTGGATTCCGTTCTCCCAATGAAATATCCAATGACTTACAGGATAGTTATGCACATATCCGGGAGTTATGGACAAATGGAATGAAGGAAGCCATTGCAAAAAGTCAAAAAGAAGGGCAGGCCGTCAAATCGGCCACGTCCCTTCTTAAGACCACTATATCACCAACGAATAAACAAAACAATAACCCCAAGTCGGTAAAGATGGAGAACCCGGTTCTTGATGAAGAGCATAAACTCCACGCAAGAGCCATTGACACACAAACCTTAAGAGCCACATTCAACGAATTAAATACAGACAAAGAAACCAATAAACTTGGCAAAAAAGTCTTTGATGCGTTTGAAACAATGCAAAAGGAAGAGTATATGCCCTATGTCATTGCCTTTTGGAATGCAAAAGATTTCATTAAAGGATTTGGGAACGGAAATATCTTAGGAAATTTTAACCCGGCAAGAAGTACAGGCCCCATCAATACTAGAGGAATAAGATATAACGTTGACGAATTAAACAAATTGAATGACAACGAAAAAGCAGAAGTCATTTTGCATGAGGTTATCCACGCTTTGACAGAAAACTCAATAAGCATAGCTGAAAGGGTTGACGAAAATCGCATTAAATCAAGCGGAAAAGGAAGAGAAGAGCTTATTGCTGAAGAAGAAAGAGATAGAGTTAAAGGCGGTCTCATGCTTCTCGAAATATATGAACAAATCAAAGCAGATGGCTATGGCAAATATTATGGCTGCGAAAGCGCACATGAAATGGTAGCGGAGCTATCAAACCCGGAATTCAGGGAATATTTGAAGAAAAAGTCAT
>Ga0129307_1002195_pt1 | contig 16568 bp, 13 predicted proteins | sample P1105metagenome_FD_94437 | JGI IMG/M metagenome (GOLD analysis project Ga0129307, IMG submission 94437) | Capybara group fecal microbial communities from Wisconsin, USA - P1105 metagenome | ecosystem: Host-associated > Mammals > Digestive system > Large intestine > Fecal | place: USA: Wisconsin... | reverse complement strand
CTGGACGCTGTCTACGCAGCCTGACGGCTGCGGCAACCTCGCTCACGGATAGATCCTGCGGCTCCATCCGTGACCAAGGTTTTTACCACGGGGTGTCCAACTTGTTATTGCAATTTGCGAAACAAACAATTGTGTGAAACGACGCCATGAGGAGGCCGGCCATGAAAGAGCTTTCCAAAATGCAGCAGAAGATCTACGATTACCTGGTGGCCTGTATCCAGGAGCAGGGATATCCACCCTCTGTCCGGGAGATCGGAGAGGCCGTGGGGCTGAAGTCCCCTTCCACAGTCCACTTCCATCTGAAGCATCTGGAGGAGGCGGGGTATATTGAGAAAGGCGCAGGAAAGGGACGGGCCATTGCCCTGACCAACTCGCCCGCCCCGGCCGTCTCGCCTGTCCCTGAGATGGAGCCTCCGGCGGACCGGGTGCCGATACTGGGCAACGTGGCCGCCGGCAGCCCCATTTTGGCGGAGGAGTGCATTGAGGATTATCTGGCCTTCGATACCGGCGGAAGAAGCGATGAGTACTTCGCTCTTCATGTCCGGGGCGACTCCATGATCAACGCCGGAATCCTGAATGGCGATCTGGTGGTGGTTCGCCGCCAGCAGGTGGCCAATAACGGGGAGATCGTGGTGGCTCTCCTGGAGGACGAGGCCACGGTTAAGCGGTTCTCCCGGAGGAACGGCCACGTCTGGCTGCTTCCGGAGAACGAGGCCTATTCCCCCATCGACGGTACCTACGCCCGCATTCTGGGCCGGGTGGCGGCAGTGGTGCGGCGGTATGACTGAACAGATGGAGGAAGCTGGGAAACCATTTGCGGCGCCGATTGCGGCCAGTGCCCTCTAAAAGGGACGTGCGGAGGATGTCTGGAGACGAATGGACATCCCTTTGGGGAATGTGTGTGGTGGCCTCCTGCTGTCAGAGCGGCGGATACAGACGGTGTGCCGACTGCCCGGAGCCGGTCTGCACCTGCCGAGCAAGGCTGATGGAGGAATTCAACGCCCTGAACATTGAGGATTTGCCGCGGGTGACGGAGCTGTACCAGCTGAACGGCGTCTTTGTCAATCTGACCTGTACGCTTCCCGGAGGGCAGCCTGTGAAGTTCTGGAGTGATCGGAACGATTCCCTGGGAACCCAGCTTCCCAAGAAAACAGCGGACGGTACTATGAACTTACCGTCGATGGCGCCTATCGTCTGGTGTGTGAGTACGGAGAGAACGGCGCGGACCCGCAGGTTGTGGTATACAAAAAGCGATGAAATAAGACGGCAAGACCGCTTTCCCTTCCGCACAGCGGCAAAAAAGCTTCCGCTGCGCGGTGCGGATGCCTGCTGCCGCACTTTTTGCAGGAATCCGATTCAACACGGGGGCTTCCGCCTGTGCGTTAACCCTCTGTCATACGCCCCTGCAAGGGGAAAGAATCTCTGTTTCAAGTACAGGTTTTTCCAAAAGCCGAAACGAGGGCCGGCATCCGCCGGTCCTCGTTTTCTGCCATATACGCGGGTAGCCCAGGTCACGCTCCGGAGGCCAGACGGAGAATGGCCTCCATATCCGCCTCATAGAGCTTTACAAAGCCGCCGAAGGGATAGGCGCCCGGCTTTTTGGCTCGGTGGGCAAGGATGGCGGGGATATCCGCCGTCTGGATGCCAAGCTCTGCAAGGGTGGTGGGCATCCCAAGAGAGTGGCTCCACCGGGTCAGCCGTTCCACGCCCTCGCGGGCGGTGTTCTCCGGCCGGGCAAAGTCCATCTCACAGCCGAACACATTCACCGCGAATTGGGCGAACCGCATGGGGCTATGGGGCAGGACGTACTGCATCCAGGCAGGCATTACCACCGCCAGGCCCGCACCATGGGCGCAGTCGGAGAGGGCGGAGAGCTCGTGCTCGATGGTGTGACTGCCCCAGTCCTGTGTCCGGCCAACGCCGCAGGAGTTGTTGTGGGCCAGCATCCCAGCCCACATCAGGTCGGCCCGGGCGGCATAGTCGTCCGGGTGGGCGATGGCCTTTGGAGCGGCCTCCACAATGGTTTTCATCAGCGCCTCGCAAAGCCGGTTCGTCAGGCCCACGTCGGGGGTGTCGGTAAAATACCGCTCCACAATGTGGGACAGCATATCCACGGCGCCGCAGGCCGTCTGATAGGAGGGGAGAGAGCAGGTGAACCGGGGATTCAGTACGGCGAATTTCGGCCGGATGACGTCTGACCGGGGACAGCCCCACTTCAGGCTGCCCTCCTCCCGGGTGATGACGCAGCTGTCGCTGCCTTCGCTGCCGGCGGCGGCGATGGTCAGCACCACGCCCACTGGCAGGGTGGTCTCGATTTTCGTATTCCCGTTGAAGAAGTCCCAGAAGTCGCCGTCATAGCCCGCACCGATGCCGATGGCCTTGGCGGTGTCGATGGCGGAGCCGCCGCCAATTGCCAGAATAAAGTCCAGACCCTCCTTGCGGCACAGCCCGATGCCCTCATAGACCTTGCCGCTGCGGGGGTTGGGCTGGACGCCGGACAGCTCCGCAAAGGGAATCCCGGCTTCAACCAAGGACGCGGTGACGGCGTCATAGGCGCCGTTGCGCTTCACGCTGCCGCCGCCGTAGACCAGCAGCACCCTGGTGCCGCCGAACCGGCGCACCAGAGCGCCGGTGTTCTTCTCCTCGCCGTCGCCGAAGGCAAAGAGAGTGGGAGAATAGAAAGTAAAGTTGTTCATTGTGTGACCCCTATCGGAAAGTGTTTTGAACCAGAGTGCCGTCCCGGCTGCGGCCGGGGAGGACAATCAATACCCCTGCTTCCGGTCCACCAGATGCTCCAGGGGCCGGTCGGCGGCGTAGTTGGCCAGGTCGGAGCAGAACATCTTCACGTTGATGTCGCAGGTGTAGCCCAGCGTCATATTGCCGGAGACGTGGGGAGTCAGAATCAGATTTTTGGTATTCCACAGGGGATGGTCGGCGGGCAGGGGCTCCGGGTCCATGACATCCAGGGCGGCGCCGGCCAGACGGCCACCATTCAGGGCGTCCATCAGCGCCTCCTGGTCGACGGCGGTGCCGCGGCCCACATTGATGACATAGGCGTCCCTGGGCAGCAGGGCGATGCGCTCCCGGTTCAGAATATGGATGGTTTCCGCCGTGCTGGGCAGGGCCATGACCAGAATTCTGACCTGCGGCAGAACCTGGTCCAGCTCAGCGATGGGATGTACCTCATCAAAAGCCGGATGGGGATTGCCGGAGCGGCTGAGGCCCACAATTTTGGCGGCACCCATGCCCCGCAGCCGCTCCGCAGCGTTGGCACCGATGTTGCCGGTGCCCAGGATGGTGAATTCGTTGTCCCGGATGGAGCGGATGGGCAGCTGATTGCACCAGCCATGGCGGCGGACCACCTCCTCATACTCCGGCATCCGGCGCAGCAGCATCAGCGTCACCATGACCACGTGCTCGGCGATGGTCACGCCGAAGCCGTTGGAGTTGGTCAGCAGGCAGTCGGGATTGGCGAACAGGGACGGGTCCTTGCAGTAGGGATCCACTCCCGCAAAGGAGCAGCAGTACCACTTCAGCGTGGCGGGCGCCTCCCGCAGCAGATCGATGGAGTGGGCGTACAGCACCTCACAGTGCTGTAGGCACGCCTTGGCCTCCTCAAATTGGTCCAGGGTGAAGAAATGGGGAACAAAGCCCGCCGCTTCAGCGGCTTTTTGAATTTGGGCCTTGTGGGTGCCGGTGAGAAATTCCTGATAGATGCAGATATCTCGGCTCATGGTTCATAGACCTCCTGAAAGTGATTGACAGATTTGTTCCGCACAGCGCATGCCATCCGCTGCAGCGGAGAGAATGCCCCCGGCGTAGCCCGCGCCTTCTCCGCAGGGGTACAGGCCCCGGAGGGCGGATTGATACGTCTTATCCCGCGGTATGCGCACGGGGGAGGAACTGCGGGTTTCCACGGCGGTCAGCAGGGCGTCGGGATCATCGAAGCCCCGGAGCTTTTGTCCCAGCAGAGGCAGAGCCTGCTCCAGCGTCTCCGCCACAAAGGGCGGCAGGCACAGGCGCAGATCCGTCATAGTGACGCCGGGGCGGTAAGTGGGCCGGACTTTGCCCCACCGGACGGAGGAGCGGCGGGCCAGGAAATCCTCCACCCGCTGACAGGGAGCCCGGAACCCGGCGCCCCCCAGAGCGAAGGCGGCGCTCTCCAGCCGCCGCTGGAAGGCGATGCCGGACAGGGGAGAGCTACCGCCGAAATCCTCGGGGGTGACGTTCACCAGAAAACCGCCGTTGATGTTCTCCCCGTCCCGGGCGAATTCGCTCATGCCGTTGGTCACCAGGCGCTCCCGCTCAGACGCGGCGGCCACCACAGTGCCGCCGGGACAGACGCAGAAGGAGTAGGCGGCCCGGCCATTGGGCAGGTGACAGGACAGCTTGTAGGAGGACACCGGCAGGCTGGGGCTGCCCGCGTACTGCTTGTATTGGGCCGTGTCGATGTCCGATTGGCGGTGCTCAATGCGGACACCCACGGCGAAGGGCTTGGCTTCCATGGGCACGCCCCGCTGGTACAGCATCTCAACCGTGTCCCGGGCGGAATGGCCCAGGGCCAGCGCCAGCTGCCGGCAGGGCAGGGTGTAGGTCCCGTCAGGCCCTGCCACGGTGATGCCCGAGAGGATGCCGTTTTCCGTTTGGATGTCCGTCAGGCGGCTCTCAAAGCGGATATCCGCCCCCAGGGACAGCAGCTCCTGGCGCAGATTGCGCAGGACGATGTGCAGCTTGTCCGTGCCGATGTGGGGCTTGGCGTCTATGAGAATGTCCTCCGGCGCTCCCCAGGAGACGAACTGCTCCAGAATGAAGCGGTGCCGGGAGTCCTTGGTGCCGGTGTTCAGCTTGCCGTCGGAAAAGGCACCGGCGCCGCCCTCGCCGAATTGGACGTTGGACTCCGTGTCCAGGGCGCCGGTGGACCAGAAGCGCTCCACATCCGCCTGACGCCGCTCCGTGGGGCGGCCCCGCTCCAGCAGGATGGGCCGTAGGCCGGCACGGGCCAGCACCAGGGCGCAGAACAGGCCCGCCGGACCGGCCCCCACCACCACGGGAGGGATCAAGGGTGCCGGCAGGGGGCCGGGAGTTCGATATTCCGCCGCCGGGACATACCGGGAGACCTTGGAGCTGCGGACGCGCCGGAGGACAGCGGCTTCATTTTCCACCTCCACAGCCACAGTGTAGACCAGCTTGACCCCGTCCCGGGCGTCCACGGACCGCCGGAGAACGCGCAGGGAGGTTATATCCTTTTCCCGGAGCTTCAGCAGCCTGGCGGCCTGGGCCGTCAGAGAGGAGGGACTGTCCTCCGGGGAGAGTTTCAGATTCTCAATTTTCAGCAAGGTGTCAGCTTTCCTTTCCGCCCTTCCACAGGGAAAGGTTCATGTTTTTTTCATATCTCTTAAAGAATGATTTAAGATAAGAATACTATACTTCAGGCAAAGGTGCAAGAAAGAAGCGAATTCCCGATAGGGATTTTTCCATGGGAAAGAATTTAAAAACGATACACGCTTTCTTCATACTCTGTACACAAAGCCCTGCTATCATTCATCTCAGAACGATGGATGAGCGGGATACATAATAGGAGGCAATGATTATGTATAACGATGAAAACAATCTGTATCACTACACATATCGGAAGGACGGCAGTGAGTCCCAGCATCGTCCCACCGTGGACGAGCAGATTCACAGCTACCAGAGCGCCGACGGGAAGCCCCCGGTGGTGGATATGAAGCCGGCGAAGAAAAATCGGACAGGCATGAAGATCGTGGCGTTGGCTCTGGTCTGCGCCCTGCTGGGCGGCGCCGCCGGCGCAGGCATTGCCGTGTGGGCGACCCGGGACAGCGGAAGCAATACCTCCATCAACGTCAGCGACCGTCCCGCCACCCAGGTGACGGTGAACACCGTGGACGGCAAGTCCCCCATGAGCGACGCGGAGATCTATGCCGCCAATGTCAACAGTGTGGTGTCCATCAACGTCACCGGCACCAGCGGCACCAACATCTTCGGCCAGGAGACGCAGACGGCCTCCTCCGGCTCCGGCTTCGTTCTGACCAAGGACGGCTATATCGTCACCAATAACCACGTCATTGAAAATGCCAATACGGTGACTGTGACCATGTACAACGGCGACACCTATGACGCCACGGTCATCGGCGGCGACGAGGATTACGACATCGGCGTCATCAAAATCAACGCCACGGACCTGCAGTCCGTGACCCTGGACAGCAGTGACGACCTGAATGTGGGCGACCATGTGGTGGCCATCGGCAATCCCCTGGGTGAGTTGACCTTCTCCATGAGCGAGGGTATCGCCTCCTCCGTCAACCGGGCCATCAATGTGGACGGTACGCCCTTCAATATGATCCAGGTCACCTGTGCCATCAATCCCGGCAACTCCGGTGGACCCCTGCTGAACCAGTTCGGTGAGGTGGTGGGCATCGTCTCCGCCAAATACTCCAGCTACGCCAGCGAGTCTGTGGAGGGCCTGGGCTTCGCCATCCCCATCAATGATGTGATCTCCATGATCGAGGACATCATGACCAATGGCTACGTCACCAACAAGGCCTATCTGGGCGCCACCATCGGCACGCTGAACCAGAGCATGGCCCAGCAGTACCGCTACAGCATCAGCGAAGGCGCGTTCATCTACTCTGTGGAGAAGGGTGGCCCGGCCGATCAGGCGGGCTTGAAGCTGGGCGACGTCATCACCAAGATTGACGGCACCAAGATTACCTCCCTGGAGGAACTGACCGCAGCCAAGAAGGGCTATTCCGCCGGCGATGTCTCCACCCTGACCATCTACCGGGAGGGCCAGACCATGACTGTGGAGATGACCTGGGGCGCCAAGCCTGCGGAGCAGGAGAGCGACACGTCCACCGGGAACTCGCAGGACAGCGGCAGCAACTACTATAGCAGCGACGATATGCAGGATCTGTTTGAGTACTTCTTCGGACAGTTCGGCAATCGCAGCCGGGGCAGCGGTACCGCCGCCTGACAGCGGAAAACTCCCGCCGGCCTCTGAAGGGCGGTTCGCGGCAAGCGCTGCGGCAAGGCAAAAACCGCCCATTGCGACAGATGCCGGCAGGTTGATATAGATGCTGGAATCAAATGAAAGGCACACCGTGGGACTCCACGGTGTGCTTTTTTGCGCGGAGACGGCGTCAGCCCTTGCGCTTTTCCCAAATCAATGGTACAATCCTCTGTTAGAGAATGAATATTAAGGAGTGTTTCCTGATATGAAATTAGGTATCGTGGGTCTGCCCAACGTGGGCAAGAGCACCCTGTTTAACGCCATCACCAACGCCGGCGCTGAGAGCGCCAACTATCCCTTCTGTACCATCGACCCCAATGTGGGCATGGTGGCCGTACCCGACGAGCGGCTGGACAAGCTGGCGGAGATGTACCAGCCGGACAAGAAGACCCCGGCGGTCATTGAGTTCGTGGACATCGCGGGCCTAGTGAAGGGCGCCAGCCAGGGCGCGGGGCTGGGCAACAAGTTCCTGGCCAACATCCGGGAGACCGACGCCATCGTCCATGTGGTCCGCTGCTTCGACGATGAGAACATCATGCACGTGGTAGCTGACGCGGGCACCAACGTACCCGTGGACCCTCTGGGGGACATTGAGACCATCGATCTGGAGCTGATCATGGCGGATCTGGAGATGGTGAACCGCCGCATTGACAAGGCCGCCAAGGCAGCGAAGGGCGACAAGAAGTTCCTCCACGAGGTGGAGGTGTTCAAGGGCCTGGCGGAGCATCTGAACGCCGGAAAGTCCGCCCGAACCTATGCGTGCGACCCGGACGACATGGCCCTGATTGCCACCAGCGACCTGCTGAGCCTGAAACCCGTCATCTACGCCGCCAACACCGACGAGGGCGGCTTCACCAACCTGGAGGGCAACCAGTATTACCAGCAGGTGAAGGAGCTGGCGGAGCGGGAGGGCGCCCAGGTGCTGCCCATCTGCGCCAAGCTGGAGCAGGACATCGCCGAGCTGGAGGGCGAGGAGAAGCAGCTGTTCCTGGAGGAGCTGGGTGTGCAGGAGTCCGGCCTGGACCGGCTGATCAAGTGCTCCTACGCCCTGTTGGGCCTGATCTCCTTCCTGACCTACGGCAAGGACGAGTGCCGCGCCTGGACCATCCAGAAGGGCACAAAGGCCCCCAAGGCCGCCGGGAAGATCCACTCCGACATCGAGCGGGGCTTTATCCGGGCGGAAGTCATCGCCTACAACGACATGATCGCCTGCGGTAGCGTCAACGCCGCCAAGGAAAAGGGCCTGCTCCGCAGCGAGGGCAAGGACTATGTGGTCCAGGACGGCGACATGATCTATTTCCGCTTCAATGTGTGATTTGGAACGTTTGGCCGCCTATGACCGGATGTACGCCGACCTGCTGAAAGAGCGGGATAAGGTGCTCTCGGACATGGACGCTCTCCGTGCCGCCGGGAAGAACAAGGGCGCTACCTATCAGCAGCTGCTGACCCAGAAGCTGACGCTCCAGAATCTGATCGGCCGGTTTGAAATTTACGGTATCCAGGAAAACTGAAGGAAAATCCCGCCGGGGTTAGCCGGGTGGCCGTAAGACAGTAAAACATGAAAGGCGTGACCTGAAGGTCACGCCTTTTACTTCAAGAGAATAGCCGCATAGCGGTGCAAGGGGTGCAGCCCCTTGTTCGGAACGCAGTGACGCAACTCTTCGGATATTCAGGTGTCTGGGGTCAGTCTCACAGAGCGCACATACGGGAAATACCCGTATAGAAGTGCGCCCTTAGCCTGTTCGCAAATCGGAACTTGTCAATCTTCTCTTTTATCAGAAGTGTCTTTGTTTGGTTTGGAACTGATCTTTGAAACAATAACGCCCGTGCAAGTAACAACTATCACGCAAAGATACATTCCCATCCCTAACACGCAAGCATTTCCATAATCTATACCATTGAAGAAGTTTCCACAAATGTCAGAAAAGAACATTCCAACAATTGCAAGCACACATCCCATAGCAAAATATGTCCATACCTTTTTCATGCAATCACACTTCTTTGTCAAATTCTAATTGGCAGGTTTGTTTGGCTCCATATTATCACATAACTACATAGAAAACAAGAACAGCCACCGCAGTTCAAACTACGGTGACTGTTAACTGTCTTACGGATACCCGCCTTTCCGGCGGGATTTTTTTACCATAGGAAACAATTTCCCTGCGGCAGACGTTTTATCAGTGAAAAGCGCTTTTCAGACCAACGAAAGGAGGCATTGCATGACAGAACAGGAGACCTTTCTGCGCAATGCCATGGAGGCCCATGGCGATGCCGTGTACCGCCTGGCCCTGTGCCGCCTGCGGAACACGGCGGACGCCGAGGACGTGTATCAGGACGTGTTTCTGCGGCTGCTGGATCAGCCGGCCCGGGACTGGGACGGGGAGCATCTGAAGGCATGGCTCCTCCGCACGGCGCTGAACCGCTGCACCGATATGCACCGGTTTCGGCTGCGGCAGCCGGTACTGTCCCTGGACCAGCTTCCGGCCATGGCCCGTCCCGCCGATGCGGCGGAGGGGGAACAGCTGGCGGAGCTGTGGGACACGGTGGCCCATCTGCCGGAAAAACTGAGGACGGTGGTGCATCTGTACTACGCTGAGGGCTACCGGACGGAGGAGATTGCCGCCATGCTGGGAGTCCCGGCAGCCACGGTCCGTACCCGGCTCCGCCGGGCCAGAGTAAAACTGAAAGACCTGTTGGGAGGATTTGACAATGAACGAGAACAACTATCGCAGGCTGATGCAAAATATCCACACCCCCGCCGGGCTGAATGACCGGGTGCTGTTCGCGGCCCGGCGGAACACGGCGCAGGCGGAGGGCAAACGGTTGAGGAAAAAGAACTGGCGGCCCGTTCTGCGGGGAGCGGTGTGTGCCGCCTGCGCCCTGGCCCTGGTGCTGGGCACGGTGACTTTGGTACCCGGCAGGAGCGGCGGAGAGCAGACGGGCGGCACGCCGGCGGTGTCGCTGGATTATTCCTTTGGCCTGACGGCCTATGCCGCGGAGACCGGGGAGACCGTCCGGCCCAACGCCAACGGCGGGCTGGCCCTCGATTCCGGCTCCGGTATGGCCAGCGAAGAGATCGGGCACTATACCGGATGCCTGTTTCAGGTAACGGGAGAGGGAATTGAGACGGTCTCTCTTGCTGTCAACCGTGGGGGCCTGTATCGCAGTGAGACCCGGACAGGCCTGACAACGGAAGAGGTCCGGAAACTCTGGCAGGCGGAGGAGGCGGGCGGCCCTGTCTGCAATGTTTATGGCGAAAGTGAGAATGCCCCCATGAACGCCGAAGTGATGACTGCATTGGGAAGCAGCACCACAGAGGATTTTGATCCGGAGGTGCGCTACGGCTTTTGGGTGCCGCCCGAGGAGTATGAAGCGGACCCGGATGAGGATTTGCGGCAGGCGGCCTGGGCCAGCATCGATACCTTTGACGGCGCCCGGCTGACCGTGAAGGTCACTTTCGCGGACGGCACGGAGCAGAGCAAGACCTATACCCTGTTCACCGGCCGCCTGCGGGCCGAATACGGGGAGGATGGGACCCTGAACATGCTGCCCCAGCTGGCGGGAGACCAGGAACCCTACGTCTACGGCATCTACGCCATCTCTGAGACCGACAGCCGCTGGTTCCAGTGGCCTGTCCAAGACAGCCGGACTGTCAGCCTCGGCAATCCCTATGGCACTGTCAACGGGAGCTTCCACAGCGGCATCGACATCCCCGCGCAGGAGGGAAGCGTCATCCTGGCGGCGGCGGACGGCACCGTCACCGAGGTGGGCTTTGACGCTGACAGGGGCAACTACCTGCGATTGGACCATGGAGACGGATTGGAGACTGTATACGCCCATTGCAGAGACTTCACCGTGGAGGAGGGAAGCACTGTCAGGGCCGGCGAGATGATCGGCGCCGTGGGCTCCACGGGGATGTCCACCGGCCCCCACCTGTGCTTCCAGGTCTGGCAGGATGGAACGGCCCAGAACCCGGTGGCTTACTTTGACAGCGAGATCCGGGATACCCTGACAGCGGAGCGGGAGGACTGATCCCTGAAAAGTCCGTCTCGATGGCACGCAGACGAAAAGAGGACCGCCGCGATTCGCGGCGGTCCTCTTTATGACAGTCTTAGGGTTATCGCTCTTCTCGGAAGTAGGCCAGACCCAGACTGGCGGGGGGCTGATTCTCCCGCTTTTTCCGCAGGGAGATGGCAATCAGCACCAGAATCGTCACCAGATAGGGCAGCATCTTGAATAGCTCCATATCCTTGCGGGCCAGGCCGGGGATGTACTGATACACCCAGAACAGCAGGCCGAACAGATAGGAGCCCCAAATGGCGTTGGTAGAGCGCCAGGTGGCGAAGATGACCAGCGCCACGGCCAACCAGCCCAGAGACTCGATGGTGCCGTCGTTGGCCCAGGTGCCCTTGATGTAGTCCATGGTGTAATACAGGCCGCCCATGCCGGAGATTCCGGCACCCACGCAGGTGGCCAAATACTTGTAGCGGGTGACATTGATGCCCGCCGCATCGGCGGTGGCGGGATTTTCGCCCACAGCCCGGAGATTCAGGCCGGTGCGGGTACGGTTCAGGAACCAGGCCATGGCAACCGCCACTACAATGGCCAGATAGGCCATGAAGCCGTAGCTGAGGAACAGCTTGCCCACAACGCCCAGGTTGGTCACATTGTTCAGATTGGCCCGGTAGACGGAGCTGGTGGCGGCCACGGAGATCTGGCCCACGCCGCCGGCCATGGTGTTCAGGCTGCCGCCGAAGAAGTTGGCCACGCCGCCGCCGAAGATGGTCAGCGTCAGACCGGTGACGTTCTGGTTGGCCCGGAGAGAAATGGTCAGGAAGCTGTACAGCAACCCGCCCAGGGCCGCTGCCGCGAAAGCGGCCAGAAAGCTGATAATCAGGCAGACCAGCTTATTGGGGTCCGGATTGTTGAACTCATAAAAGAAGGACGCTGCCAGGCCGGCGATGCCGCCCAGGTACATGATGCCGGGGACGCCCAGGTTCAGGTTGCCGGATTTTTCGGTCAGGATTTCGCCGATGGCGCCGAACATGATCACGGTGCCGAAGCATACGGCGGACTGAAGCAGCTGTATGATCTGCGCACTTGTCATTTGGCCTCGCCCTCCTTTTTGCTCCGCAGGATGACACGGTAGTTGATGAAGAACTCGCTGCCCAGAATGAAGAACAGGATGATGCCGGTAATGATGTTGGAGGCGTAGTCGTTCAGATTGAACTGGGAGGCGATCTGAATGGCGCCCTTCTGCAGAAATACCAGCAGCAGAGAGATCAGAATCATGACGAAGGTGTTAAACTGGGCCAGCCAAGCAACAATGATGGCGGTGAAGCCGCGGCCTCCGGCGGTGGAGGTGGAGATGGTGTGGCTGGCGCCGGCCACGGCAATGAAGCCCGCCAGGCCGCAGATGGCACCGGAGATGGCCATGGTGCGAATGGTGACCTTTTTCACGCTGATACCGGCATACCGGGCGGTGTTCACGCTGTCGCCCACCACGGTGATCTCGTAGCCCTGTTTGGAGTATTTCAGATAGATGTACATTCCGATGGTCAGCGCCAGTACCAGGATCACGTTCAGACCATAGGACTGGCCGAAGATTGCCGGGAACCAGCCGCCCTTGGTCTGCTGATTGATGACGCCCACGGTGTTGGAGCCGATGGGATTCTCCCACAGGGCCACGCAGTAGCTGGTGATCTGGATGGCGACGTAGTTCATCATCAGGGTGAACAACGTCTCATTGGTGTTCCACTTGGCCTTGAAGGTGGCGGGGATCACACCCCAGACACAGCCGGCCAGCAGGCTCATCACCGCCATGATGACCAACAGCACCGGCGTGGAGATGGAATTGCCGTAGGCCCGCATGATACCGGCGGTGACAACGCCGCCAATGAGGATCTGCCCCTCGGCGCCGATGTTCCAGAACTTCATCTTGAAGGCGGGGGCCAGGCCCACGCCGATGCACAGCAGCATCATGGTGTCCCGGATGGTGACCCAGAAGCGCTTGGATGTGCCGAAAGCGCCAGTGTAGATGCCCTTATACACATCCACGGGGTTCAGCTTGGTGACCGCGAAGATGAAGATGCCGCTGACGATGAGGGCCAGCAGAACCGCGATGACCCGGATGCCATAGGCCTTGGGCCGGGAGATGCCGTCCCGCTTGGCGATCCGCAGCAGGGGCTCCTTTCCTTGTTTCACTTGACTCATGCTTCCGCAGCCTCCTTCTTAAAGCGGGTCATCAGAAGACCCACTTCTTCTTTGGTGGTAGCGCGGGCATCCACGATGCCGCTGACCTGGCCGCCGCAGAGTACCAGGATACGATCACACAGCTCCAGCAGAACGTCCAGATCCTCGCCCACATAGACCACGGCGACACCCTTCATCTTCTGGTCCGTCAGCAGATTGTAGATGGTATAGGAGGTGTTGATGTCCAGGCCGCGGACGGCGTAGGCCGTCATCAGAACCGAGGGCTCCTGGGCAATTTCACGGCCCACCAGAACCTTCTGAACATTGCCGCCGGACAGGCGCCGGACAGGGAAGTTGACGCTGGGGGTTATCACGTCCAGCTCGGTGAGAACCTCCTCCGCCAGCTTCTTAGGTGTTTTGCGGTCGGTAAAGGCGCCGTGGCCCTTCCGGTAGCTACGCAGCAGCATATTGCCGGTCATGCCCAGGGAGCCAACCAGGCCCATGCCCAGCCGGTCCTCCGGCACGAAGGCCAGGGATACGCCGGACTGCTTGATCTGCAGCGGCGTCTTGCCCACCAGCTCCACGCTGTCCTTGTCCTCGGAATAGCCGATGGGACGGTAGCGGATGGAGGCGCCGGGGGAGATGGGCTGGAGACCGGCGATGGACTCCAGCAGCTCCTTCTGGCCGGAGCCGGCGATGCCGGCGATGCCCAGAATCTCTCCGCCCATGGCGGTGAAGGTCACGTTATCCAGCCGCTTGACGCCCAGGGCGTCATAGACGGTCAGCCCGGAGACCTCCAGCCGGGGTGTGGGGTCCTTGGGCTCCGGACGGTCAATGTTCAGCGTCACCGCGTGGCCCACCATCATGTCTGTCAGCGCCTGGGGAGAGGTGTCCTTCGTGGCCACGTCCCCCACATATTTGCCCTTGCGGAGGACGGCCACCCGGTCGGACACATCCATGACCTCATGAAGCTTGTGGGTGATGATGATCATGGCCTTGCCGTCGGCCTTCATGTTCCGCATGACGTCGAAGAGCCGGTCAGTCTCCTGGGGCGTCAGTACGGCGGTGGGCTCATCCAGGATCAGGATCTGAGCGCCCCGGTAGAGGACTTTTACGATTTCCACAGTCTGCTTTTCAGAGACGGACATGTCGTAGACCTTCTTGTTGGGGTCAATGACAAAGCCGTACTTGCGGCAGATCTCGGTGATCTTGGCGGCGGCGGCCTTCAAATCCAGCTTGCCCTCGTTCTCCAGTCCCAGGACGATGTTCTCCACGGCGGTGAACACGTCCACCAGCTTGAAATGCTGATGAATCATGCCGATGCCGTTGTCAAAGGCGTCCTTGGGAGAGGCGATGGTGACAGGCTTGCCGTTCACCAGAATCTCCCCCTCATCAGGGAAGTAAATGCCGGCAAGCATATTCATCAGGGTCGTTTTGCCGCTGCCGTTCTCGCCCAGCAGAGACAGGATTTCTCCCTTGTTGATGTCCAGGGAGACATTGTCGTTGGCCACAACCTTCCCGAACCGTTTTGTGATATTCTTCAGTTGGACCGCTGCTACAGTTTCCAAATTGACCATCCTTCCTGCCGCGACGGCATAAAATGGGGAAGCGCCGGAGAAACCGAAAGCCCGACGCTGAAAATAGAGGAATAGCTTAAAAAAAGTATAGCATAGATTGCAGGTGTTGTAAATCGGAAATGTCAAAAAAATTGTTAGTTTTGCACACAAAAAATTTGATATTGCACGGGAAGCACTCCATTTCAGACAAATAGGAAAGGGCGGGACTGCCGCCTGGCAGTCCCGCCCTTGGAACCGGAGAGGTTAGTTGTTGTTCAGCTCGGTGATGCCGTCGATGCGCAGAGCGAAGTAGGGAGCGGAGCGCAGGACAGACTCCTCAAAGGCGCCGTCCACGATGGCTTCGCCGGAGTCGTTGACCCAGTCACCATTCGTGTCCAGACCGAAGGCGGAGGTCACATGACCGTCGGCATCCACCTGGTAGGAGCCGTCGGCGGTGGGCTGGCAGGTAAAGGTGGAGGTGTCAAAGACCTTCAGGCTGCCGTCCTTGATGCCGGCCCAAGCGGCGTCAACGGCATCCTGAGTGCCCTCGGCGCAGCTGGAGCCCAAGGCGGAGATCATAACAGCGTTGGCAGCATAGCCGCAGGCGAAGTCGGTGGGGATTTCCTCGCCGGCGATGAACTTCTCCAGAGTGGCCTTGTACAGGACGGACCAGTTGTTCTGGGCGGAGGTCAGAGCGGCGTCGGGAGCCACGGACAGCATGTCGATGTTGTAGCCGACGGAGTAGACTTCCTTGCCGGAGGCATGGACAGCCTGAACGGCGGAGGGAGCACCGGTGGAGTCGGCGTGCTGGCCAATGATGACGCAGCCGCGGGCCATCAGAGCGTTGGCGACTTCGCCCTCAGCCACGGGATCATACCAGGAGTTGGTGTACTGCACGTCCATGTGAGCCTCGGGAACGATGGACTGGATGCCCAGCAGGAAAGCGGTGTAGCCGCAGACCACCTCGGCATAGGGGAAGGCACCCACATAGCCCACATAGGGATCGGTGATCTTGCCAGCGTCCATCAGCTCTTTCAGCTTCATGCCGGCGACCACGCCGGAGACGTAGCGGGACTCATAAGTATAGGGGAACATGTTCTTCAGGTTGGACAGGCCGGAATTGGCGGCCATGTCGCCGGTACAGGCCACATAGATGACATCCTCATACTCGGAAGCGGCCTGCTGCATGTAGGTCTGGTGGCCATAGGAGTCGGAGAAGACGATGCCGCAGCCGGCCTCGGCCAGCTCGACGGCCATGTCGTAGCAGGTCTCGTCCTCAGGAATGTTGGTCTTCATGATGACCTGGGAGTTAAAATCAATGCCCAGCTCAGAGCAGGCGGTCTTCAGGCCGTCGATGTGGGCGGCATCGTAGCCGGAGTTCTCATCGTGGACGCAGATCAGGCCGATCTTCACCTCAGCGATGGGATCAGCGGCGCTGGAAGCGCTGGAGCCGGCGCTGGAAGCGGCGGGGGCGGAAGAGCTGGAACCGGAGCTGCCGCAGGCCGCCAGGCTCAGAGCCATCGTGCCTGCCAGCAGCAGTGCAAGAAACTTCTTCATGCTGTTTTCCTCCTTAATTATATTCGTGACAAAATGAACGGTCAGACAGGATAACACCTTGTCTGTTTACATCATACAGGGTTGCCATGCAAAATTCAACTGAAAAATTAAATTTTCGCAAATTGCAAGTGCAAGTTGGACACCCGCATGATAAAATTTGTTCGGCGTAAGCCGGACTTGTCTATCACACAGCAAGAGCGGCTGGCTCTGTCAAGGATGCCGTAGGCAAGGCGGAG
>Ga0129307_1002191_pt1 | contig 16597 bp, 11 predicted proteins | sample P1105metagenome_FD_94437 | JGI IMG/M metagenome (GOLD analysis project Ga0129307, IMG submission 94437) | Capybara group fecal microbial communities from Wisconsin, USA - P1105 metagenome | ecosystem: Host-associated > Mammals > Digestive system > Large intestine > Fecal | place: USA: Wisconsin... | reverse complement strand
CCGGGATGGGCAGGCCGACGTGGGCCGCGTTCTCCAGCAGGCTCAGGCCCTCATTGCTCATGTAGAAGCAGATCACGACCCCGCGCAGGGCGCTGCCCGTGCCGACCACATGCAGATCGATGATGTGCGCCACGCCCACCAGCATCAGGATAAACACCTTCTTGCAGACGCCCCTGAAGCCGACCGCCGAGGACAGCTTCTTGTCGATGATGGCGCACATGACCCCGCTGATGTAGTCGAGGGACATCAGCACAATGAGCGCGATCAGCATGCCGTCCATGCCGCCGAGGAAGTAGCCCAGCCATCCGCCGATGGCCGATACCGCGATCTGGATCTTTGTCCAGATCAGGTCAATAGAAAAGTCACGCATGAGAATACCTCCGTTTCTGTTCGTAATATGGAAAAACCCGCTCCCAGATGAGAGCGGGCCTGTCCCGTGAGTGATGCTGTTTCATGGTCATGTCCCGAAGGCGATCCAGTCGATGGCGCGGCTGGTATTGAAGCTGCCGCCCACGATGATGATCGCGCCAGTCGTCGTCTTGCTGTAAATCTTCAGAGCGCCGTTGTCGCCAGACCAGTTGCTTCCGGTGGTGGAGTAACTGGCCACCACTTTCGGAACGGATGTAAAGCCTGCGGATGAGTAATCAATGGACAGGGCGCTGTTGCCCGCCACATTGCCGGAGCCATATGCGTACTTGAACGGCAGTCTCGCCGCCGGAAGTGTGCCCGTGTTCAGGTTGCCCGCGTTGTTAGCGCCCAGATTCGATCTCGCTGTAGCTGCGTCCGTTGCGCCTGTGCCGCCGTTGGCGACAGGCACTCCGCTGGGCATGCCGGAATGGAAAACCCGGTAGTTCGACCATGTGCCCGCGTCGCAGACACGGAGCAGCACGGCCCAGTCGAGGCTGTTCTGGTAGGCTTTTGTCCTGACCTCAAGCATGCGGCGGTTGTTGCCTGTGGCGTCCTCCCATGAAGCGAAGGAAGACGCCCCGGCGTAGCTTCCCTCGAACACCGTCCGGTTGGTGGTGTCGTTGTAGGTCGGCGTCAGGTATACGGAGGGATACAGATACCCGGAGATGGTCAGGCTTCCCGTCATCGTGTCCCCGGTTTTCTTCACTCCGCCCAGCGCAGCGATGGCCGCAGCCGCAGAAGTCGCGCCTGTCCCGCCATAGGCGATGGCCAAAGGAGATGAGAGCTTCAGCGGCCATCCGCATTCGATGTACCCGGAGGACTCGGCTACCTTGCCGATGCCGACCCCGGTGCCGTCCGCGAGGAAGTCCAGAATCACGCCCTTGGTGCCGATGCTGACGGACTGCTCCACATAGTAGAAATAATCCGTCAGGCGCACCTTCAGGTCGTAGCTGTTCAGCGCGTCGAAGGTCTGGGTCAGCAGCTTGTTCACCGCGCTCAGATTGTAGCTGGTGATGGCCATCTGCTCGGCGGTCGTCCATGCCGAGGCGCTTTTCAGTTTGTAGTACACCACGCAGGACAGGCCGTTCCGGTTGTTCAGCGCGGTGACGCTTCCCTGAAAGCTGTACCGCACCTTGGTGCCGTCCAACTGTGCCGCTGAGCCATCCGAATTGCAGCGCTCTGCGGAAAACTGCCGGATGGACGGTACGGCGTAATCCAGCACCGTGATGGTCGTCGTGTACGTCGCCGTCCGGCCCCGGCTGTCGGTGACCGTGACGGTGATCGTCATGCTTCCGGCGGCGGACAGCCTCTTCGATGCCGTGAAAGACGCGGCGGTATAGGTCACGCCGTCCAGCGATGTGCGGTAGGAAGAAATGGTGCTCCCATAGACGCCCGCCGCCGTGATGGCCACGGAAAGTGTGCTCAGGGATTTCACATACGCCTGTATTCTTTCCGCGACCGTCGTGTTGGTGTCCTCAATGGTCACCGAAGAGATGCTGGGGACGACCGACGCAGGTACATTCAGCGTCAGCGTGCATGTGCGTGTGCCCGTCAGCGTGCCGTTGACATAGCTGTTGCAGGTGATGGTGCAGATGCCGCTGGTGGCGCTGGGAATCTGGCTGGCCAGCGATAAAGGCGGCGTCCATGAGACGGACGCTCCGACGTTCGTCGCAATCGCGCCGCTGGTGTTGCCGAACCAGTAAGAGATGGTGTGCGTCGTGGCTGTGCTTTGGCGGTTGGTGTAGATCGTCACCGCACTGCCCATATTCACGGAGGAAGAAGAAACCGTCGGCTGGCTGACGGGTTCCTCGTAGGTGATCGTGATCACCACACTCTGCCATTGCAGGTAGTTGTAGGAATATCCATGGCTGGATGCTGACGGATTCGGGTTGTAGATGGTGAACGTGTTGTTCCCGGCAGCAATGTATGCCGCCATGTTGGAGAACAGCGTGCCCGTCAGGTAGTAGCTGGTGTAGTTCCCGTAGAATGAACCGTCGAAGGTACCCAGCGCGTCTCCCGTGTATCCGTAACCTGTAATCCCGGACTGGATGCTGTTCTGGTAATTCGCCTCCCGCATGAATACGGTTTTGGTGCTGCCAGCGCCGTAGCCAGCGGATGCTGCGTCGATGTCCAGCCAGATGCTGGTGATGACCTTGTTCGCCAGATTCATGCCGGAGAAGCAGATGATACCGACATAGTTGTAGCTGGAATCGTAGAATTCCTGACAGGCCGCGCTGCTCTTGGCGTTCGAGGAAGAATTTGTTTTCCTCGTGCACATGGTCGCGGCATAGGATACTGTTGTCGCCATGATTGCTCCTTTCCCGGCGTCAGCCGTTGTAGATCAGGGAGAGATTGCCGTTGGTCTGCGGCTCAAAGGCAAAGTGTCCGATGATGAGCTTGGTCAGAATCTCGGCCTGAGTGACGTACAGCTTGTTGTTGCTCAGGTACGCCACCTCGGTGTCGTTCATGTAGAAAGCCAGACGGTCGTTAACCACCCGGAAAGTGAACGGGTTCCCGGTTTTGCCGATCACCAGACCGTTTTCATCAAAGGACATGTAGGTGCGGAAGACGGCCAGCTGTTCTTCCGTCGCTTCCTGCGCGGATTCCATATCCTGCTGCATCTGGTTGATGCGTGTCACGGCCCAGGTGAAATTGCTCTGCGACTGCTCCGAAAGTGTGCCCACCTGAGACCTGACCTGCGTCATATCGCTGGCCAGTGCGTAGGTGGCCTGCACCTCCGACCGGATGCTGTCGGCTTCCGTGCTGATCTGAGCCCGGACGGACGCCAGCTTGGTTTCCAGCGCCTCCTCGGAATCCTCCGGTGCAGCTGTCCAGTCTGTTGCACGGTTGCCTTTCTCCAGCTTGACCCAGTGAACGGTGGTTGTGCCGGGATCAGCGTCTCCGGTCGGTTTCCGGTAGATGAGGATATCCGCGTTGTCCGGATTGTCATCCGGTGAGTAGCCGGAAGCATAATGCGCAGTGAACGTCGCCCTAACTGTCTGCAGGCCGACATCGTCCAGACTGACCGTCGCCAGCACCATATAGCCCGCCGATGTGCGCACGGTGATCTGGGTCAGGTCTTCCATGGAGATGGAAAGCGAGATGGTGTACTCGTCTCCCTCCGCCATGGGCTCTGACAGGGCATACCGGGCGATCAGGTCTGCTGTGCCTGTCTGCTCCGATCCGGAGGCCAGCGCATAGTTCCTGCCGCCGATCTCCAGACTGTCGACAGCGTCTTTTGCTTCATCCGCTTCCACGAAAGCCTCATAGGCAATCTGGGAGATGGTCTTGAAGCTGCCGTTCCTGAACTGGAACATGGGATGCTCCGGAGCAAGCACGGCGTTGGTGGCTGTGCTCATCAGGCCCAGCAGGATGTAGGTATACCCGTCTTCCGTCGTCGGCATAGTCGTTGTCAGCACTCCGGCAGCGGGCGTGAACATAGAGCCGTTCAGGGTTCCCTTGATGTATACCGTCGCGCCTGCCGTCCCGGAAAATCCGGATACTGTGTTTGCAAGAGAGAAAGCTGTGCCCCATGCGATGTAGTTGTTGGTCTGCGTCAGCGCGGAAGCGGTGTATGCCGTGCCGATATACAGGATCGGCTTAGTGACGTCAAAGGCTGTGGTGGAAAGCAGGATCAGCTTCCCGGCGCTGTTGAACACACCGAGCCTGCCAGATGGAATGGCCCCTGCCGCAGTGACGGACGCCTTGTAATTGATCCGGTCATAGTAGTTGGTGGTCGTGTCCTGGTTCCGGGTGATCCACCAGCCCGTATAGCTGCCGCTGCCGTTGATGGGCGTGTTGACGCGGTAGGTCATCTGCACCACATTTCCGACAGCGATCTGGGTTGTGCAGCGGGTCGTGCCGTTGATGTAGACATTCTTCGCGCCTGTGGTGCCGCCCCCGGACAGGGTCAGATTCAGCGTCGCCGCAGTGGATGTTCCGGCATAAGGAAGCCAGTAAAGAATGGTCTGGCCGTCCTTCAGTTCGGAGAAGGAAGCAACGCCAGTCCATGCGTTGGTAGCAGCAGTCTGGGTGCCGACAATGACCTCCGCTCCGCCAGCGGCGGCAATGGCTGCGTCCATATCATCGTAGATCTGCTGTACGGTTTGGTTTATGCCCGTATTGCTGGACAGGTCGAGGGTCTGGCCGAAGTTCGCCGCCACATGGGAGGTGGTCAGCGTCCCGGCCTTGATGTTGCTGCCCTCGATGGTCGCAGCGGCGATCTCGTTGCCCGTGATCGTCTCGGCAAGGATTTCATTGGCGGTGATCGTGTGCGCAGCCAGTTCATTGGCAGTGATGGAGTGTGTGACGATCTTGTCCGCTGTGATGGTTCTCTGGGTCAGCACATAACCGTCGATGGTGTCGACCTCCGCAGAAACCAGCTGGCCCATGTTGTTGATGGCGTAGATCAGGCTCTGTTCGGAACCGCGAATGATCAGGCGCTCCACAGAAAGTGTGCCCGCTGTGATCTTGTTCGCGGTCAGTTCCACGATCTTCGCGTCCGTAATGCTGGCATCCGCAATCTGGGCCGTACCTACAGCGCCCTGTGCGATCAGGGCGGCAGTAATCGCGCCGAGGGCGATCTGGGCCGTGTCGACGGCGGCATTGGCGATCTGGGCGTTGGTGATTGCCGCCTGTGCGATCTTCGCTGTAGTGACAGCCAGGTCGGCAATCTTGGCCCCGGTCACAGCCAGGTCAGCGATCTTCGCGGTGACGATTTCGCCGTCGAGGATTTTGGCCCGCACAATGGCACCATCCTGAATGTTCGCCGTGCCGATGGCCGCACCTCCGATTTTGGCATTGGTGATGGCGGCATCCTGAATCTTTGCCGTGCTGATCTCAGCATCGCCGATCTTCGCGTTTTTGATAGCGCCATCCGTGATTTTCGCTGTGGTAATGGCAGCGTCATGGATGTTTGCGGTCTGGATTTCCCCAGCGCCAATCTTCGCGGAAGTAATGACACCATTCTCAATTTGCGCAGTACCGATGGCCGCGTCGCCAATCTTGGCGCGGGTGATGGTGGCGTCGTCAATCTGGGCGGTTCCGATTGCGCCTTCGGCGATCTTCGCCCGGACAACGGCGGCGTCCTGAATCTTGGCTGTGCCGATGGCCGCGTCGGCGATCTTCGCGGAAGCAATCGCCGCGTCCTGAATGTGCGCGGTTTCGATTGCCGCCATCTGGATCTGAACGGAGCCGACGGAACCGCTCTGCAGCTGCCCGGTGCCCACGGAGTTGATGGCCAGCTTGCTTCCGGTGATGATTCCAGAAGGAAGCTGGCGGGCACTTATCACGTTACCTTCCACCGTATCCGCCACGGTGCCCAGCGTCATGCTGGTGTATTTCCGGGTTAGGCAATCGTAGGTGTACTGCGTCATCCGCATGGATACCCAGACCCCGATCCGGGGAGCTATGACCCGGACGGCGTCTCCAAGATAGATGTTCTGCAGGAAGCCGTATTCCCTGTACTCCTCGGTCTCCGCGCAGTTGATGAAGTCCACGTTCAGGGTGACGGTCGGCGTATCGCAGCCCGCGTCATACTGCGCCTGCACAGCAGCCCGCATGGCAGTGTAGCATTCCTGCTTGGTCTTCTGGTCGTCGCCGTCCGTTTTTTCCTTGGCGTCGGAGACCGGAAGGTGAATCCATTTCGGATGGGTGTAGCTGCCGATAAGAGGGCTGTCGATGAACAGTTCCGGCAGGTACAGCACGTTGCCGTCCGCGTCCTCTCCGGTCGGCATGATCCGGGTGACCACATCTGTCAGGTCGATATCGTAGGAGATGCCCAGCAGGTTTTTCGCCTGTCGGATCTGCACGTTGCTGTCCTGACCGACCCGGCGCACAACGAAAACATCCCACCAGTCCCGCGTCAGTTCTCCGCTGTACTTTTCGATTACACCGCCTTCGCCCAGCAGGGCGTCCACTGGATTGACGTTGACGAATTCCACATCCTCGGCCCGGCTGTCCAGATCGGAATAAAAGGTGAAGTCATGTTCCGACAGGCAGGAGGAAGAAACCGTCTGCACAACGGAAGCCCCCACCGCAGCGGATGAGGGCTTGTAGGACTGGATCATGTTGTCGAGCAGGTCATAGAACACATGCCGGGCATAGACGGTGATCTTGTCAAGCTCCGGCACCACCCGGTATATGCGGAATGGCTGATCCCGCAGCTGGCGTTCCTCCACGACAGCGGAGACAGCTTCCGACGCTGAGCCTTCCGTATGATCCAACACCAGATAGGTGGTGGACATGTACCCATGCTTCCCATCCGGTGCGGTGACCTCATACCAGCTGCTGTTGGTCTTGGCAATGACCTGCACGAGGGAGCCGTTCTTATAGCTGGCCAGCGTTTTATACCGGGTGCCCGGCCCGGAACGGAGCCGGAGTGTGCCTTTCCGGGTCTGCGCTCCGGAGAAATCTGTGTTTACCCGCCAGACCTCAGTCCTGCTGTCGTCGCCCGGCGCGGAGAAGTTCACACGGGGTGTCATGGCAGCGGGTACGGGAGCGCGGAGGATGCAGCCTTCCACAAGCCGCTGCCATTTCCCGGCTTCATCGATGGGATGCACCAGTTCCAGTTCATACTCGCCGTTCAGGGTTTCCGTCACGGTCGCCGTCAGTGGAGCCAGGGTACCGTTGCCGTTGGTGGAGAAGTCGGTGCAGTCGGCGGGATAAACGCAGATCATGGGAATCACCTCGGTTCATTACAGATATCGCCAGTTCGGCTGGATGACCACTCTCGTCACCGTTCCAGACCAGCTGATGGCGTTCGCTCCCGGCTTCAGCACAGGGAAATCCCCGGTCATGTGGTCGTTCATCAGAGTCGTGCCCAGATAAGCTTCCTTCAGAGCGCAGTCAAGGACGACGCTGCCGGAGATGTCCTCCAGCTCCACAATGGTCGTGCCGACCATGAGCGTGATGTCTCCGGAACCGTACACCGTGAGGATCGGCTCGGCATAGACGCTGCCGGGATTGGTGACAATTGTCCCGGAGGTATTGACGGTAATGTTCGCCGCATCCGCCTGATACCAGAACGGGAAGCAGCGGAAGTTCACAGAGAAAGCGCAGTGCGGGTTGCCCCGGAGTACCTTTTCAAACGGGATCTGGTTGGCGATCCGGGCCTTGTAGTACCCGCCCGTCCGGTTGGCAAAGGTTACCGTGCCGCTGCCTTTCAGCCATGCGGCGATAGCCGGGATCTGGGCAGGATCGGAAATGAAACATGTGGCGGTCAGCAGCAGGTCGTCGTACACATCGTCGCCTTCCAGCTGCGTCAGGCTTCCCGGCCTGCCGGGCACATTGGTCTGTGTGCTGCGTTCAGCGGGAATGGTCACGGGCGGCTGCTCCGTCACATGGATGCCGTACTGGCGGCAGTCGGTACCGTTCCAGAGAAAAAAGTCCTGCATGAGAAACCTCCAAAGACGTCAAAAGGCCACCTTTTGACGGGTGGCCCATGACGGTTGTGCTTGTCAGTCGATTCTGCGGATGACGTCGATGCCGTGGATCGCCGCCAGTGTCGAGCCGTTCGACCAGGCGATGTGTATGCCGCCCGCGTCGTCCACGAACATGACTTCTCCGGTCAAGCCGGGAACCATATCCTTTCGCGGCTCCTCGTACATTTCGACCAGTTCCACATGGCATCCGGCAGGGTAATCCTCCCGGAGCTTTTTCAGCACCTCCGGCCTGATCTGCATCATGAATCCCATGGCGTCCGCCTCCTTCCTCAAGGGTAGCAGTATTACTCACTCTGAATGCCCTGAAAGTCAAGTTAAACCTCACGCCATGCGCAGGCCCCGGCCTCTCTGCTGGCGACGGGTCAGGGTGGCGATCTCAATGGCAAGGGAGCGGATGTCCTGCTCATCCCGGACATAGAAATTGCTGCCGGAAAAACTGATGGAGGAGGTGCTGTTGTAGGTTTTCCGGTTGTCCGTGGTGCCGAAGGCCACAGCGCCTTCTTTCGCTTCCCCGGTCAGGTACCGGGCAGCGTTTTTCACGATGCGGGCCTGCACACGGCTTTCCTTCAGGACGCCTTCTCCAAAGCCCTTCATGGTCATGGAGCCGACCTCATCCCGGAATACCTTTGACGGGGACGCGATCTTCAGTTCCTTTTTGGCTGCGTTCACGGCAGCACGGGCGGCGGACTGCATGGCGCTGACCACACCGGATCGCCCCGCGTTGATGCCAGCCTTCAGGCCCGCCATGGCGTTGGTGCCGATGGATTTCAGGCTCACAGCCGTCAGACTGCCGGACAGCGCCGATTTCACATTGCCGGAAATGGTACTTCCCGTGCCGCTCATGTCATAGGAGGACAGAGCGCCTGCCAGCCCGGCCATGGCCGTATTGCCGGAAGGCGCAAGGGATTCACCCGTAAGGGCAGCGGAAAGAGCGCTCTCCAGATTGCCTGCCAGAGTGGCGGCATCCGTGGAGAAGTCATATTCTCCCATACCCGCGCCGACCCCGGCTGCGACATATTCGCCTGCGGGCTTCATGCGCTCGGACGGGCTGTTGATGATCAACGCGTTGTTGATGGCCGTTTCCAGATTTGTGGCCAGTGTCTCGGCGCTGGTGTCCCAGCCCGCTTCCGTCATGCCTTCCGCAATGCCAGCGGTCACATTCTGACCGACGCCAACGGAATCCAAGTCCTGCACGAACTGCAGGATGGCCTTCAGGTTGTCCATGTCTTCCTGAGAAACCGCCTCGCCGTTCTGGATGGCCTTCACGACCTCGGCCACATAGGTGGAAAGCTGGGCGACGTTTTCGGCATCGAAGTCATACTGCATGGACTGATCCAGCGTCCGCATGATGCCTTCGTTGCCGCCATAGATGAAGTTCCACCACTGATCCAGAGAACCCTTGGCATCGGCGATGCGCTTCTCAGCGGATTTAATGTAGTCCATCAGGGACATGGGCATGATGCCCGTCAGGGCGGTACCCAGCGCGGTCATGCCCAGCTGATCCACCTCGGCCACCTGTTCCCGCATCTCTGCGATGGCTTCCGGAGCGCCCGTCACCTCGGTGGTGATCAGGATGTGCATGGTGCCGTCCTTGTCGAGGATGGCCACATCGTCCGGTTTCAGCATGTCGGAGGTGACGGCGGTAACCGGAATCTCCTGTCCGTCCTTCCAGTATTTCACCCCGGAGTCGCCGAGAGCGGAGGACGGGTCTTCATAGACTTCCGACAGCCGGACGATGCCTTCCACTTCAACCTTGTTGTTCTTGAGCCAGCGGCGGTAGGCCAGCAGGTCATAACCGGACAGGCCGACCTGCAGGTTCAGGGCGGGCTTCTTTACGCCCGCCGCTTCCCTGTATTCCGTGATGTAGGCGGTAAACTCCCGCAGGAGTTCGGACTTGTCGCACCCGGTCGCCTCGGCGAACTTGGTGACGATGCCTTCCACCTGCGCGGAGGAAAGCGCGGACACATCCACGTTTTCGGCTTCAGCGTACCGGGTGATCAGGCCCACGACGTCGGACGGCTTCAGGGCAGCAGTGGAAGCGCCGCCTGTGACTTCCTCATAGGCCATGACGAAAGCCGTCACGCCTTCAGGGGTCAGGCCGGATGTATCCACCTCGTGCTCTTCCAGATACTTGAATACATAGGCCGTGATCTGGCTGGGCGTCAGCTGGGTCACATCCGTGCCGGATGCCAGTTCCTTGTAGGCGCTGACCATGGCGGTGACGTTGGTGGGATTCAGCCCGGACACATCTGCGCCTGTGGTGGCTTCAGCATAGGTCTGCACATAGGCCACAAGCCCAGCCGGGGTCAGCTGGCTCTTGTCTGCGCCTTCCGGCTTCTCGGTGTACTTTGCCACAAAGGCATCCACCAGAGGCTGCTGCTTCGTGGCATTTTCCGCTTCCGTATATCCCTGGATCACGGCATCCGTCGTGATGGCTCCCGGATTGCTGGCCCATTCCTGCCAGCGGGCCATGGCCCCGGTCATATCCAGGTCGGTGGCGATTTTCAGGACTTCCTCACCGACAGCCTCGCCGAACATCTCGTTCAGGCTGGTCAGGTTGGTGTCCCATTTGTTGTCGTTCAGGTAGGTCTGGATCGCTGCCAGCTGCTCCAGCGCAGAGGAAAAATCGATCTCCGGGAACATAGCCTGTACCTCGGATTCCGACATCCCGCTGTCCAGCAGGGACTGGATCTGGGTCAGCAGACCGACATATTCCGTCAGCGCTCCTTCATCCATGCTGGCGGTCAGCTGGTTCAGCTGCGGGAGGAAGGACTTCTTCTCCGCGTCCGTGGTGGCTGCGCTGTACTGCCGCAGCAGCTGCATCAGGTCTCCGACCTGTGTTTTTGCGGTCTGGATATCGTCCTGCTGCCAGACGGGCATCACCACATCAGCCATCAGTTGGGCGTACTCCATGGCAGCAGCCCGGCGGTCATTATTGTATTTGACATTCAGCGCATCCATAGCCTGCTGCCGCTCGGTGCTGTTCTCAATCAGCTGGATCAGGGCGTATTCTTTATCGTACTGCGCATCGAGCGAAGAGTTGACAGCGGACATACCCTCGGCGGCGGCGACCATAGCGTTTTCATACACCGTGGCGCTGACTTCCTGCCCACGGGCTTCAGCGCGGGCCACCTCCGCTTCCACCTTGTTCCGGATCGTGTCGAAGCCGTCCGTATCGGCAGCGGTGAGATGGTATTTGACCTCAATGGCCTCGCGGGTGTCGATGAGCTCCTGAAGTCTGATTTTGTCCTTTTCTGTCAGGTTCTTGTTCTGGCGCTTCTTCAGGAGTTTCGCGATCTCCGCGTCCATGGCGTCCAGCGTATCGATATCCGCCTGCAGCTGCGCGGAGACGGAAGCGTACCCGGCCTGATCGGCGGTCTGCTTCAGGGAATTCAATTCATCACGGGTACTGGCGGTCAGGCTCTTGAAGGAATCCGTCCATTCAGTGACGATCTCATTGGTTTCCTTTTTGCCGTCCGACCACACGGCCAGCAAGCCGTTCATCCATTCCTTGGAGTTGCCGACAGCGCGGGTGAAGTCATCCTTCGTCATGCCGAAGAAGGACAGGCCCTGGCTCTTGCCGTAGAAGGTTTCGGCTTCCGTTTCCTTCCACGATTTGGCGGTCTTCGCCATGCCTTCCAGCGCTTCACGGGCGGCTTTCGCGCCGGATGCATAATCCACCAGCTTGATCGCGCCGTACACCAGCGCGGCGGCAAGCGCAGCCATGGCCAGCTTGGAGGAAGCCAGGGTTTTGATGAATCCGCCCAGACCGCCGCCTGCCATACTGACTTTGGCGGAGAACTTGCCGATGGCGGTGAAGGCTTTTCCCATAGCGCCCGTCACGGTGCCGACCGCGCCGACCACCTTTCCGAGCACCAATACGACCGGGCCGACAGCGGCTGCAAATGCAGCCCACTTCACAATGGACTGCCGCTGTGTCGCGTCCAGGGACAGGAACTTCTGCAGAAGCTCCCCGGCTTTGTCGATGATCTGCTGAATCGTCGGATTCAGGTCGTCGCCGATCTGACGGGCAAACATGAGTGCCGTGTTCTTCAGGTTGATGAGGCGGGATTTTGTGGTGGCATACCGCTTGTTGGCTTCTGTAGTCAGAGCAGTGTTCTTTGCCCAGGCTTTATTGGCGGTATCCTGTGTTTTGCTGAAAAGCTCTGTAGCGTTGGTCGCCCTCAGAAGTGTGTCCCTGAGCCGGATCTCGGCGATCCCGATATCGTCCAGGGTCTTGATGGCGCTGACACCCTGCTCGTCCATTTTGGACAAGCCCACGATAAACGCCTGAAACGCGGAAGCAGCATCCCGCTCCCACAGGGATTTAAACTCGGATGCCGTCATGCCGGAGACCTTGGCGAAGTCTTCCAGCGCTTCACCGCCCGTCGCGGCGGCGACTTCCATCTTGATCAGGGCTTTGGAGAAAGCGGAACCGCCCATCTGTGACTCGATGCCGACAGAGGACAGGGCGGCAGCAAAGCCCAGGATCTGTGCTTCCGAAAGACCGACCTGCTTGCCCGCGCCAGCGAGACGCAGAGACATGGACATGATTTCCGATTCAGTAGTGGCGTAGTTATTGCCCAGGTCGACCAGTGTGGAGCCAAGATTCTGGAATTCGTTCTGGCTCATGCCCATGATGTTGGCAAACCGGGCTGCTTCGCTGGCGGCGTCGGCTGCGACCATGTTCGTGCTGTTGCCCAGGTCGATCATGGTGCGGGTGAACTCAGCCAGATGTTCGTTCTCAATGCCCAGCTGTCCGGCGATGGACATGACCTCGGCGATATCCTCAGCGGAGGCGGCGACCTCCGTGCTCATTTGCTTCACGGAGTCGGACAGGCGGTCGTATTCCTCTTCGGTGGCATCCACGGTCTTCCGGACATTGGCAAAAGCATATTCATAATCGATGCTGGCCTTTATGGCAGCAGTGCCGAGCGCCGTAATGGGAGCCGTGACGTGGGTTGTGAGGGATTTCCCGGCCTTGGTCATAGCCTTGGAAATGGACTCACACTTCTTGGAGATGGCTGTCAGGGCTTCGCCTGCCTGCGTCCATGCGGACTGCATCCGGTATAGCTGTTCCGTCAGCCTGCGGATCTCTGCTTCCGTATCCTTCACAGCAGCCTTGGCGTTGTTCAGGTCGGTCTGCGCCTTGCTGACCGCGTCCGCGCTGTTCTGCATGGTTTTCTGCAGGGCTTTGACCTGGCCTTCCAGCTTGGTAACCTCGGCTGTGGCTTCCTCGTATTCCTGCTGATAGGCTTCCAGATTCTGCTTAGCGGCGATGGTGGCGGAGTCCGTTTCGCCCAGGGAATCACGGTAATTCTCATAGGCGACGGTAGCCGCTTCCACTTCAAACCGCAGGTCTTCCTGACGGGCTTTGGCCTGCTCCAGCCGCTGGGTGTAATCCTGATGGCGGTCGTAGTTTTCCTTCAGCTTATCGTTTGCCGCTACCAGCGCCCGGCTGTACTGCTCCACAGCCCGCTGCTGCTGGGTGAGCTTCTGACCCAGCATGGACAGCTTGGCTTCCGTGCCCGCGATGGTCTTTTCATAATTCTGTACACCAGCTCCGGCCAGACGGAAGGTGGACTCGGCTTCCTTGATCTGCTGGTTGATGGTGCGCATATTGCGCGAGAAATTGCTGGAGTCCAGCGACAGTGCGACCACCAGTTCGCGCAGGGTTTCAGCCATAAACGTTCACCTACTTTTCCATTGCATTTTTGGACATGTTGAATATAATAGGGTTAGACGGCGGCAGGGCTTGCGTCGTGATGTGTGCCGCAGGACGGGACGGATGTGCCTTTGTCGATCAGGGAGCCTCCAGCTCACCAAATCATCCTTCAAGTTTCCAGAATTTTTTCCCAAAGTACTGCCAGCAGGCAATTCGTTTCGTATCAACCAGTGACACCCCTATTTGAACGGCTGCACAGCAGCGGAAAGGATGCAACCATGGATAAGGAAATGAAGGCAAAGATCGATGAGATCCTGAAGACGAACGGCAGACGGGAACTGAGCATGGATGAATTGGATATGGTCAGTGGTGGCGCAGGAGAATGCTTCAATGCTCGGGATATCAGAACCGATGAAGAACTTAATTTTTATGTTTATGTTTTTCTCGGAACCATTGAAAAGCAATGTGGTAAGGATGTTGTAGCGGATATCATCAAAGATCAGTTCCCATCCGCTGATGCAATAGGTACTTATTTACATGGAGATTTGGATGCCCTTCATAATTTCCTCGGTCAGAAATTCATTGATAGACAGGGAACTCACTAAATCAAACAACATTAGGCCCGGAATATAGGGAATTATCCGTCCTAAGGCTTGGTACGCTAAACCACAATTCTCCGGTCTATTAGACAGATGAGCGGAGGTCTTTTTCTTACGGTTTCACCCCCGGCCAGACTTCATCAATGAAGCGCTGCCGGGGCTTTTTCTTTTCCTGCTCCCTCCGGGCGTCCCATGCCCGCAGGCGCAGGAAACCCAGCATGTCCATTTCATCGATTTCCTTCATCCGCCAGCCGTTCTTCATCAGTTCGTTATAGGTGGCGTAGATGTATTCCGGCAGGGTCAGGCTTCCTGTGGGATCGTCACTGCCGGGTTCTCCGCCTCCGCCAGAATCTGCTCCGCTTCCTGCACCGCCGGAATCGTAGGGAAAGTGTCCAGCACCTCCGTAGTCTGGGTCTGGGTGGCCATCAGCGCCAGCGCGATGTCATGCATCAGGCGGTCAGCGGGATAGTTATCGTAGACCTCATCCGGCGTGAACTGGTTATTGAACAGGATGCAGAACCACTTCACCATGGTGTCCAGTGCATCGGTCACGGTCAGCTGTTCCTGGGAGACATCCTTGCCCTCAGTCGCGTCCTGGGACAGGCGGACCAGCCTGCCGTACATTTTGGAAGCCGGCTCCATTTCGCGCAGGGCCCTGCCGGAAACGAAGTCCACAGTGTATTTCTTTTCACCAAGCGTACAGGTGATCATATTCATACCTCCAAAACTTCATAAGTAGCTGCCGCACAGCATCATGGCCGTGCGGCAGCGGGATGATGGTTACGGGGCGGGCGTGATCACGGGCGTATACACAGACTGCAGGAAGGTTTCGCCCTTCTCAGCCGTGAAGCCGTTCTCGCCCTCATCGGCAACCGCCTGGTAGCGCCCGTCGTTGGTGCGCTTGATGGCAGTCCATTCCACGTCGCCCGTCTGACGGGTGATCGTGGTGCCCTCCTTGGTGGCGTAGTTCTCGGTCAGGGGCTTGGCCCGCACCTTGTACAGCCACACATAGCGGAACTTGTGGTTGGACTTTTCGCTCTTGAAGCCCACGGCGAAGTACGGGGGCTTGTCCGTGGAAGAGCGGATCAGGACACCGTTGTCATCAATCCTGTTGCCGAAGATCTGTTCCTGGATAGCCAGCGGAATATCCGCCATCTTCGTGGTGAAGGTGAGTTCAGGATCAGGATACAGCACATCGAATTCGATGTCGTCGGCGTACTGGATGTCCGGGTCGGCGTTCTCCGGGGTGATGCTGGCTTCAATCGCGCCAGCCACCAGCTGCAGATCACCATAGGTCAGGGTTTCCTCGGTGTCGACCTCCAGAGGGGCGATCACCATGTTCTTCAGACCAACCGTAGAAGATACGGTCGGAGAAGCGGCAGGAGTATTAGCCATAATGTTTTACCTCCAATTCATCGGTTCTTGAGCTCGTCCCGCAGGACGCGCTTGATTTCGGAAAAGGCCTCATCGGCCCGGGTGTCGAAGGCAGGCCGCACAAAAGGATGCGCGGGGGCCGGAGCAGGCCCGCCGTGTCCAAACTCCACAGGGTTGGCGTAGTACGCGCCGTTCTCTGAGTGGTGGACACCGATGGTAATCTGCTTGCCGCCTCCACGCTTCTGTTTGACCTTGCCCGTATGGATGGATGAGTGCAGGGCATCCGTGATGATCTTCGGGTCAGTGCTGGCGTTGTGGAGCATCTGTTCCTCAATAGGCACAGCGCCCGCTTTCAAGGCGCGGTTCACGCCAGGCCCCTGATCCAGCGCATAGGCCATGTTCACCATATCGTTCTGGAGATCATCAAAGCCCCGGAGTTCAATTGCCATACTCAGCATCCTCCCTCCAGACCCATGTCCATTGAATCGTGTACTGCCGGGTAGCCGTGTCATACGCGGGTTGGTTGTAACCTTTATCGGATTCCTCCAGCATGATGAAGCCGTAAGAATACATAGCCCTTCGGATCATCTCCGCCATGTCGGTCGGGTCGATGTCGCTCCACAGGTTCAGGTACACATAGGTGCGCAGGCTGGTCACATGATCGTCATGATGGCTGGCTTCCGTGGTGGTCGTGGAATAGACACAGTACTGCACGGGCGGATTCTGGTTGGGCGATGTAGCCCGCCAGACCCCGGCGAAAACGGGAATACCAATGTCGGCCAGCGCCGCATTGACCTGCTTCATCCGCTCACCCCCTTGGCAATGGAAGCCTTCAGGCCCAGATAGGTGCGCTTGAAGCTATACTCACCCAGAGTTGAGATGTTCCATTTATCTCCCTGAAAGCGCACCCACATGCCGGGCTTGATGTCCTCCCGGTACCGGATGGTGAAGTTGATGACGGCCTCGGTGTTCATAACGTCAGCCGCACGGTAATGCTGGTTTCCGGCGTCCGTCACAGCGGCCCATACGCGGCATACCACTACATCCGTGGGTTCCGGATAGCCGCTTTCATTGATCTGGTTCTCGGTGTATCCGATCTCGATCATGTG
>Ga0129307_1002190_pt1 | contig 16598 bp, 17 predicted proteins | sample P1105metagenome_FD_94437 | JGI IMG/M metagenome (GOLD analysis project Ga0129307, IMG submission 94437) | Capybara group fecal microbial communities from Wisconsin, USA - P1105 metagenome | ecosystem: Host-associated > Mammals > Digestive system > Large intestine > Fecal | place: USA: Wisconsin... | reverse complement strand
TGGCGGTTAGAAATGGCCTGATAAAGGCTCTTTCTAACACACTTATTATAAAAAGCAATCTATAATGTTAAAAAATGGCTTTGAGAACATCGTTCTCAAAGCCACTTTGTCTTCGGTCTGAAGGACAGCCTCAGGCTGTCCTTCTTTACTCATCAAACTCAACAATTACGAAGAATCCTTTTTCCGTCTCTTCGATACTTACTACTGTCCCCTGTCTGGACTGAATCCTCTCTGCCGCCGTAAAATTAGCAGACATGGCATAAGCCTTTCCAAGGGTGTAGTAATAGGAAGTCGGAAGTTTTCCTTCCGTAATCTCCAAAACATCTCCGGGCTTACATAACCCGGGGCGTTCCATTTTAAATTCTTCCCGTCGCATAACCTATCTTCCCCACTGTCTCTTAATTTCTACCACAATGGCTTCACCTCTGGCATTCTCCCATCGGCAGCCAATGTTGGTTCCTTTGATATGACAGCTGTCTCCTTCCGCAAGCTTTTCATATCGATCATCGGCAAAGTGAAGAATTCCGGCTTCCACGGCAAAAACCACATATTCCTGCATTGCATTAATCTCCAGAACATCACCCTGTCTAATGCGATACATTTTGCCGGTTGATCCTTTTAACATAAGGTTGAAATCTCTGCAGGTTCCGATGCAATGTACATTCTTATCTCCCGAGAAATTCACTACCACGTCAGGGTTTACAAAAACCGATTCTTCTTTTTCGAAAATCAGCTCCAGTGTTCCATCCAGAGTTGTCAAATATCGATCCACGCCGGGAAGGCTGGTAAAATCCGATTCCGGAAGCAAACAGGTTGCCGTGCTTACGCGAAATCGAAAGTCTCTTTTGGCATAATCGGCTTTTTCCGGAGCAATAAGGATTTCCCAGGTTTCTCCTCCGTTCCAGGTTGATTTTTTGTACTCACTTTGTCGAATAACATTTATCATTTTCGTTCACCCGTCCCTTAGAAGTATTTCAAATTCATGTCCTGTGTACAGTCACATAAGAACTGTGCCAATAAATCAATACAATCCTGCACGTCCTTCAGGCTTACCACTTCATCCGGACAATGCATGTAGCGTAACGGGATGGATACCAGCGCAACAGGCACTCCAATACCGCTCTTATGCATTACATCACCATCTGTTCCGGTGCGACCGCCGGCTGCTTCCCACTGAATGGCAATCCCGCGCTTCTCTGCCGCTGCCGCCAGCTTCTCATTCACAATCTTATGAATGGCCGGTGCATTACAGATTACCGGACCTTTTCCTACCTGTACATCTCCCGTATCTGCTTCATCCACACCCGGATAATCACTGGTATAGGTTACATCAACCGCAATGGCAATATTGGGTTTTACCCGGGATGCGGTAAAATATGCACCGTTCATGGAGGTCTCTTCTCCGGTGGTTGTTGCTGCGTAAGCACCAATGCTAACACCCTTTTCTTTTGCCTGGGCAATGGCCTGCATAACGATAAAAGCACCAACCCGATCATCCAAGGCTCTACCGGTAATCCGGTCATTTAGCATTTCTCTGTAGTCTGTATCAACGGTAATAGCATCTCCCAATCTCACATGCTCCAGAGCCTCTTCCTTGGAAGTTGCACCAATGTCAATGGTCAAATCCGTTGCTTCCAAATCTTTATTCTTTGCAATGGAAGAATTTCTGACTACCGCACCATACAAAACCCCATCCTTCGTATATACGCGAACCTTGTGTCCCGGATAGCACCCTACCGGAACGCCTCCGACTTTTCTAACCTTCAGCATTCCATCTGAAGTAACTGCCGTTATCATGAGACCGATTTCGTCTGCATGTCCGGTCATCAATACCTTAAATTCTGCATCCGGATTTACACAGGCAATTACATTTGAAAGCTCATCACTTTCCACGCAATCAACCTTTCCCTGCATGTAGTCATAAATCTTATGCTCCAACTCCTGTTCATTTCCTGAAACCGACATGGTTGTGAGCATTTCATATAAAAATTTCTTGTCCATCTTTTCTTGACTCCTCCAATCTTTTCCTTCTCATTTCAATTACTTTTATACTAATCATCCGTAAACTCTGCCGCTTCGCTTAAATGTTGTCTTACACGCAGTCGTAAGGACAACGCATTTACCGGCTTGGTTAAATATCCCTGAGCTCCCGACGCAAAGCAGGACATAACCGTCTGTCTGTCCTTATTTCCGGTAAGCATAACAATCGGGCAATTATTGAACCGCTCATCGATACGAAGTTTCTGCAGCAAATACAATCCATTGTGTCCCGGCATTTCATAATCCAACAAAATCATATCCGGAACCTGGTCTGCAACATACTGTTCTGCCTGATCCGTATCGGCAATAGCCACTACCTTACATTCCCCTTTCAGGATGGCTTGAACCGTCTTTAGGGTATTGATATCATCATCCACCACCATGACAGTTCGAATCTTCGGTTTGGGTGTTCCCGCCTCAAGGACCTGACGTATACGATTTCGCAGTTCTTCTCTGTCCACCGGTTTAACCAGATATCCGGAAGTCTTCTTGGTCACACTGGTAAGAACCGTATCTCTGTCTGAGTCTCCCGTTAACATAATGATAGGGAGTTTCTTCATTCCGGGAACTTCCCGGATTCGGTCTATGGTATCAAAACCGCTGAGGCCGGGCATATTTACATCCAGCAACACTACATCCGGCTTATTGTTATCCAAAAATTTAAGGAAGTCATCTCCTCTGCCAAATTCGGAAATGTTGCAATAATCTTCCAGCATATGAACAATTACGCTACGGCTGATATCGTCATCATCTACCACCGCCACATGAGGCAAAAGATCCAACTCATCCAATACGCTTTTCAGCTTCAACGCTCCATTCTCGTCCAACTCCAACGCCGGTTGAACGGTAATCCGAAGGTTCTCGAAATTCTTTATCACCAGTTCCTGCTGATCTACCGGCATAATAATCACTATGGGCAAATACACAAATTCCGGCTGACTCAATTCCTGTCCAATCTTCTCCAACTGGCTGTTATCTGTCCAGTTATAAGCATAAACAAAAAGATCCGGTCTGGTGTTTGTCAATTCCTCGTGCAATTCATTCACATTAGAAGCAAATCTCGCCTCACAAACTGCTCCAAAAACCGGTGCAGCCCGTTTAACCCTGCTTCTCTCTGAGTCGAAAAAAAGTACATCATGTCTGCATCTACTCATGGTCATTTCCTCCAACCTTCGTATTTTATTTCTATTCTGCTATCGAACCTTAATCTTCTTGTGAGAAGAATAATCACTCATCAAAGAATCTCTCTTCGCACGGATTCTGTAGAAATAGGTAACACCTTTTATCACCGAAGTGTCTGTATAACTACGTACATTCCCTGTTATTGCAATCTTCTTATAATTTCCGTTATTCATCTTTCGATAAATCACATACTGATTCGCGGTCTTAACCTTATTCCAGCGAAGGACAACTCCATTGTCCTTCTGATTTATTGAAAAACCGGTTGGTGGCAAAAGAAATCCCACCTGAACTCTCGCGCTTTCAGTCAAATTATATCCATTTGCAAACGCTACCAGATAAAACTCATAGGATTTATCCGATTTCGCATCTCTGAATTCATATTCGTACTCGTCCTCATCGCACTCGAACTCAGCCAGATATACCGGTTCCTCACCCTGCGCCGCGCCATAGAGCAAATAGCCTTCCGCCTTATCCACTGCGCTCCAATTCAGCCAAATGGTGTCTTCTTTTTCGAATTCTGCTTCCAACTCCGGAGCATTTAATTTCTGCTCACCGTTACCCTGCCAAGGTTCTGCGATTGCCTTCAACCGTAGGGTTCTGTCTTTACCGTCCACCTCTGCCAAGCTCGCCAAATCCCGCCATTCTTCCGCTCCGTCTGTTACAAAAAAGCTTTCTCCCGGATTGGCGGTTACATCATAAGAAAGAAATGCCGTTGCATGATAAATATCCGTATCAATACCAACCTGTGTTGGTGTCTTATAATTCAGGCAAACAGAAAATTTCTGTCCTTTTGCCAGTAAAACAGGAGTCTTTAACTCTACTGTCGTATATCCTGCCTTGGGGAAGAAAACCTCCTGGGTACACTTCTGCTGTCCGCTGGTTGGGTTCGCAGAATCTACATCCGAATAAACCGTTAAGGTTGCCGCCACCGCATCTTCACGGTTTAATACCTGTATTCCGGTTAATCTCTGGGTCTTTCTGGCTGTATAAACGTTTGCACCAGCCTTAACCGTTTTCCAGACTACCGATCCGCCACCATCATACTGATAGGTTTCCCGCTCCTGTGACGTTGTGGTTAAATCGAAAGCATAACAGGTGTTGGCATCCGAATTGGATACTGCGTCCTCGTAGGAAAGCCAAAAATACCCCTTCAAATCACCTTTTTCACCATAGCTGTTCTTGCAAAGCCATGCGCCATCACCGGATGGTTTGTCACCCTTAAAATTCTCTTTGGAATAGGTATCATCCCATCCAACAATACAAACTTCGTGGTCCGGAGTTAGTTCCGAAGACGCTATGTACAAGTTATCGGATTTACCTGCAAAAACTTCCGTTCCTTCCATCCGAACCCGCATGGTAACACCACCGAATTTCATAATTGCATCTTTTAACCCATCCCGATCTGCACCGGAGTAGGTATATACATCCCGCACTGCAAATGCCCTTGTATGAAAAGCAACATTCTCCGAAAGAGCATCCGCAATTCCGGCATAAGGGGCATCCGCCTCCATTACCGGACCATAGCCTTTCAACAGTGTTGTCATAGCAAACGCATTATCGCCGCCAAGGCTGTACCAGGGTTTCTCCTCGTGCAAGTATGAAACTCGATCTCCCTCCAAGCCGGCTGCCGGACTCTGCGGATTATTATAGACAGCATAAGCAAGCTGTGCCTCAGACAAATCCAATGTCTGATCGGCCAGCCCATGAAGCAGTGCATTATTCTCCATACAGGCAACTGCCGCAAACGCCCAGCAAAGATCCGCATCCTTCTGCTCTCTTACCGGAGTCACCAATCCTAACTCCTGCATGCTGTAGGCGCTTGGATATGCCTGTTCCCCCTCTGCATGAACCGGTGAAAAAGCACTTCCGGCCAGCAAAGCGGCACATAATAATCCAATTAATCCTTTTACTTTCAAAATCTTATCTCCTTCTATTTTTCCAAAAATAGAAAATGCGTATAGAAATCCAACTATATTTTATCATCTATTTATGTCCGTTTCAAGAACTGCATGGAAAAACTGGCGAAAATACAAGAAAAAAGAGGAGTTTTCCCCCTCTTTTCCATACTTTCTACACTTTATTTTGCTGATTGGGCAAATTTCTGCTTTACCTCGTCAATTTTCTTCATTTCTGCTGCCGGTGTAGGATAATATCCTTTATGGTGCATGGATTCAAAAACCTCTTCCTGAATCAGATGCTCCTGCTCTAAACATTTATGAAAAGCCTCACGCACATGGCTGTGATCGCACTCATTCATAAAGGTGTTGTAATGATTTGTCGCCGCATGCTGCGCTGCCAGCGCGTCGGCGTAGATTTCTTTTTCCGTGTAGCAGTTACAATTACAGTTTCCCATCTTCGCTCCTCCTAACCTAATAATCCGTAAATACTGTTTAAATGTCCCTGATGCTTGCTTGCGATGTGCTCCAGCTGTTTTTTCACTTCCGGATCCTCTGCCTGGCTGGCCAGCATCTGGAATTTTTTCACATGAAGCTCTTCTTCTCCCAACACCTGGTTAATCGCATCCAGTTCTTTTTCCGTAATCTGTGGCATACCATCGTCTCCTTTCTTTTTGTCCTTCCTAGTATGCTCCCGCTTTCGGAAAATATACTTTTTCAAAAAAATAAACCTTGAAAGTAATCGCTTACTTCCAAGGTTGTTTTCATTTAACATTTAAACCAGGTCTTGTCCAAACCGATGGGAAAGTGCTTTCTCTGTCAAAAACACTCCGAAAAGCAAAAAGCAGGTCTCTACAATCATCCAGATTCCGCAAGCCGTTTCGTATCGTTCTATAGGCATCCGTGAAAAAGCAATGGCAATTACTGCGGTAAAAATCATAGTCCACTTACCTGCCCAGATATAATACTTCCCGCAAACCTGATGAGCAAAACGGGTCGTAGTGGTGTTTCTCATGGAGCGCTCTGTCCGATAGTAAATGCGACAACGCTTACTACGCGGGCGCACCTTAACAAGGCATTGGCCCATAAAAATCATCACCAACGGAATCGTCATCAAAATTGCCGAAAACAAAAACCACATCTACCTCACCTGCATTCTGTGCTTACTAGATATAGTATATCGTACTTTTCACAGTTTTTCCAGCATTTTTTGCAAAAAACGACACATTTTGTGGTTTCTTTCCAACATCTTCCACAGTTATCCACAACTTGTTGTGCCCTGTCCTTCACTTTCCCACATTTTTGACTCACCACATCTTGAGGGCATCCCGTTTTACAGGATTTTTTCCACCTGTTCACCTACAACCAGGCAAACTCCGATTCCCACGGCGAGGTATGGTCCAAATGCAAAGGCCTCGCGGTTCCGTTTTTTTCCCATCTGTTTCGGCAGATTCACCATCAACGCAAACACGGCGGCAATCAGCAGTGCCACCAACCCCTGTACAGTTCCCAGTAAAATGCCGGCAGCCCCCATCAGCTTTACATCACCGCCGCCAAGCATTCCTCCTCTTGTGATATAAAAAGCCAGGGCCAGTGGCAAAAACAGGCTCATGCCTGCCGCCACCCCCTCCGGCCACAGACTGTCTTCCCACAGCCGAATTCCAATGCTTACTGCCAAAAGATAAAGCCAGTACCCCGGCAAAATCTTATGCGTTCGGGCATCCGTTATCGCCATAGCCACAAGGACCGGAGCGCAAAGCACCGCTTTTATTATCCCAATTTCCATACTTTTTTCTCCCCATTATGTATATTAACTGCAAGTTCTTCCTGCAGTCACTTTTTTCCTCAAAACAAAATAGCTGGGAACCAATACCACCATGGCTCCCATCCAAGCTGCCACCTCCGCATAATAGATACCGGATTCGCCAACCCAAATCGGGAGCAAAAGTGCCACGAAGGTTCGCATACAGAATTCAGAAATTCCGGAAACCATGGGAAGTACCGTGTTGCCCATGCCCTGTATGGTGGAGCGAATCACATGAAGTTCGTACAACACCGGCAAACATACCGCCATAATGCTGATGTATCGGTAGCCCACTGCAATGGCCTCACCAATCTCCTCCGGCGTTCCGGACATGAACATTCCCACAATCCGGCGGCCAAAAAGCAAAATAACCATCATGATTACCACAGATGTTGCAAGCGCAATCATGCTGGCTCCCCGGACTCCTTTTCGGATTCGATTTCCCTGTCCGGCTCCCAGGTTCTGCCCTGTATAGGTCACCATGGCAAAACCATAGGAAGTCGCGGCTATTTCCAACAATCCATACAATTTATTGACCGCTGTGATTCCCCCGATAAAAGCAACACTGAACTGGTTCACCACCGATTGCACAATCATGCCGCCCACTGCAATAATGCCATTTTGGAGCGCCATCGGAAGTCCCAGGTAGAGAAGGTGTCCTCCCAAACGCATATCCAACCGGCAATCGCTTCTGCTAAGATGCAAAAGGGGAATTTTCCGCATATAATGCAGGCAATACAAACTGGATACCAGCTGACCGCAAACGGTTCCCAAGGCAGCACCGGCAATTCCCCAATGAAAAACCAGCACAAACAGCAAATCCAATCCTATGTTGGTAAGTGATGCCACCACCATTGCTTTCAACGGTGTCCTGCTGTCCCCCAGCGCCCTCAAAATGCAGGCAAACAGGTTATACATCATAATTATGGGCGTTCCAAGGTAAATCAGTCGCAAATATAAAATCGCATCCCCCCATACTTTTTGCTTTGTTTTGAGAATACGCAGGCCATATGGTGCCAGTCCCTCACCCAGCAAGGTCATTCCTACAGCGAACGCAACGGCAATCACCAGAGAATTTCCCACGGTCTTTTTCAGAGATTTCTCATCTCCGGCTCCAAAATCATAGGCCATTTTAATAGCAAACCCCTGCGAAAATCCCTGAATGATTCCCAACATCATCCAGGACAGCCAGTCGTCTGCCCCCAAAGCCGCCAGTGCATTTACACCCAAATAACGCCCTACCACCATGGTATCTACTATGGTGTAGAGCTGCTGAAACACGTTTCCAACCATCAGTGGAAGGGCAAAGGTTACAATTAGCTTCGTCGGTCTGCCCTGTGTCATGCTCTTTAAACTACTCATTTTTCCCTATCTCCTTATCCCATACCCGGGCAGTCTCCGGCGAAAATTCTAATGCATGCTCTGTGCCAAAAATGCGGTCAGTCCTTCTTTCACATCCCGCCGGATCTCCTCCCGCTATGCGGTTCATATTTCTTATATTAGCACCATCCATGCCAATAAGATAGTCATTTTTTTATAATCTTCTTTTGTCATCTGTCTCGCCCGGTGGGTAACCACCGGTACGCCCTCCGCCCGGAGTTTCGCCACGGTTCCATGGTGCGGCGGATTACCAATTTCCTCCCGGCTGGCAGCCGCCGAGTCGATTTCAAATTGTTCCTGATATATATCCCCAAAAGATATGGGCAGAACCCGGGAAAACCGGTTCTGCCCATTTATATACTCAATCACCCTGTCTTTATAATCCAAAGCAGGAAAAACAAATTACATCTGGATTCAGTCTACCCTATTCTGCCTCGCAAACCTTCTCAAACCTGTTAAAATCCATGCGTTCCTCTTCCCGCTCTGCTGTCACCGGTTCATACTCTGCAGAGATTCCGTTCTCCTTCAATATCTTGCAGATTCCCTGCGACAGTTTTTCTGCGTACTGGTCATGTCTGATTAACATATTTCCCTGATCACGAAAACTGGAGACAACGGACATCAACATGTTTTCCCGAAGGCAGGCAAAAACCAGATCATCAATTGCATCCTCCATCTGCTTTGGCAGCGATACTTTTCCTGTATTTGTCAGCATAATAGTTTGAGCCGCCATACCTTTTTCCCGTGCCGCAGGACGGGCTTCGCCCTGGGCAGGATTTTGTTCAACCAACGGTCCTTTGATTACTCTGTCCACCACATATTCCAATTCCCTGGCTCTGGAAATCATATTCGCCATATCCATCTGCACGTCCATATCCTGCTGCAGTCTTCTGACCTGTTCCTCAAACGGAAGGTTTCTGTATTCCGGATAATAGGGCAGGCGAATGTTTCCGATATAATTTCTCTGAGATTTTTTCTTCATTCTGGATCGCATATCCACCGGAATTCCCGTTACGATATGCTGATCGGCTATCTCAAACATTTCCAACAGTGCAGAATCCACCGCCGCAGCAAGGAAAGCGGTTGCCTTCACCTGCAGAGCATGTACGCGTTCCAGAAGTTCCTGGTTTTTCCAGCGTATCCGGTACTGCAACGGCTTCCTATCGTCTTGACAGCTGTCATCCGGGCATACAAATACATTCTGAGGTATATACACGTCATGGGGCTCTCCAATTTCCACAGTCCCTGCATCTTTAAGAAAAGAGGCTAAAAGCGTGGGGTCATTCCTGTCTTCCTCAGTATAAATTTTGCCTTCCGATTCCACCTGCACACCCGAAAGCCGTAGATAGTAATAAATCAGCGTCATCGTAAATGCAATAATCGTGCGACCGTCTCCCAGCGAATGGTGGGCACGCACACTTACGAACGTCCCATCACAGATTACACGAAAGAGATAACCATTCGTTTCTTCACTGCCAAGGTGCCAGACACCCTGATTTCTGGCATAGAGCTTGCAGGGCAGATGATTCTCCTTCAGATAAAGATATCCGTCCCTGCCGATTACCGGTTTCATACCAAACAGAGGAAAACAGCTTACCGCCTTATCCAATGCTTTTTCCAGAATTTTTTCATCCAGGGGCTCTTTCATCTGCAGCGCGAAACTCTCCAATGAACAACCGCCTTTCCTATCCGTGTAAAAGAAAAATTCCTCCCCCTTTTCCGGTCGCTGTAATGTCGTGCTCATTTGCGTACCTCCTTTAGGGCTTCATAAACATACGGAGGCAGCCAGTCCTTATGCCCCTCCAGATCATCTCGAATGGCAGAGGAACTGTAGCCTACCCGCTCTACGATTATAAACTGAATATCCGGAAACTCCTTCTCCAGCTGCGGTCGTATCGCTTCATAATCCTCCCCGAAAAGAAAGGCATCCACCTTTTCTCCTATAACCTCACTGGTTTTCCGGATAAAATCATAAAATAGTTCTATCCCGTAGCTTTTGCCTTTCTCCTCCGATTCCTCCCGGAAGATTCGTACTCGGTCTTCAACCCCCAGGTCCTTGCTGATATGCTCGAAGAAAGATCGTTTTGTCTCCCAGTCTGTCAAATCCACTCCTTCATTGTATCGAACAAACATATTCAAGTATTCAAAACGCTCCAGGCCATACTTCATCGTTTGAATATGTCCAACATGTACAGGATTAAAAGATCCTACATACACAACGTTTCTACCCAGCTTCTCATCCATCTCCATTCTCCTTTCATTCCATCCGGCTCTTGTTATTTGCAGCCTCTTTTTTATTCACAACTATATCGGTCATGCCACCGTGTCCTCTGAGGAGGCCTGCCGGTACATGGAAGCATATTTCCCGTTCAGCTTCATCAGATCGCTGTGGCTGCCAACCTCCTTAATGTCACCCTCCTCCATGTAGAGAATGGCGTCTGCATTCTTAATCGTAAAGAGACGATGAGCAATCATAAAGCAGGTTCGGTTCTCCATCAGCTTATCCATCGCACGGGCAATCAAAAATTCGGTTTTCGTATCCACCTGGGAGGTTGCTTCATCCAAAATCAAAATCTTCGGATCCGCAAGCATCGTCCTTGCAATTGCCAGCAGTTGCTTCTCTCCGGAAGAAAGACTGGCATTCTCTTCGCTGACATAGGTTTCATAGCCCTCGGACATCTTCTCAATAAATGAATCACACTGCACCTGTTTTGCAACGGCACGAATCTCCTCCATGGTCGCATCCGGTTTTCCATAACGAATGTTGTCAGCAATAGTGCCGTCAAAAATCCACGTATCCTGAAGCACCATTCCAAAGGAACTTCGTAAATTGTCTCTCGTAATGTCCTTGATATCTGTGGCATCCAGGAATATCCTGCCGCCATCTATCTCGTAAAATCGCAATAGCAGGTTGATAAGCGTGGTTTTTCCTGCTCCGGAAGGTCCCACGATAGCCATCGTCATACCGGGTCTTGCATGGAAGGAAACATCATGCATCAGTACCTTATCCGGCGTATAGCCAAAGACCACATTTTTAAATTCCACTTCTCCTTTTACCTCGGAAACTGTCAGCTCCTTCACTGCCTGATCCGGTACGTCCTCCTCTTCCGCCAGGAATTCGTACACCCGTCCTGCGGCCGTAAGTCCGTTCTGAATATTATTCATCGAAGTCGAAAGTGTGGACATGGGCGAACTTACCATGTTTCCGTAAAAAATAAACGCCTGAAATTCTCCAATTGTGAGTTTGTTTTTCAAAAGCATGATTCCCCCTACAATGCAGAGAATCAGATATGCAACATTATTCACAATGGTATTCATGGGGATAACAAATCCCGACAAAAAACGGCTCTGCACATAGGAATCATAAAACCGCTTATTACTCTTTGCAAAATCCTCCAGCTTCTTTTTCTCGCAGCCATAGGACTTCATCAGCATATGATTGGAATAGGTATCCGACACCAGAGCGTTTAGCTCTCCTACCGTGTTATTTTGCTGCAGGAAAAGCCTGTTCGTCTTTTTCATGATAAACATCATAATCCCAAAACCAAGAGGAATAACTGCAATATAAATCAGAGCCAGTCTCCAGTCCGTAATAAGCATCGCTGCAACCAGTCCAACCAGAAGAATCAGCTGTCCCAGAATACTGCTCACCGTAGATTCCACACTGCTGGCCATTGTCACCATATCATTGGTTACCCGGGAGAGAATGTCCCCGGTAGGATGGGTATCTATGTAATTCAGCTTCATGCGATTCAGCTTCTTCTGTGCCCGGTTTCTGAGATTAAGAACCAGCGTCTCCCCCACTTTTACCATGCTGCGGTTCACAACGATATCTACGCCATATCCCACCAGGTACATGACCAAAAGCAGCAGACACCAGGAAACAACATGATTCATGTCAAAGTTCCCTGTTCCTACGGAGGAAGAAAGATAGTCCGTAATATTTCCGGCAATACGCGGCGCAACAGCCAGAACAACCTTAGCAACAGAAATAATCACAACGCAAAAAATAATCATCCCCTTCTGGGAAGCCACGTCCCGAAGGATATTCCCCATTGCGCCCCGGTTTGTTCCTTCGGCAGTTCTTTGTCCGCCATGCTGCCTGGCTTTTGGCATTTTGTTTGCTGTAGCGTTATTTGGCATTTTCCTTTCCCTCCCCTTCCAGATAGTTCTGCGTCTCATAAATATCCTGATATTCCCGACAACTCTGCAAAAGCTCTTCGTGGGTTCCCTTTCCCACAATCCTACCCTTATCCAGCACAATAATTTGGTCTGCGTGCCGAATCGTAGAAATCTTCTGTGCCACCATCAATACCGTCTTTCCTTTCAGAAGTTTTTGTACCCGGCCTAATACAACGCTTTCTGTTTTTGCGTCCAGGGCAGAAAAGGTATCATCAAAAATATAAATATCCGCATCCTTCACCACGCATCTCGCAATGGACATACGCTGTCTTTGTCCGCCGGAGATATTGCGGCCGTCCTGAGCCATCATTGTCTTCAGCCCATCCGGCATCTTGGTAATCACCTCATCAAACCGTGACGCTTCGCAGGCTGCCTGCACCCGCTCTTCTGATACGCTTTCATCATACATGGCAATATTATTAAAAGCCGTATCCTGGAACACATATGCTTTTTGCGCAGCATAGGAAAGATGTCGGCGGTACTCTTCCTTATCCACTTCCTTCAGAGACTGTCCGTCCACCCGGATTGTTCCGAATGTAGGCTCGTAAAAGCCCATGAGCAAATTCATTATCGTCGTCTTACCACTTCCGGTCGTTCCGATAAATGCGGTTGTGGTTCCCGGAGAAATCGTAAAAGATACATTTGCAATGGTATTGGTTGCTTTGGCATATCCAAATATAACATCCTCAAACTCAATTCCGCCGCCCTTCATGACGATTGGTTTTGCCCCCGGATTCTCATCCACTTCTTTTTCATATTCCAAAAGCTCATTAATACGGGAACAGGAAACCGCCATCTTTGGAAGAAGGCTGACCAGAATCGGAACAATTCCAAGACAGGTAACAAAATATGCCAGATACTGAAATACCATAAGAAGGTCGCTGATTGATGTCATCCCCTCCTGCAACTGGCGACTGCCGGCAAGATAGATAAATACAATAGCCCAGTTCATGACAATCAGGGAAGCCGGCGAAAGAAAATTGTTAATCCTGCTGGCTGTCACCGTAGATTCATAGGCTTCATAATTCGCCTGACCTAATTTCTCCTCCTCCAGTTTCTCATTATTAAAAGCACGAATTGTCCGCGCTCCGGTAATCTTTTCCTTCATCAGAAGATTGATACGCTCGATTTTCAGCTGTGTTTTGGCAAAAAGACGCTTAGACTTTGCGCCAAAATAAATCATCATTCCAACCGTAAAGGAAAAAGCGCAAAAGAGAATCAGAAACAGCATCCAATTCATCCTTGCAATCAGAATCAACATTACAACAATAATAATCGGCACAGTCATGGCTGACCGCAAAATATTAATCATAAAAATCTGAATCTGTGTTGCATCCGCCAACGTTCTGGTCAACAGCGCAGACTCCCCGAACCGGTTATAGTCCTGGGGTGACAGGGAAAGTACCTTTCGGTAACAATCCTGGCGAATATCCGCTGTTATCCCCGCAGTCAGCTGTGCACTAAGCCGGGATGCCACAACGGTACATAAGCCTACAAGAAGAGTAAAAATCATCATTCGCATGCCGGAATGCAGGATATAATCCATATCCTGCATTCCTACACCTTTGTCTATAATATTCTTCATCTCCGCCATCAAAAAGATGGTCTGTATGACAACCTGCAAAAACACGAAGAAGATATTTCCCAGTAACTTCCCCTTAGAACGAAACAAATATTTTTTTATTATTTTCCCCATTAGTCCTCTCCTTTTTGTAAACCAGCGGCAAAGTCTGCAAGAACCTCCTTCACAATTGGAAGCAGCATCTTGGCAGTCATTCCCGGAAAGGCGTTGACCTCACAAACCGTATAGTCTCCTTCCTCCTGGCCGTAAAGAAGATCAATTCCAAGCAGTGGAAGATCAAACAATCTGGAAATCTTCTCACAATATGCAATGGTCTCCGGATTCAGTTCCACCTTGTCCACCGTTCCGCCTGCGTGAACATTGGACTTAAACTCCTTCTCATCGCCGCTCTTGCGCTGCATGGAAAAAAAGTATTTGTTTTTCGCAAGCACTACGCGCAAATCGGTACCTCTGGAAGAAGATATGAATTCCTGCGCATTGTATGTTGTTCCATAGGTAAGTTCTGCAAGGTACCGGTCAAGCTGCTCTTCATTCTCGATTAAATCCACACCCTGACCTCCGTAACCGTTGTCCTTTTTGATAATAAAGGGATAGGAAAATCTGCTGGTAAGGCTTTCCTTGTCCACCTTATCAAAAAAGAGAAATGTCTTCGGCACTTTGATGCCGTTGGCTGCAAGTCTCTGATAAGTAAGGGACTTGCTTCTGGCAACTGCATATTCTTCAAAATTAATAAGACTCTTCGAGCCGGCTGCCATTAAGGCTTTCTCGATGGTGAAGGAATCTGTATTGCTGAAAATCGGCCAAAAGGCATCCGGTGCCTTCATCACCTTCCCATTATATGTAATGGAAATTGTATCCCCCACCTCAATCTCTATTCCTGCCCGGTCCAGCAGAACCACCTCTGCTCCCGGCAAAAGCTCTTTTACCTTCTCCGGTGAACCGTACATCTCAAAATCAGAGTCATTTACATTCGTCAGTAATGCCCAAATAGTCATCGCTTCATCCTCCCAATAATCTATAATACTGTCAGCATAACCGGTGTTATCTGCCTATTTCCTCTACAAACGCATTCACTACACTTTCCATGATTACGTCCGGATATTTCTTCTGCATAGCCACCAGTGCATCTGCCATTTCCTCCAGCGAGTCAAAACCTGTAATTACCACGTCTGTGATTTTCAAATACGTGACAACGCTCATCACGTGTGGCTCTTTACTAATCTTCTCCACGGTTTCCATGGATGTCTCAGGCAACTTAAACTGACAGGCATACTTCAGATTCTTTCGGTCGCTGTAGTTCTTCCCGCCGTGTTCCACCTGCTCCAAATAAATATCATACGGATAGCGCCCCTGTGAAGCAGTGGTCAGCAGTGTCATTCCGGACCATCTGGAATTAATCTCAAGGATGTACCATTCGCCATCCACGAAAATCACATCAATCTGCAGCGTTCCTGAAAAATCCATTACATTGGCAAGTCTTTCCAGTTCCTTCTGCAACTCCTCCACATGGTACTTCTCATCCAAAATTGGTCCATATTTGATGGTCGCTGCACCCAGCGGATCATTCACCCCACTGGAAGCTGTATTGAAAAGACGATACGGTGGGGTGACATAGTAATGTCCCTTCGCACCGTGTACCTCCGTACCGAATTCCTCACCTTTGATAAACTGCTCCACAATTACATCCTCTGTATTCTTTTCCGACAGCAGGTATTCTTCTGCATCTTCATAGGATTTTGCAATATGGATTCCCATGGAAGCAGAACCGGTGGTGCTCTTGATTACAACCGGCATCTCCATATCCTTCACCTGCTGCAGGATGTACTCTGTATACAGATTACAGGAGGCACCCTGCACCTGTGCGAAAAACAAATCATGATGCACATACAAATCCTTCGGGCACCGGAAACCATTGGCTTCAAATACCTGATGGGTTCTCCATTTATCGAACGTATCCAGAGCGGTCTTGATCGAATAGCAGATTGTCTCAATACCGCGTTTTTGCAGCTGCTCAGCGATTCCTGCATCACGCAGACCGTTCCAGTCATAACCTCTTGCCGGTCCCGGCATACCAATTACAAGATCCGGCTTAAGGCTAGTGATTTTCTCCACAAAATCCTCAAGGCTGGCCTCCATTTCCATCTCCACGACCTTCACCTTTTCCGGATACTGCACCACGGCCCCATCCTTGATATCCAAATAGTATCTGCCGGATAATTGCGCAACAAGAGTAATCTCATAATCCGGATATTTCTCTGCAACCGCATCCCACTGCTCAGCCCATTTCGGAAAAACCGTACATGTCAACGCCGATTGATCCCGTAATCTTGAATTACTGGTGTATAGTACTATTTTCTTCATAATTTTCACTTATGCCCCTGGCATATTCTCCTCTCTGTGATTCTTTTCATAGGTATTTGCGAAACTGCTCTGCGGCGAATGCCGCATGAGCAATTTGCATAATAAATCGTCTCTGCAAGTTAACTTGCGAGAACGATTTTTATGCAAATTCAACATGCCACGGTCGTGGCAT
>Ga0129307_1002189_pt1 | contig 16606 bp, 10 predicted proteins | sample P1105metagenome_FD_94437 | JGI IMG/M metagenome (GOLD analysis project Ga0129307, IMG submission 94437) | Capybara group fecal microbial communities from Wisconsin, USA - P1105 metagenome | ecosystem: Host-associated > Mammals > Digestive system > Large intestine > Fecal | place: USA: Wisconsin... | reverse complement strand
TCGTCATCGTAGTCCTTACAAGACGTAAACATGCTCATAGATGCCAAGAAGAAAGCACCCATAAGCAGCGTACTAAAGATTTTCTTTTTCATACGATAATAAATTTAAATTAATTAGATAAAAATATATATACTTCTTTTTCTTTCGTCAAGAAAAGCACACCACAAAAGACGGAAATTCATGCGCCGAAACGCATTTTTCCCATTGTTTCTCTCGCGGGGAGATACTTTTTTAATTGGAAAAAAGTTCGCAGGGAGACACATTTCCGGTCTTAATTCTATTCCCCATTTGGGCATTGTCGCCAACTGAAGATTCTCTCCAAAACTGTAGAAGCACCCGTTAAATCGGTCATTGGCATTTGTATTTGGGTTAAAAAGAGTTATTTGGTATAAATAATCTATAAATAATTGTTCTATACGGAAAATTTTACTATATTTGCAGCCGATTAAGAATAAAAAGGTTCATAGAGAACGTTGAGAGTCGTCAGGAAATCTGCAAATTTTACTGTAAAAGGCTCGATACTGTTATCTCTTTTGCAAATCGCTACTTGTGTATTCTATGATTGTTTCACACGTAAGTGGAAGTGCTTATAGTTTGTGATTAACAATAAAGATTTGCCTAACTACTTGTAAAGACAGACTGAATTATCATCATAACGACTCGCAAATATACTTATAATAAAAGATTATAAAACAATCAATAATGCTAAAAATGAAAAAATCAGCTCAAAACGGGATGAATTTCAGAAAAAAGTGTTATCTTTGCACGGTCACATAAAAAAATGTGACAGATTGTAAGGAAGAGCTATAAAGTTCCTACCGTCAGTAAATCTGCAAAATTAACTGTAAAAGGGTAAGAGATCTGAAAGCATTTCCTCCTAGTGTGTATGTGTCGCCGGACTTCTTGATGGGAGTTCGAGTTGCATATATATAGGTGTGAGCTGATTTTTTCATTCTTGCTTTTACAGGTATTGCAGAACCTACTGACAAAGAATGTCAATAGGCTCACACTTCATACTTACTAATGTAAAAGGAAATGAAAATTAATTCTTAAAACTAATAATAATGAAACAAAGAATCCGTTATTTCTGCCTGACGCTGTTGGTAATGGTGGCGGGCATGGCGTCTGCACAAAATGTTGCTAAGATTGGCAACAACAAGTATGAGACTCTCGAGGCTGCCTTCGCAGCTGCTCAGGACGGTGCAACGATTGAGATGCTTGACGATGTCACCCTTTCCGACAAGCTTGTAGTCGACTTGGGAGGAAAGGCCGTGACACTCGACCTCGGTGGAAAGACGCTGACAGGCCGTACAAACCTGACAAGCGGCAACCTGACGGTGAAGAATGGTACAATCGTTGGTGGATCTCAGCAGGCGTTGAATGTATATGGATCTGCTACTGATGCCGAGAATTATAGCGTCCTGACAATTGCCAACGACGTGACTGTAACAGCCGACGTATATGGCGTAAGTTTGTTTGGCGTAACAGCAGGCAGCAACGGCTATGGTGCCGTAGTAAATATTGCGGGAACTGTAACAACCAAAGGCGACAATAAGAACGGTGCCGTCTTCGTGTCTGGCAATCTCGGAAAGAATATTGCCACCGACATGAACAACGTGATAAATGTCACAGGTTCCATTACTTCTGCTACAGACGCTGCCATTGCACTCAACGGCAATGCGACCGTCAATGTGGAGGGCGGCGCCGTGATCACGGGTAATACCGCCATCACTATCAAGCGCGGCGTGCTGAATGTCAAGGACGGAGCCACCGTTCACGCAACAGGCGCAGAGAACCTGAACCCGGATCCGAACAACAGCGGTACTGAGATGACTGGTGCAGCCGTCTCTATGACCGATACCTATAATAATTATGGTGCAATGTCGGTAAATATCACTGGTGGTACATTTACCAGCGACAACACCGTTGCCCTCTTCAAAAAGGAGGCCAACTACACCAACGATGCCACCTACTCAGTCAGCGGCGGTACGTTCAGCACTGCTGTACCCGCTGAGTTCTGCGCTCCCGGATACGAGCCTAAAGATCTTGGCAATGGTCAGTACTCTGTCTATGCTCCCACATACGAGGTAGCAATCAAGAGTGTTACTCCAAAAGCAGAAAGTTGGTATATTAGTGGTAATGCTAATATACAATTCGTTATTACCAAGGATGGACAGGCTATTGCAACCAAATTGCTAAATCAGGAGCAGTTGGACAAGTGGGATATTATCCTTGATGAGAATTACCTGACACTTAAGTCCAAGGCTGCAGCTGCAAAGTGGCTTCAGTATAATTTTAACGTCGTTGGTGCTGGAACAACTACTATCGTCTTCCAGAACAAGGCAAATCCTGAAATCAAGGTTGAGCAGGAAGTGAGCATCTCTCACAAGCTGACTTTGACAATACAGCCTGCAGGCACCCATATGGTTGAGGCTGGACCGGTAGAAATTGTCACAAACACTAAGTTCGATGGTGTTGCCATCGAAAAATTTGAGGATTATACGTTTACAAGTTCCGATGAGTCGATAGCAACGATCAGTGGCACAACGATTACGCCACTCAAGGCTGGAACCATCACGGTGACAGCAACCAAGAACGATGATCAGACTGCAAGTGCATCGGCCAACGTGACGTTTGTTGATGCTCCTGCTAAGATAGGTAAAGTTTATTACGAATCTATCGGCAAAGCAATGGTGGCAGCACAGAGTGGGGAGACGATAACCCTTCTGCGCGATGTAACCGAATCATACTCGTTTACAGGTAACCAACCTCGTACTAATGATTTCGCTCTCACGATTGATCTTAACGGACACACATGGAGCGGAAGCGCTAAGCCTTATACACTTCGCGTTGACTATGGTACCATTACTATTAAGGACAGCCAGGGTGGCGGTGGCGTGAAGTACGGAAGTGACTATGCATTCATCGTTAGCCATTTGGCAGGTGATTATCCATCAAAGCTTATTCTTGAAAATGGAACCTTCACTGGTAAGACATCAGTAGCACAAGTAGGCTATCCTGGAGGATCTGGCAGCAACAAGAAGTATTATGGTGGCGACCTCGTTGTCAACGGCGGTACCTTCGTAACTGTTCCTGATGAAGGCGAGACCTATGATGAGAACGGCAACTTCAAGTACACCTTGAACAAGTTGGATATGGTTGAAAGCAGCTATCCCGGTGGTATCTATTCGCCTTCTACGATTACTGTCAATGGCGGTAAATTTCTGAAGTTCGACCCGCAGAATAACCTCGCCGAGGGCGCCAATACCAACTTCGTCCCCGAAGGCCTCGTTTCTACGAAGTCTGTTGAGAGCGGAGAAGCATGGTACACCATCTCTAAGATAGTAGCCAAGATTGATGAGACGACATACACCTCACTTGCTGATGCATTTACTGCTGCAAAGGATGGTCAGACGATTACTGTGCTCACAGATATCGACCTGCCCTCTACAATTAATGTTACCAAGCAGGTTACCCTTGACCTTAACGGAAAGACTATCTCCAACACGTCAGATCTTTGGGTAGGGGGCAACTGGTCGTTCTTCTCTGTACGGGCAAATGGTAATCTTACGGTTACCGGTAATGGTACCATTGATGCCAAGGAAAACGACTGCTATACCTTCGATGTGCGAGATGGTGGTATCCTCACCATCAAGGACGGTACCTTCACTGGCAACATCTCTTGTGTATACCTATACAATAAGGGAAACATAGGCGTTTCCACGTGTAATATCGAAGGTGGTAGATTCTTCATCAAACAATTGGCAAATACTGATAGCGATAAATACCGTTACCTCTTGAACTGTCATGATGCTTCATATGCCAACAATGCAGCAAAGTTCAATGTAACAGGCGGTTCATTTGTGAACTTCAACCCCGCCAACAACCAGGCCGAGGGAGTTGCAACCAACTTCTGCGCCGCAGGCTATGAGGCTGTTCAGGACGGCGACGTCTGGACGGTTCAGAAAGCTCCTGTTGCCAAGATTGGTGAAACGACATACACATCACTTGCAGAGGCATTCGAAGCTGCTCAGGCTGGCCAGACCATAACTGTTCTCACAGATATCGACCTGCCCTCTACAATTGCCGTTACCAAGCAAGTTACCCTTGACCTTGCCGAAAAGAAAATCTTCAACACGTCAGACCTTTGGGTAGATGGAAACTGGTCGTTCTTCTCTGTACAGGCTGGTGGTAATCTTACGGTTACCGGTGATGGTACCATTGATGCCAAAGAAAACGACTGCTATTCCTTCGATGTGCGAAATGGTGGAATCCTTACCATTAAGAACGGTACTTTCACAGGCAACATCTCTAGTGTATACTTAATCAATGAGGCAGGTACAGGCGTTTCCACTTGTAATATTGAAGGCGGAACATTCTCCATAAAACAATTAGATGGAACAAGCGGATACAATTTCCTCCTGAACTGCCGCGATGCTTCTTATAAAAACAATACAGCAAAGTTCAATGTAACTGGCGGTTCATTTGTGAACTTCAACCCAGCCAACAACCTGGCCGAGGGAACTGAAACGAATTTCTGCGCCGCAGGCTACGAAGCTGTTCAGGACGGCAACGTCTGGACCGTTCAGAAGGCAGCCGTTGCCCAGATTGAGGGCGGTGCCAAGTACGAAACTCTGCAGGCCGCTATCAATGCCTGCGAGGCAGGTACAGAGACGACCATCAAGTTGCTTGATAATGTTACCGACGGCGCTGGTTTTGCTATTCCTGATGGAGTCACGAACAAGAATATCATCATTGACTTCGATGGTAAGTTTTACAACGTGACCAAGGATGCCGTTGGTTCTGGTAATACCAAGACGCAGGCAATGCACTTCTACTCCGGCAACACGCTGACACTGAAGAACGGTACGATCACCTCTGCTGCCACATCTGAGGAGAACAAGCTGAAGATGATGATGCAGAACTACTGCGACCTGACGCTCGATGGTATGACCATCGATTGCAGTAATACCAATGGTGGTACGTATCCTGATTACAGCGGCACTACCTATGAATATTGGAGTTTCAAGTCGGTTCCTGTATTCAACTTCAACACGGGTAATGCAACCATCAAGAACACAACCATTACTTTCCGCGACGGTGACAACATGGGACTCTGTGTAGACGGAGGAACGGTTGCACTTGGCGAGGGTGTCGTTGTGAATGGTCCTGTAAGCGCAGTGACGGGTACAGTAACAATCACTGACGGTAAGTATAGCGGTGCTGTAACTGCCGACCAGGCAACAGTACAAATCTCTGGTGGTGTATTCACCGTGAAGCCTGCTGACGAGTACTGCGCTGAAGGATATATCGTTACTGACAATACCGATGAGGCTACGAAGGCTCAGTATCCTTACGCAGTCAAGACCAAGGAAGAGGCTGGTATCTTCGAGCTGAAGGACTCGGACACTGAGTACGGTTATCCGGAGGGTGTAGATAATGTTTTGAAGGTGACGTATACTCGTTCATTCTCGTCTCGCCAAGTTGGTAATTACCAGGCATGGTATGTTCCCTTTGACTATACGATTACGGCAGATGACGAGAATGACTTCAAGTTCTATAGAATCAGTATGATTGCGGCAGCTCCAGAAGCAGGAACCGTGACCGATGTAGAGAGCATCTACATCTACCTGCAGCCCGTAGGTGAAGGAACCGTCTTGAAGGCTAACAGACCTTACGTGGTTGTGCCTAATAAGGCCGTTACTGAGCATGAATTTGTAGCGGAGAATATAGAGAAGCTCTATCCGATTGATCCATCAAGCCGTCTGAACGAAAAGACAACGCATTTCTATTATGATTTCTATGGAAATTATAAGAAACAAAAGTATGCTGCGAATGAAATCTATGCCATGAATGGTGGTAAAATTGCATTGAGCACTGGTGGAAATGACCTTGGAACATATCGTTGGTATATAAAGACGACAGCGATTTCAGACGATTATGCAAAGTTGAATTTCATCTTTGTAGAAGGCGATGGTGAAACCAATGGTATCAGCGCTCAGACTATCGATGGTGAGATTCAAGGCATCTATACACTTGGTGGCGTGAAAGTGGAGCATCCTGTCAAGGGTGTGAACATCATCAAGTACACCGATGGCCGTACGAAAAAGATCTATGTAAAATAATAAACAAACGATGAAATGAAAAAAGAATATGTAAAGCCTCAGAATCAGGTTGTTGTCTTGAGTGATTGTCTTCTGGAAGATGTAATACATCCAGGTACAATCGCACCAGGTCAGCCGTATGATGCAAAGCAAATAGATTTCGAGGACGACTTTGACTCCGACGACTCTCCCAAAAATCTTTGGGACGATTACGACTAATCCCGCAAGGGTGATAATTAGTATTAAATCACTCCATTGTTAATAGTTGGTGCTCGCTATAACAACCAAGCGGGCACCAATATACAGATTGATTTCATTTAGTTCAATTTTTTATAATTATTTGACTCAGTTCGTGAGAATGGAAAGTCAAAAATGTTACAGCGAAAAAAGTGCACTTCATATTAGGAGTGCGCTTTTTTTTTATCGTTTGAATGTGTTGCCATTGAGACTAGCATGGGACATGCCTATACGCAGACACATCTTGGTTTTAATCACTCACAATGAGGTGGATGCCATCGTCGTGGATGGTGATGAGGCGACGGCGGTAGAGGTCGCCGACGGCGCGTTTGTATACTTTCTTGCTGACTGTGAACTGCTGCATGATGTCGGCAGCATCGCTTTTGTCGCCTAAAGGACAATAGCCGTCGTGGGATTCGAGATAATGAAGGAGTACTTCGGCAAAGTCGAGCGTCAGCTGACGACCGCTTTGCTTTTGATAGCGTTCTACTTTTGCAGTTGCCATGAGCCGGTGGGTCTGCTCGTCTTCCATGACATACACATAATAGCTTTTTCCGCGTTCCATGCGTTGTTTTTGCTCACGGAACGGGCAGAAAAGGTCTTTCATGAGTCCCCACTTCAGGAAAGCACCATATTGGTTGGTCCATGCGCACTCGAGCCATGCAAACTCGCCGACTTTGGCCAGCGGGCGCTCAGTGGTGGCCACAAGACGTTCGTCCTGGTCGAGATACAGAAACACTTCCAGTTCCTGACCTATGGTAGTTCCTTCGGGCACATAACGTGCGGGCAGCAGAATCTCACCTTCTTCTCCACCGTCTAGATAAAGGCCAAAGTCAACGCTTTTAACGACCTTCAATTTGTTGTAATCCCCAAGCTTAATCATGATCTTCCGTTTTCAGTTCTTCATCACCTTTCGTTTCCATTTTATCCTCTTCCTTCATGATCTCTGCATCTACCAGCAGTCCGTCGCGCATGTGGATAGTGCGGTCGGTGATGGAGGCTAATGTCTCGTCGTGGGTGACGATGACAAAGGTTTGTCCGAAACGGTCGCGCAGGTCGAAGAAGAGCTGATGGAGCTCTTCTTTGTTCTTACTGTCCAAGCTGCCCGATGGCTCGTCGGCCAGGATGACGGCGGGATTGTTGATGAGGGCACGTGCCACTGCCACACGCTGTTTCTCACCGCCGGAAAGCTCATTGGGCTTGTGATGGGCGCGGTCGGTGAGCTTCATGAACTGCAACAGTTCCTCGGCACGCTTTTGGGCTTCACTGTGGGATGTGCCCGCAATGTAGGCAGGAATCATGATGTTCTCGATGGCTGTGAACTCAGGCAGCAGCTGGTGGAACTGGAAGACAAAGCCCAGATGGCGGTTGCGGAAGTGGGAAAGTTCCTTCTGCGAAAGGGTGGTGGTGTCGATGCCGTCGACACAGACCGTTCCGCTGTCGGGTCGGTCGAGGGTGCCGATGATTTGCAGCAATGTGGTTTTTCCGGCGCCGCTGGGTCCGACAATGCTGACGATTTCGCCTTTGGCGATATGCAGATCGATGCCTTTCAGTACTTTCAGTGAGCCGAAGCTTTTGGTGATGTTTGAGATTGTGATCATGAGAATGTGTGAGGGGATGAATGAACTTTAATGGGGTTGAACAGGAGGGTGGGGGAGTGGTCAGCGTTTTCTTCGCTGCAGATAGCGCAACAGCGTCTCGTAGATGCTGGTTTCCTCCTGGTGCTGGGTCTCAGTGAAGGTCATGCTGTCTTTAGAGTCGCCATATTGGTCGGGGAAGACTATCATGAGGTTCTTGCCGGAGAAGTGGCGTGTGAGCTCGTTGGGCAGCCGTTCCATGGCATTCTTATAGGAGATAGTGCCTTTACGCGCTGTTACTACCACGAACATGTGGTCTTCGCTGATGGTGGAGGCCAGTCGCGGCAGCTCGTTCCAATGAGGCATGTAGGTGTATTCGCCACGCACGTTGGGATGGCGGTTCTGGATGTATTGCTTGATGAGTTCAAGCGACTCGTTGCGTCCGTGGAACTGTATGCGGCACTCCAGGTTGCCCGCCATGCGTGCCAGCCGTTCCAGCCATCGGTAGAATCCGGGCTCGAACTCAGCCCTGGAGGGCACGACGACCTGGATGCGGCGCAGGGTGTTGAGCGGCTGCATGAAGCGGATGAGGAAGATCTGGCGGTTCAGTCCGTTGTAGAGGCTCTGAATGAACTCACCCCAGAACTTGGGCGACACATCGGTATGCACGTGCATGCCCATGATGATCTCTGAGGCGGCAAACTCGCGGAAGGCATGTTTGATGCCGTTGGCGATGTTGGATGCCAGCCGCACCTGCGTCTGTATCTTTACGTCTGAGGCTGATGCCTGCCGCTGCAGTTGTTCCAGCAGCTGCTGACCTTTCTGCCGGTTGTAGTCGGCGCTGGCATCGTCGTAGACGACATTGAGGGCCACCAGTCCGCGGTTCAGCTTGCGGTTGCGCACCATGATGGCCATCTCGAGCAACTGCGGGGCTATCTCGGGATACTTCACGCAGAGGAAGATCTTCTCGTCGTCGGCCAGTTTCGACTCTTCTTTCAGGTAGTTCTTCTCTTCGAGGATGATCTGCTTGGCAGCGTGGTCGGTCATGAGCGTACTGATGACACAGGTGACGAGAATCATCATCACCACACCGTTGAGCATGTCGTCGTTCACCAGATAGACTCCTGGTGCCACTTCCAGTCGCATGCCTACCATGATCATGGCGATGGCACCAGCGGCGTGGGCCGATGTGAGACCGAACATCATGTTGCCTGCCGACTTGGGCATCTTGAACAACAAGCTGGAGAGGTAGGCAGCCACTGCCTTTCCGAAGGTTCCGAAGAAGGCGATGAGGAATACAACCCACAGCACATTGCCGCCCGCGAACATCGTCCGCACATTAATGAGCATGCCCACGCCAATTAGGAAATAAGGGATGAACAGCGCATTGCCAATAAACTCGATGCGGTTCATCAGCGCCGACACATGAGGAATATACCGGTTGAGAATCAGTCCGGAGACGAATGCACCGAAGATGCCCTCCAGTCCGACGGCCTCAGAGCAGGCAGCGCTGAGGAACAGCACGGCCATGACGAAGATGAACTGCATGACGGCATCGGAATAACGGCGCAGGAACCAGCGTGCCAGTCGTGGAATAAGCAGGGTGACACCCACCAGGAACACCGATAGTTTCAGTACAAACAGCACCCAATAGACCACCGACGACCCCACAGAGTCGGTGTTGTTGAACGAGGCTGCGATGATGGCCAGGGTGAGCAGGGCCATGAACAGACAGATCATCGACGAGCCAACGCTCAGCGTCACGCTGCGGTTGCGCTGCAGTCCATAGCGCCCGACGATGGGGTAGGCGATGAGCGTGTTCGAAGCCATGATGGTTCCCAGCAGGAAGGAGGCCGTGGGCGAATAGTGGAGCAGGTAGATGGAGCCGAAATACGTCAGGACAAGCGGCACCATGAAGGTGAGAAAACCGAAAATCAGGAAACGAGCCTTGTTTTTCTTCACACCCTCCATGTCCATCTCCAGTCCGGCCAGGAACATGATGTAGTACAGTCCCACACGCCCGAAAAGCTCGAACGACGAGTCGCGCTCCAGAATGTTGAGGCCATATTGCCCCACGAGCACACCCGCCAGCACCATGCCGATGATGTGCGGAATGCGCAGCTTGCCCATGATGATGGGGGCAAACAAAATTATGCAGAGCACGACAAAGAAAATCAGTGTCGGGTCTGTGATGGGGAAATAATGCGCAATGTTCAACATTCTGAGTGCAAAGTTAATAAAAAATAGGCACGGATGGCACTGAATGGGCAGATTATTTTTCACAATGGGGATAAAAAGCTGCGGTTTCTTTTCTATTGTCATCCCCCCGTATGACTTCTTTCCACTCCATAAAAAGCATTTTCTTCGTGCAACAGGCATGTAATTCAATATTTTTATGTATTTTTGCAAACGATTTTTAACTGAACATCAAAAATTTAAGGTAAAATGAAAGTAGCAATTGTTGGAGCAAGCGGAGCCGTAGGACAGGAGTTCCTGCGTATTCTGGCAGAGAGAAACTTCCCGATGGATGAGTTGGTATTGTTTGGCAGCGAGCGTAGTGCCGGCCGAAAATACATCTTCAAAGGCAAGGAGCACGAGGTGAAACTGTTGCAGCACAACGACGATTTCAAGGATGTTGATATCGTGTTCACGAGTGCCGGTGCCGGAACCTCGAAAGAGTTTGCCGAGACAATTACGAAATACGGAGCCGTGATGATCGACAATTCCAGTGCTTTCCGTATGGACGACGATGTGCCCTTGGTGGTGCCCGAGTGCAATGCCGAGGATGCGCTGAACCGTCCGCGCGGCATCATTGCCAACCCCAACTGCACGACCATCATGATGGTTGTGGTGTTGCAGCCGCTGGAGAACTTGTCACACATCAAGCGCATCCATGTCAGCTCGTATCAGAGTGCCAGTGGTGCCGGTGCCGCTGCTATGGCTGAGTTGGAGCAGCAATACAAGGAGATTGTTGAGGAGGGAGAGGTGAAGACCATCAAGAGATTCCCTCATCAGCTGGCCTATAACGTGATTCCTCAGATAGACGTGTTCCAGCCCAACGGTTATACCAAGGAAGAGATGAAGATGTATAACGAGACGCGTAAGATTATGCACACCGATGCAAAGTGCTCGGCTATGTGCGTGCGTGTCAGTTCGTTGCGCTCTCACTCTGAGTCGGTGTGGATTGAGACTGAGCGTCCCATCAGTGTGGAGGAGGCTCAGCAGGCCATCGCTGCAGCACCAGGCTGCACACTGGTTGACGACCCTGCCAACCTGCTTTATCCCATGCCGCTCGAGACTGCCGGCAAGGACGACATCTTCGTGGGGCGTGTGCGCAAAGACTTGAGCGACGAGAATGGTCTTACCTTCTGGCTCAGTGGCGATCAGATACGCAAGGGAGCAGCCCTGAATGCTGTGCAGATTGCTGAGTATCTCATCACCAAGGAGAAATTCTAGACAGAGCGTTCTTTGCAAAGAGAAGTTTGTGACACAACAACAAAGAGGGCTTTTCTTTGACAAAGAGACATTTATAGACATTTATAAAAACAATTATAAAGTGCGCAGAGAGACCATCTCCCTGCGCATTTTGTTTTGTGTCCAGCCACACAATGATAGTTTTTTCCCTTATGTTGCAAATATAAAGTGTAGCAAAGACGTAGCAAATTGAAGGGTTTAGGTTAAGCAAAAAAATAAGTGACTGGAAAATCAGCCACTTATCTCTTGTGTCGACACTTGGATTCGGACCAAGGACCCCCACCATGTCAAGGTGATACTCTAACCAACTGAGCTATGCCGACTTTTTTGCGTGCGCCTGACAGGACTCGAACCTGCACATCGTGAGATACTAGATCCTAAGTCTAGCGCGTCTACCAATTCCGCCACAGGCGCTTGTCCTTTGTAAGACGGGTGCAAAGATACGCAAATAAATTGAGAATTCAGAACAGTGAGTTGAGAATTTTTCGTTTTTCAGCGTATTTTTTTCAATTTTGTTGGTTTTTCTCCGATTTTTCAGTCTTTCTTGATGTGAATGACCAGATTCTCTGCATCAAAGCGAATGCCTTTCTTTCGCTCGATATAACGGCTCAGATGACCGCTGTCGGCCAGTTCGCGTGGAGTGCCGACGGTCAGTCCTTCTGTCCGGTCCATGAGCCATAGGCGGTCGGCAATCTGCAGCGCCAGTTCCAGGTCGTGGGTGGAGAGGAAGATGGTTTTGCCCGTTTCGCGGCTGAGGCGTAGCAGCAGCTGCATCATCTCTACCTTGCTGGGGAAGTCGAGAAAGGCTGTCGGCTCGTCGAGATAGATGACGGGAGTCTGTTGCGCCAATGCCTTGGCAATCATCACCTTCTGCTTCTCACCGTCGCTCAGTGTCTGAATCATCCGGTCGGCCAGGTCTTCGATGCCCACGAGCTGGATGGCCTCGTTGACAATCTTTGTGTCCTCGCTGTCCAGTGTTCCCCAAAACCCTGTGTATGGACTGCGCCCCAGACCGATCATCTCTGTGACGGTCATGTTGGCGATATGCGGCCGCTTGGTCAGCACCACCCCGATGATGCGCGCCAGTTCTTTGTCGGTATAGCGGCTCAGTTCCTTGTCATTGACATAAATGTGGCCGGCCAATGGTGGCTGAAAGGCAGAGAGTGTGCGCAACAGTGTCGATTTACCCACTCCGTTGGCACCTATCAGACAGGTCAGCTCGCCGCCATTCAAGGTTGCGTTGAAGTCCGATGCCACAACCTTGGTGTGGTTCTTCTGGAGGTATCCGATGGAGAGGTTTTCTATTTTTATCATGGGGAGAGGTTGTTGTTCTATTATTATACTTTTTGAGGGATTGCGCCATGATGATACCTTTGAGGAGGGCGCCGTGATGATACCTTTGAGGGGCAACACCATGATGATGCGAGCGAGTGCCGTGAGCCAATGCGAATCAACGAGCGCCTATCACTCGCGCAACAGGCGCCGTGCCGTCTCGATGATGGTGTCTTCGCCTTTCAGCAGGTCATCCGGCGAGAGCTGCACATTCACGTCGGGGGCGATGCCATGCTCGGTGCTTTGTTTGTTTACGTCGTACATCGGGCAGGCAGAGAAGCGCACCCCCCAGCCGTTGGGCAGCGAACTCGAGAAGGGCAGTCCGGCTCCGCCACCCGTATGGTCGCCCACCACGGTGACGTTGGGACACTGCTTCATATACTTCACAAACTCGTTGGCAGCGCTGAACACCTGGCGGTTGGTGAGCAGCATCACCCGTTTCTGCCATCGGATGCCCTTCGAGGGCTTCAGCCGTTGTTCCTCCATGTCGGAGAAGTCGTTATGGCCCTTGCCAGTCTTGTGCTGCAAGTATCCCACGGGAATCTCGGTGTTGGTGAAGCGGGCCGCCAGTTCCTCTGCCGAGGTAACCAGTCCGCCGCTGTTGTCGCGGATATCGAGAATCAGTCCGTTGCAGGTCAGGAAGTACGACATGATATCGTCCAGATTGCCCGCGCCCATGGTTCCCGAGAAGCTGCCGAGGTAGATGTAGCCGACGTTGTCGTCCAGAATGCGGTATCGCATGCCTGTGGCTATCTTATAGTCGGTGCCCAGATAGCGTCGCTGCAATGTGTCGCTGAAGTTGGAGGGGTAGTCCTCGTGCCAGCTCCAGTTGCGGCCGTAGTCGAACGAGGTGTAGAGGTTCACGTGTCCGTCGCGTAGCTCGCCCAGCATGCTGCTCAGCACCTCGAAGAGCTGCAGTTCGGTCATGCCGTCGTCTACACGCACCCGGTATTTCTCATAGATGGCATTCCAGTCGATGTTCTTCTCGCCGAAGAAGCAGTAGTGCTCGTCCATGATGTGCCAGAGCGCCTCGAGATTGCCTTTCGGATTGTCGGCATACTCATCTTCGTCGACACATGAGGCGAGGAAGAGACACAAAGGCAAAACGACCAGCAGGGCCGTCCATGCCTTTTTGCCGCCGATGCTATGCAGGATATTTGTCTTTATCATCATTCCGCCAGTGTTTCGTTGTCTTTTTTCTGTATCAGGTTGTTCAGCACTTCCGTTCTTCATCTTTTCTCACCTTTTATAATAGACCGTCCGGAAACGCTTCACCACGCCAATCATCAGGCGGTGGTTGTAGATGTGCTGTTTCAGATGGTTCACCTCGGCCTGCTGGTAGTTGCCCAGATAGCCCACTCGCAGGTCCCACGAGCGTCCGGCCTGCCAGTCGATGCTGAGTTGCTGCCGCATGTTGGGGGCGCTGATGAACGTGGTGGGAACGATATTGTGGTCGTAGTTGCCGCGGTTGAAAATCTCGTAGTACGACTGTCCGTAGTTGGGACTGAACATCACTCCGGCCAGCGGCAGGTCCAATTCGTAGCGCACCGCAAACTGCTGTCTGAACAGCGTGAACGGCTTGCTGACCACCGCCGAAGGCATCACGTTCAGCGACAGGCGGGCCTGTGCGGGGTTGTTCGAGTTGCTGGTGTTGTAGATGATGCCGATGTTACCATTCAGCAGTCCGCCTGCCTCGAGCCGCCAGTTACCAGGCAGCCGCAGCGTGATGTAGCGCCCACAGTAGATGCTGTAGGCCGCCTCCATCTCCTCAGTGAGTTCGGCGCGGTCGTCGGCAAACGAGATGTTGGCCTCCTGTTGCATGATGGTGGTCCATCGTTTGCCCGGTCGTTCTTTCTGTGTGATGTTCAGGAAGGTCATTCCCGCACCTGTGAATTTCTCCTGCGAGAGATAAGTGTCGAGGATGTTGGTGGTGCCGAATCCCACCATATTGACGGATGTGCGTATCCGGGTGGAGTCGGTCTGGGCCGTTGCCGATGCCGTGAGCATCAGCAACAAGCAGCCCATCAGCTGCCGGAGGTAGGGTAGTGCCTTAGAAATCATCTCCAAATAAACTTAGTTGTCCGGATTTATCGAGTTGCGACTGGTGAGAGTCCGATGCAGAAGATTTCTTCCGTGGTTTCGGTTTCGCTTGTTTCGGACTTGTTGCGGCTTCATTGCTGGCCGTCTCTTCTGTCACTGGCGCCTCTGTCTTCTTTTTGGGGACAGGGGCTGCTTTTTTCTTTTTGGCGGGTGAGGGCACTTCGGTCTCAGCGGAAGCAGCATCTTCCTTCCCGACAGCCGCAGGTTCAATGGTTTCGGCTGTTACCGGTTCTGTGCTTTCTACGGCCGTAGTCCCTGCTGTCTCTGTGGTCTCCGCCTTTTCCGGGGACTCAGTCGTTGCTGTCTCCGTTGTCGCCGTCTCTCCGTTTCCAGATTCCTGTTCACCGTCCTCCTCCTGGTTGCCGTCGTCGTTGCCGTCATCATCGGCTTCCGGCTCGGGCTGTCGCAGGAGCTCCAGTTCCTCAATGCTTTCAATCTGCCAGGTGGTGATGCGTTTGCCCTTGGCTTTGAAGCCCTTCACGGCAATAAACTGCTCCACATCAATCTCCATGGGGTCGCGGAAGGCGTCGTTGCCTCCGAAGCTGACACGGATGCGCGGATAGGGCGTGTCGGTGAGCAGCACCAGACGCGAATTGGCATTCTCGCCCAGATAGTTCAGTTTGCGCTTCGAGCCCTCCATGAGGAAGCGTTTCAGGTAGGGGTAGCCCTGCTGGTCGGCATCGAAGAGCACCGCGCTCCACACCTTCGTGGCGTCGTATTTCTCTATGCGGTCGATATTGTCCTCGTAGTGGTTGTTCACGTCGAAGTTCGTCAGGTAGAAATCGCCGTTCTTCAGCACCACCAGTATGCTGTCGTCCTCGTTGAACTCGCCCAGCAGCCGGCCGTGCTCATCGTAGTTCAGTCGGTTCACGTCGGGGTCGAACCATACCTTACGGCCGCCTAGCGTCGAGTGTCCGTGGCTCTTCAGTCCGATGCGGTGCACCGTGTTCTTGGTCAGCAGGTTACCCTTCGAGGCGCGTCCCTTGATGAGCACTTCCGAGAAGTCCTTCTCCATGAATATTTTCTTCAGCTTCGGGTTGGGGTCGAGCGTGATCTTGATGATCTCCGCCTCGCCGTTGGGGTTGGCTGTGAAGTAGAGCACGCGCGAGCCTGCCGTGCCTTGTGTCAGGTCGTATTCCTTGTCGCGGGTGATGCCCGTCACGTTGAATCGCTTGATGAAGTAGAATCCCTGCTTGCCATCACGATACACCACGTTGTAGGTCGTGCGCTTGTCGTTCTTTTTGAACACCGCCACATGCATCACGTTCTTGCCCACGAATATCTTCTCCGCCACACGAATGATCTTGTATTTTCCGTCTTTGTAGAAGATAATCAGGTCGTCGATGTCAGAGCAGTTGCACACAAACTCGTCTTTCTTGAGTCCTGTTCCGATGAATCCCTCCTGTCGGTTGATGAAGAGTTTCTGGTTGGCCTCCACCACCTTGGCGGCCTCGATGGTGTCGAAGTTCTTGATTTCGGTGAGTCGCGGATGGTCGGCCCCGTATTTATCTTTGATGTATTGGAACCAGTTGGCTGTCACCTCCACCATGTTGTTCAGGTCGCGGTCGATGCCAGCAATCTCGTCGTTGATGCGGGCAATCAGCTCGTCGGCCTTGTCCTTGTTGAACTTCAGGATGCGCTGCATCTTGATTTCGAGCAGTCGCAGGATGTCGTCCTTGGTCACCTCGCGCACCATCTGTGGGTAGTAAGGCGTCAGGCGGTCGTCAATATGTTCGCACACCGCGTCGATGTTCGGTGCCTGCTCGAATTTCCGGTCTTTAT
>Ga0129307_1002187_pt1 | contig 16616 bp, 20 predicted proteins | sample P1105metagenome_FD_94437 | JGI IMG/M metagenome (GOLD analysis project Ga0129307, IMG submission 94437) | Capybara group fecal microbial communities from Wisconsin, USA - P1105 metagenome | ecosystem: Host-associated > Mammals > Digestive system > Large intestine > Fecal | place: USA: Wisconsin... | reverse complement strand
TGACAAAGTGCGTAGAAGGTATTATAATACAGTTTGTTTTCGGGGAAGACCCGATGACATAGTTGGTGCTGATTAGGATGAGGGTCCACCCGTTCCCATTCCGAACACGGTAGTTAAGCTCATTTCTGCCCACAATACTTGGCTGGTGACGGCCCGGAAAGATAGGTAGCGCCAACACTGAGCACGACAGTTTTATGGCTGTCGTGCTTTTTTCGTATTTTGCTATATTCTGCAAGAGGTGGGTAGAGAATACAGGATCCACTCTTGTAGTATTTAAAATCCTGTGTTAGAATATATAAAATTAAATTTTTGAAGGAGTTTACTGATGCAGCCAACCGTGAGTATTATTGTCCCTGTATACAATGCGGAGAATACTATTCGCCGCTGTATTGATAGTATTTTGAATCAGGAGTACACCGATTTCGAGCTTCTCTTGGCCAACGACGGAAGCAAAGACGCATCAGGTGCCATTTGTGATGAATACGCAGAGAGAGATTCTCGCATCCGGGTTATACATAAGGAAAATACCGGCGTTTCCGACACACGGAATCAAGCCATCAGCAGAGCGAAAGGAACCTATCTCCAGTTTTTGGACAGCGATGACTGGATTACACCGGATGCCACGAATTCCTTGGTACGGGCGGCTGAGGAGCACCACTGCGACCTGGTCATTGCTGATTTCTACCGGGTGGTGGGAGAGCGGCTCTCTCATAAGGGGGATATCGACGAGGACGGCGTCTTGTCCAGGGAGGAATACGCCGCCCGCATGATGGAAAATCCGGCGGACTTTTACTATGGCGTCCTCTGGAATAAGCTCTACCGTCGGGAGATTGTGGAACAGCACCATTTGCGTATGGACCCGGAGATCAGCTGGTGCGAGGATTTCATGTTTAATCTGGAGTACATTCGGTATGCCGAGACTTTTTATGCCCTGCAGATCCCCATCTATTACTATGTGAAGACCAAGGGCTCTCTTGCCACCCAGAGCATGAGCATTTCGAACACCATCAAGATGAAGCTGACCGTGTTTGAGTATTACCATCGGTTTTTTAAAAGTGTTCTGGATGAGGAGGAGTATGAGAAAAGCCGGCTGAAGGTCTACCGCTTTTTGCTGGATGCCGCCGGTGATGGAACGGTTCCGCCGGCAATTATGCCTGGCTCCCAGAAGCTGGGGGAAGAGCGAACTCACGCCAGCCCGGATGCCTTGAATGGAGAGGGGGCTCTCTGTGACGCATTCCGGAACCGCAAACTGTTGGAACATTATGTGGAGACAGCAGCGCTGAAAAATGATTTGTCCCTCTCTGACGCCTGTGTTCTGCTTTCCTTAAAGCAGCTGGAGGGAACCGCTGTTACCCGCAAGGAATTGGCGGATTTCAATGATATTTCCCGGGGCAGCTTGTCCATGGCTTTGCAGCGGCTCAGTGGAAAGGGACTGATCTCTGTTGAAGAAGTACGGGATGCGGACAGCCCCGAGAAGTTGCTGCGGATTGCCTTTTTGCCGGAGTCCAAAGCGGTTACCGCCGATCTGGAGGCGGCTGAGGAGGCCTGCGAAAGGGCACGGACGGCAGGCTTCACTGAAGATGAAACGGAACAGTATGACGCTCTGATGGAGAAAGTCAGGAGAAATATTCAAAGTGTGCTGCAGTGAGTATACGATGAACCCGGCAAAGGCGGTTTTGCGCCGCTTTTGCCGGGTTGTCATTATTTGTTACACTTTGTTGATCTTCTGAGAGGAATCCTTTTTATGTTTTCTCTACAATGAAGAAAATCAAGTATTCTGGAAGGAGATCGGCATGACAAGTCCGAACGACAAGTCCCTGCGTCCTCCCATTCATCGCAGTTGGCTGCGTCTGCGTCTGGGCAAGGCCTATTATGCCGGGAGAAGGTATTTGCTGTGGTGCTCTCCTAAATTTCACTGGGCAAGGGAGCGGACATCGGACAAGCTGCCCTATGTTCAGTTTGCCCACGCAACGCCGCTGGTCCGTCAACTGCGGGGCGAGGAAATGGTGTGGCAACGGAACAAGGTCACAAATCTGCGTCTGGCGGTGGCACGGCTGGACGGAATCGTTCTGCACCCAGGTGAGACGTTCAGCTATTGGAAGCTCATCGGTAAGCCCACCCGACGTAAGGGCTATCAGGAGGGAATGGTGCTGTTTCTGGGCCGCATCGGCAGCGATGTAGGCGGCGGTCTGTGCCAGCTGTCCAACCTGATTTTCTGGATGACCCTCCACACGCCGCTGACGGTGGTAGAGCGGTACCGCCACTCCCATGACGTATTCCCGGACTCCAATCGCACCCAGCCCTTTGGCAGCGGTGCCACCTGTGCCTATCCCCACCGGGACCTGATGATCCGCAACGACACGGACCGGGATTTTCAGCTTTGTCTCCAGGTGGGGGAGACCCATTTGGAGGGGGAGTGGCGGTCCATAGAGCCGCCCGGCTGCCGCTATGAGATCGTGGAACGGAACCCACGCATTCAGCAGGTGGCCTGGGGCGGGTACATCCGCCACAACGAACTGTTCCGCCGGGTCTATGGTTCAGATGGGACGCTGCTGCGGCAGGAGTTCTTGTTTGCCAACGACGCCATCATGATGTACAGTCCGCTGCTTCCGGAGGGGGAATCCCTTTCAGATGACCATTCCGCGGAAGGAGGAGCAGGGAGCCTGGATGACAAGTAGTTCAAATATGTGGAAAAGAAACCGTGATCAGCTATTGAAGCTGCTTTCAATCTCCGGATGCCTGTTTTCTGTGTCCCATGTGCTGCTGCTATTGGGGTTGTCCCGTGTGGATGTGGACGCACTGTTCCTTCGGGTCACGTCCTATTCGCCACCGCTGTTGCCTGTGGTGCTGGCGGTGTTGGAGGTCGGAGGACTGCTGAGCATGGACGTGCTGCTGTTTCAAGCGAAAACGCCCAGCGGCAACTGGATCATGCGCCGATATTGGATGGTCTGTGTTGTTCTTACCCTGTTCTGGGCCTGTTACCCAATCCCCCAGGGAGATGTGGTCTCCTATCAGGCTGACCGGGTCATTTTTTCCCTGCTGCCTGTGTACCTGATTGCACCCCAGTTTTCTCTCCAACTTCTGCTCTGCGCGTTTCCTATGATGGGAGAGACTCTGCGGGCATGGCTGCTGCAATATGGCGGCGCCGGCTTCTGTGGCGCACATCTGATCTATCTGCTCTGCCTGTCCGCACAGAGCGGGAGGGCATCCAAGACCACACTGTAAAATGTGGTGGAACTCTTGACAAACCTCGATCGTCTATGTATGATCTAACATAGATGATCGAGGTATTATTTTCCTTATATGGCGGGAGTTTTATTCACTGAAAACGAGGAGGAGATATTGTGAAGATTGACAAAAGCTTGATGACGGGGAGCACGACAATGCTGATCCTGTCCCTGCTGGCCCAGGAGGAGATGTACGGTTACCAGATGATCACAGAGCTGGCTCGCCGCTCTGACCGGACTTTTGAACTGAAAGAGGGAACGCTATACCCCATTCTCCACACCCTGGAGGCCGACCGGTTGGTTACTGTCCGGGAGAAGGAGGCGGAGACAGGCCGGGTACGGAAATACTACCGCATCACCAGAAAGGGCCTGAAGGTCCTGGAAGAGAAGAAGGAGGAGTGGAATACCTTCACGGAGAAGGTGAACGCCGTGATCTGCGGCATCTCTCCTGCGTGAGGGCTGCGCCATGGATTGGAAGGAATGGTGCGCCCGCGCGGTGGGCCACGTCCGGTTCAAGCCGGATCGGTTGGCCATTGAGCGGGAGTTGACGGATCACTATGAGGACCACCGCCGGGACCTGGTGCGCATCGGCTATGAGCCGAATCTGGCGTCGGAGCGGGCACTCCGGGCCATGGGGGACGCTGACACTGTGGGGGAAGCTCTGGACAGGGCCCACCAGCCATGGCTGGGCTGGCTGTGGGAGCTGTCCCGGCTACTGGTGCTCCTGACAGCGTTGCTGATACTGGGGACCGCCGCGTTCAGCGGCTACGGCTGGGGGAGCGTCCGGTACTGGACATTGTTTTCTCATCAGCAGGAGGATCCTTACGCGGACTTTGACATGGAGGAGCTGACCTGTCCGGCGCCCATCCGGGCGGGGGCCTATACCATCGCCGTGAACCGGGTCAGGTATTGGGCAGGGGAAAACGGGCAGGCCTATTTGTTTCTCGATGTCACCTGCACCACCCGGAAGCCCTGGCTGGAGGTGCCGGATCTCACCAGTACATTGGAGGCTGTGGACAGCAACGGCACCCTGTACCGCTATGGACACGCCCCTTGGATCATCGGATTCAATGATGACAGCCACATTTTCTCCCAGGGGAGCATCACAGTGGAGCGGATCGAGGACCAGCCGGGGTGGATTGAAATCATTCATCCCATAGGCGGGTGGACCTTCCGGATCGAGATGCCGGGAAAGGGGGCGGAGCCATGAAGCTGACGAAACTTCTGCCCCGGCTGAACCGGAAGCAGAAAATCCTCCGAAATCTGCTGCTGATGTTCCTGCTGCTGGGCTTCTTGTGGCTGGTCAATGATTTCTCCGCCCCCACTCTGGAACTTGCCGTGAAGTGGAAAGCGGAGAAGTATTTTCTGGACCAGCCGGAGATCCTGGGCGTTTTTCCACGGGAGGACGGAGAAGATGACGTGCTGCTCCGGGACGAAAACGTATTCGCATCCACCCTCCGCCGGAAGCGGTTCCTCTGCTTCCAGGAGGCTTTGGAGTTCTTCTTCGCCCACCCTGAGGAGGGGCCGGTGGTATTTTTGCAGCAGCGGGATGCCTTTGACGTGACGGCGGTATACGCTTACGCAGAGCTGGAGGGGGATGTGCGGGCTGTTTGTGACCTCCGGCTGCGCAGCGATATTGACGCCAGCATCAGCGATGAGAGGGAATATGTGTCCCGGCACTTCGACTGGGACGAGACCTACACCATGGAGGGGACACCCAACGAAAACAGCCTCTACCGCTTCGCCTTCCAGAGGAAATATCCCAAGAACCATGAGGTCGGCTACGAGGAACAGCTCTGGCAGTCGGCGGAGAGAAGTACCCTGTTGGACTTTCAGGCTATCCCCCGGCAAAGCGCTGGCTTGGATTTTGCCTGCGATGTCACGATCACCTTTTACGGAGAGAGCGGGGAAATCATCTACGTCTATCAGCGGGAGCTATGGAATACCTTGGAGAGGAGCGGAGAGTCATGAGTGACGAGCGAAGCTGGCCCATCTGGTGCGCCCATGCCTTGGAGCACGTTCGGTTCAAGCCGGACCGCAAGGCTATCGAAAAGGAGCTGACCGCCCACTACGAGGACCACAAGCGGGATCTGGAGCGCATTGGTTACGAACCAAATCTGGCGTCGGAGCGGGCGCTCCGGGCCATGGGGGATTCCAGCGAGGTGGGACGGGCGTTGAACCAGGCCCACAAGCCCTGGCTGGGCTGGCTGTGGGAGGTATCCCGTGTACTGGTGCTGAGTTTGTTCCTTCTGACGGCGGTGATCCTGCTTCGGAACAGCCAATGGACGGCCCAGGAGATGATTGACCGCACGGTGGATCAGTTCACCTGGCAGGCTCCGCCTGTCGGCGCGGACTGCGCCGTGACGGAATATGCCACGCTGTATCTGGCCCCTGGGGAGGTCACGGAGAAGGACGGCGGGTATCAGGTGGCGTTGAACCTGTGGGTGGAGACCGGGGACCCCAGAACCGGCCTGCCGCGGATTCACAGCTATATGCGTGTGACGGACGAACAGGGGCCGGTCCCATTTGGCAGCCGGAGCGAGGTCGGTACCTGGCCGGACAATTATGTGAGTCAGGGGTTCAGCAGCGTGTCCTACGGCTGAACCCGCCATCAGGTGGTCTACTCCCTGTATCTGGACCACCGGCCGGAGTGGGTGGAGATTACCTATCCCCACGGCGGCAATGACTGGGTGCTGCGGGCGGAATGGGGGGCGGCGGAATGAAACAGCTGCATATCAAACGCCCGGTGCTCAGACTGCCGGTCTGGAAAGGCCCCCGGCTGAGCCGGAAGACCCGCATTGTCCGTAACCTGCTCCTCAGCGTCCTGTCAGCGGCAGTGCTGTACGCTGCGATGGACTTCCCACCCTACACCGTGGACGCCATGATGGATCGGATGCGGCGGAACTATCTCATGCCGGATCTGGAGCCGGTATATGTGCTGGAGGACTCCCACACATACAGCGACGACCATTTTCCGGGACGGCATTACACCTACATTATCGCCCGGTCCGGGGAGGACTATCTGGCCTTCCAGTACGACACCCATCTGTGGAGCAGCGAGCTGTTTGTGGCTCGTTCCCCGGTGCTGTCTGAGGGGAGCTTCTGCGCCGCGCGGATCGGCGTCCTGTACGCTGCAGCTCCTGCCATGGCCAATGCGGCCACCGCCACAGCGGCGGTGGAGACGCTGACAGAGACCTTCGTTTTAGAGGGGGAGCGGCTCAGCGGCGAGGTCTTCAGCTTCCCCTATAGAAACGGGACGGGGCCGGATCTTTCCACCGCTGTAGACTTCGCTTACCTGGAAAACTACCAGTCCGGCCCTAATGGCTACAGCTACAGCCTGGAGAAGGCGGACATTCCTGTCACCGTCACGCTGTATGACGATGCGGGCAGGATTCAGGACACCCTAAGTCTGACGGTATCCACTTATGACATCAACAGCTGGTATTGATAGAGACGGGCGAAAGAGAGAACTGCTACAAGGGCATGCCGCCATTGGCGGCATGCCCTTGTACAATGAAAATCCCCGCCGTCCATGGGAACGGCGGGGATTAGTGCGTGGGGAGTTCAGCGGTCTCTTTTAAAAAGATGACTGCGTCTTTTTGAATTCCTTAGCCCTTGTATTCCACATAAAACTCCCGAACCGCGTTGGAATCAGCAGCGGGAGCGGCCGCCTTGGGAGCGGCAGGGGCGGGCGCAGGCTGGCGCTTCTCTGGATGATCCCGGTAATCCAGGAACTTAGGCGCGACCTGGGGGAACAGGGCCAGGGAGAGGACGTCCTCCTCACTCTTGGCAATATCCTTGTATTCCTCACGGTACTTGGGCAGCTCGGGCTCCAGCAGATCGGCGGGACGGCAGGTGATAACGTCCTCCGGCTTGATGCCGGCCTTGGCGCGAACCTCCTCGTTGACCTCGCCGGGCAGCTGGCCGTACTCGCCCCGGAGCATGGCCTTGGATTCCTTGGTAAAGACCTTGTACCGCTCGCCCATGACGATGTTCATGACGGCCTGAGTACCCACAATCTGAGAGGTGGGAGTCACCAGAGGGGGATATCCACAATCCTTGCGGACACGGGGAATCTCCGCCAGCACGTCGTAATACTTGTCCTCTTTTCCAGCCTGCTTCAGCTGGGAGATCAGATTGGACAGCATACCGCCGGGCACCTGGTACAGCAGAGTGTTGGTGTCCACCCGCAGGACTTTGGGATCAAGAGTGCCATCGTCCTGGAGCTTTTGCGCTACTTTGCGGAAGTGGGCAGCAGCGTCGCTCATCTTATTCAGATCCAGGCCGGTGTCACGAGGCGTCCCCTTTAAAGTGGCCACCAAGGACTCGGTGGTGGGCTGGGAGGTGCCGTTGGCCATGGGGGACAGGGCGGTATCCACGATGTCCACGCCGGCCATGGCGGCCATCAGAAGTACCATGTCGCCAGTGCCGGTGGTGTTGTGAGTGTGGAGATGAATGGGGACGCTGACCGTCTCCTTCAGCTTCTTGACCAGAGAATAGGCGTCCATGGGAAGCAGCAGGTTGGCCATGTCCTTGATGCAGATGGCGTCGGCGCCCATCTGTTCCAGCTCCTTGGCCAGCTTCACAAAGTACTCCTCGTTGTGGATAGGGGAGATGGTGTAGGACAGGGTGGCCTCCACCTCGCCGCCGTACTTCTTGGTCGACTTGATGGCCTGCTCCAGGTTGCGCACGTCGTTCAGAGCGTCAAAAATACGGATGATGTCAATGCCGTTCTCAATGGACTTCTGACAGAACTCATCCACCACGTCGTCGGCATAGTGCTTGTAGCCCAGAATGTTCTGACCGCGGAACAGCATCTGCAGCTTGGTGTGGGGCAGGGCCTTCCGCAGAGCGCGGAGCCGCTCCCAGGGGTCCTCGTTGAGGAAGCGCATGCAGGAGTCGAAGGTGGCGCCGCCCCAGCACTCCAGAGAGTAGTAGCCAATGGAGTCCAGCACTTCGCAGGCGGGGAGCATATCCTCCAGCCGCATACGAGTGGCGGCCTGGGACTGATGGGCGTCACGGAGAATGGTATCCGTGATGAGAAGGGGCTTGTTGCTCAAAAATTCCATGATAAAAACCGCCTTTCTGTCAGAATCAGCCGAACAGGCTCATGAGCACGCCGGCCGCGATAGCGGAGCCGATGACGCCGGCCACGTTGGGCCCCATGGCGTGCATCAGCAGGAAGTTCTTGGGATTCTCTTTCTGACCAACCATCTGGGACACACGGGCGGCCATGGGCACGGCGGAGACGCCGGCAGAGCCAATGAGGGGATTGATCTTCTCCTTCAGGAACAGGTTCATGAACTTGGCCAGAAGCACGCCGCCGGCAGTACCGCAGGAGAAAGCCACGACGCCCATGACCATGATCATCAGAGTCTGGGGAGACAGGAAAGTGGCGCCGGTGGCGGTGGCGCCCACGGACACCCCCAGGAAGATAGTGACGATGTTGATCAGCTCGTTCTGGGCGGTCTTGCTGAGACGGTCCATGACGCCGCTCTCACGGAACAGATTGCCCAGCATCAGGCAGATGATCAGAGGCGCGGCGGAGGGCACCAGCAGGGAGACGAAGATGGCCACCATGATGGGGAATACGATCTTCTCTTTCTTGGACACCTCGCGCAGGGGCCGCATGACGATCTGGCGCTCGGCCTTGGTGGTGAGCAGCTTCATGATGGGAGGCTGAATGACAGGAACCAAGGCCATGTAAGAGTAGGCGGCCACAGCAATGGGGCCCAGCAGCTCCGGAGCCAGGTGAGAGGTGACGAAAATAGCGGTGGGGCCGTCGGCACCGCCGATGATGCCGATGGAGGCGGCTTGGGCGGAGGTAAACATACCGGACAAACGGCAGCCCACATAGGTCATGAAGATGCCCAGCTGAGCGGCGGCACCCAGCAGCAGGCTCTTGGGGTTGGCAATCAGGGGACCAAAGTCGGTCATGGCGCCCACGCCCATGAAGATCAGGCAGGGATAGATGCCCAGCTTGATGCCCAGATACAGGATGTCCACCAGACCGGGGGAGAGGGTCTGTCCCACACTGACGGAGGCAAGAACCTCAGCGGACACACCCAGGCTGGCCATCTCCGTCAGGAATTCTTGGGTAATGGCTCCGCCGCCGATCAAATCCCAGTGGATGTGGCCGCCGGCAAAGAAAATCTCATGGAACATAGCGGCACCGGGCAGGTTGGTCAGCAGCATGCCGAAGGCGATGGTGCACATCAGCAGGGGCTCAAACTTTCTGCCGATGCCTAAGTACAGCAGGAAACAGGCAATTGCGATCATGATCAGATTCTTCCAGCCGCCATCCTGGCAGAACTGGTAGAAGCCCGTGTCCTGGATGAAGTTTAAAATTGCTTGCATATCGTGTCCTCCGGTCTCTTACTGGATGACGCACAGCAGCGTGCCGGACTCCACGGCGGATCCCTTGGTGGTGTTGATGGAGGCCACCTTGCCGCTCTTGGGGCACATGATCTCGTTTTCCATCTTCATGGCCTCCAGAATCATCAGTACCTGGCCCTCCTCCACGGAGTCGCCCACATTGACGTTGATGGACAGAATGGTACCGGGAATGGGAGCGATGACCTGCTCACCGGCGGCGGGAGCCGCGGCAGGAGCGGGAGCGGCCACAGGAGCGGGGGCAGGAGCGGGGGCAGGAGCGGGGGCGGGGGCAGGAGCTGCAACAGGGGCGGCAGCGGGCGCGGCGCCGGTCAGCTCCTCCAGCTCGATCTCATAGGCGACACCGTTGACGTTGACTCTGTATCTCTTCATGATTCTTTCTCCTTTTTTTAAATTACAGCTTTTTGATGGAAGTAATGCGGATGCCGTTGATATCGGCACCCAGGGTTTCCGCCAACGCGGCGGAAATGGCGGCGATCATCGCCGGCGGGACAGCAGCGGAGGCTGCAGGCGCAGCCACGGCTGCGGGAGCAGGGGAGGGAGCGGGAGCTGCCGGTGCGCGAACAGGTGCCGCCGCCGGTGCGGGAGCGCTGCTCTTCTTGGGTCGCAAAATGGCGCCCATGGCGTAGGTCAGCGCAATGATGCAGATCAGACCGAAAAACACGGTTCCGAGCCCCATCAGGACGACGAACAGGTTGGAATACTCCATGGAGAACCTCCTTACAAAATAATTGTTTTCATTGTACCAATTCCAGTGAAAAAAAACAACCGTGATTCATGCTAATTTTTCAGTGACTCCCGTGTTGAAAAGCAGTATATTTGTTCAATATAGATAAAAGTTGGTAAAAAACGACCGGTTATCTTGTCTTTTCTTGCGGTGGAACTTGCCGTATAATAGAAAAAAACAGCGCTGTTAAGAAGCTGTGAAATTTAATGCAAACCGCCTATATGATATTACCACGGAGGAGCATTATGCGATATGGCAAAGTGATATCCGGGACCTTTCTGGACCGCCCCAACCGTTTCATTGCCCATGTGCGGACGGAGAAGGGCACCCAGGTCTGCCACGTGAAAAACACCGGGCGTTGCCGGGAACTGCTGGTGCCCGGCTGCACCGTTTATCTGGAGGAGTCCGCCAATCCGGCCCGGAAGACTAAATATGACCTGATTGCCGTGCAGAAGGAAGACCTGCTCATCAATATGGACTCCCAGGCGCCTAACCGGGTCTTTGGGGAGTGGGCCGCCGCGGGCGGGTTTCTGCCGGATGTCCTGTCAGTGCGGCCGGAGTATGTCTGGGGAGAGTCCCGGCTGGATTTCTGCCTGGAGACGTCCAAAGGCCCCCACTTGGTGGAGGTCAAAGGGGTTACCCTGGAGGACCACGGCGCCGCCCGATTTCCCGACGCTCCCACAGAGCGGGGCGTGAAGCATATCCGGGAGCTGCAGCGTGCGGCGGAGGAAGGCCTTGACGCCACGCTGTTCTTTGTGGTACAAATGGAGGGTATCAACTCCCTCTCGCCTAACGATGAGACCCACCCGGCTTTTGGAGCCGTCCTGCGGGAGGCCGCTGCGGCGGGGGTTCGTGTGGAGGCCTGGGATTGTGCCGTAACCCCAGACAGCCTGTCCATCCGACGGCCTGTTCCTGTGATTTTGTGAGATCTCTTGTAAAAGCGGGCCTGTCCGCCCTATATTTTAAAATATGCAGAGGTGTTTTACCCAATGTCATTGCTGGAATTGCTATTGATCGGCGTGGGACTGTCCATGGACGCGTTTGCCGTGGCGGTGTGCCGTGGGCTTGCCATGCGGAAGATCAACTGGGGCCATGCTGTGGTCATCGGACTGTACTTCGGCGGATTCCAGGCGCTGATGCCCTTCCTGGGCTGGGCCCTTGGCTCCACCTTTGCCGGGTATATCCAGAGTGTGGACCATTGGATCGCCTTTGTCCTGCTGGTTTTCATCGGCGGGAACATGGTTCGGGAGGCCCTGGGCGGGGAGGAGGACTGCGGTCCTGCCGGCTGTCCCGTGGAGAACCGGCTGGACCACAAGCAGCTTCTGCTGATGGCGGTGGCCACCAGCATTGACGCCTTGGCCATCGGTGTGACCTTGGCCTTTCTGGAGGTGGCCATCGTTCCGGCCATCTCCATCATCGGCGTGACCACCTTCTGCCTGTCCGTGGCGGGCGTGGCCGTGGGGAACTTCTTTGGCGCCCGGTACAAGCGCAGGGCCGAGATTACCGGCGGCGTCATTTTGATTTTGCTGGGCGTAAAGATCCTGCTGGATCATTTGGGCATCCTATAAACACCCTCTGCGCGAATCTGTTGTAACAAGGAGAATTGTCATGCACTATTCCGGTTCCGTGTACCGTCCTCCCAGCGAGGCCCATAGCCTCATTGTCCAGGTTACCCTGGGCTGCAGCCACAACAAATGCGCCTTTTGCAATATGTACAAGGACAAGACCTTCCAGATTGTCCCTATTGATCAGGTGATGGAGGATCTGGCCTGGGCCCATAATGCCTGGCCTGGTCAGATCAAGCGGGTGTTCCTGGCGGATGGCGACGCGCTGATCCTGCCTACGGAGCATTTGCTGCGCATCCTGGACTACATCCGGGAAAACATCCCAGAGTGTGAGCGGGTGGCGGTGTACGCCAGCCCCAAGAGCATTCTGAAAAAGACACCGGAGGATCTGCGCGCTCTGCGGCAGGCGGGATTGGATCTGGCCTATCTGGGCTTGGAGACCGGCAATGAGGCGCTGCTGAAGAAGATCAACAAGGGCGTCACAGTAGCCCAGCAGATTGAGGCAGCCCAGAAGATCAAGGCCGCCGGCATCGGCCTCTCCGTCACGGCCATCAATGGCCTGTCCGGCACCGTGGGCTGGGAGGAGCACGCTGTGGACACCGCCCACGCCCTGAACCAGATGCGGCCGGACTATATTGCCCTGCTGACGCTGCGGATTTACACCGGCACTCCCATGGCCCAGTGGATCGAGGAGGGGAGTCTGACCATGCCCAAGCCCATGGAGCTGATCCGGGAGACCCGGCTTCTTTTGACGGAGATCGATTGTCCCGGCGCCGTGTTCCGCTCCAACCACGCCAGCAACTATCTGGTCCTGGCCGGAACGCTGAACGAGGACCGGGAGCGTCTCATCCGGAAGTGCGACGATGCCCTCCACGGGGACGCGCCCCTGCGCCGCTTCGTGGAGCTGGGGCACTGAAATAATAAAAAACACACGCTTTCCCCCGGAAATTCCAGGAAAGCGTGTGTTTTTCTCAGCTATATTATGCTTCCGGCAGGAGAACGGCAGTCCCGGCGGCCAGACTATCCCGCACCAGGACGCACCGTTGGTTGCCGCTGGTCCTCCAGGGCAGTGAGGAGGCCTGATCGGGGCGAAACGGACCGTCCACCAGCACATCGGTCTGCCCCAGCAGTGCCCGCTGGGCATCGCTCCCGGCGGACAGCTCCTCAAAGGTATGGCTGGTCCAGCACCAGACGGTTTTCCCGCTGTCATGGACGGCTTTCGCCAAAGGGACCCACTCCTCCGGCTGCAGGAAGGGATCGCCGCCGGAGAGGGACAGCCCCTCCACGTCCTGGGCCTCCATCTGGTCCAGAAGCTCCTCCAGGGGGAAATCCACCCCCGAGCCGGGACCCTGGGAGGCCTGACAGCCTGTGCAATGATGCTGACACCCCGGCAGCAGCACCACAAAACGCTTTCCGGGCCCATCTGAGGTGGAACACTGTCTGATTCCCGCAATTACCATCTGGCAAGCTCCTTTCCATATGCTTGTGGGTCTATGGTATCACCGGGGAAGGAGTCCTGTCAAGGCGGAGAAGAGAAGGACGGCCCCGCGCCCATTGGGCGCGGGGCCGTGATCAATCACCGCTGACGAAGCCTGTGGACTCAGCAGCCGCAGTTGTTGTTGCAGTTGCCGCCCCAGTTGTTGCCCCAGCCGCCGCAGCAGCAGAACAGCAGGATGATAATGATGATCCAGCAGCAGTTTCCGCCAAAGAAGCCGTTATTATTGCACATATCGGAACCTCCTATGAAATCGTAGGCCGATTGGCATCAGCCTCATCCCATAATATGCGGTCCTGTGAAAAACGTGTTATCCATCCAGCCGGCGGCTGGAGACCATGGCCTGTGCCTCAAGGGACTCCGCGAAAGTATATACACCCTTGGACATCAAGGTATCTCCCAGGGTGAAACCGGTGCCGGAAACCTGAGCCTCCAGGGCCCGGTAAGAGATGTACACCAGCTGTGCGCGGAGGAATGTGGTCCCCTTCAGGCTGCTGGCCTCACCGGCGGTCAGCAGGCCGCAGTCCCAGGCACGTTCCATGGTGTCCGCCAGGTTCGTGTTGGCCACGGAGCTGTACCCGAGAGCCCGGAGAATAAACTCCGTATACTGATAGACATTAACGCCCTGAGCGGGCCGCCACTGGGTGGCGGTGTAGCCGTTGGTGTAGCCCTTTTCATAGGCATAACCAACATATTTGGCGGCGTCAGAGCCCTTGGTCAAATCGGTAAAGGGCGAGGTGCCCTCCCAGGCAAGAGCGGCTTCCTCCTCGCCCAGCACCCGGATAAACATAATCAAGGCCTGAAGACGGGTGGGAGCGGCTTCCAGGTCAAAGCCCTGACCATAGCCGGTGAAGCTGCCCTTGAACAGGTGCATGGTCTTCAGAGCGGCGGCCATGGCGTTATAGTCCACGGTATCAGACAGGGTAACGCTGTAAAGCCCCTGGTAATTGACAACGGCGGTCTGAGAGATCACCGTGAAGGACGCGGCGGTGTCCTCCGCCACCATGTAACGGTGATCAGCCGTCAGGACAGTGCCGCTGGACACGGTGCTGCCGGTGGAGACATCCACCACCGCTCCGGAGGAGAAGGACACCGTGACTTTGCCGGCCAGGACCATCACATTGAGACCAGTGGAGCCGGAGAGAATGTCGTCCTCTTTCATCCGCTGCTCGGTCCAGGTGTCGGCCAGAGTGGAGGTGTAAGTACTGGGATCAGCACCGGAGAGCTTCTGCTCCGCGGTGTTCAGCAGGGCTTGGTCCGATGCGTCCAGCTTTTCGTTGATCCGGGAGTCCACCGTGCTGGAATAGGTACCGTTGAGATAGCTGAGGGAGATCAGCGGATCGGTGGCGCCGCCGCCCACGGCAAACGCCCAGGCCATCAGGATGGATAGGGCCAGCAGGATGAGAAAAAACGTTTTTTTCTTCATAGCTCAACGGTTGGAGATACGGTAGCTGAGAGTCAGCAGGCTGTCGGCAAAATGGATGTTTTCAAATTTCACATCCGGCTTGCTGCTGACCAGCTCAATATTGGTGAAGTTCCAGAAACCCTGGATGCCCAGGTGAATCAGGTGGTTGGCCGTGTCCTGGGCTACGGACTGTGGAACAGTCAGTGCCACAACATCCACCTGGTGGCCAAAGAGAAATTCCTCCAGATCGTCCATGGAATAAATGGGAACGCCGTGGATCTCCGTGCCGATGACGCTGGGGGAGACATCAAAAGCGGCATCCACCGTAAAACCGGTCTGGGAGAAAGGGAAGTTCTGCAAAAGTGCGTGGCCCAGATTGCCCACGCCAATCATAATCAGGTGATGGTCGTTGTCCACGCCTAAAATATGGCCGATCTCCGAGCGGAGCTCCTCCACATTGTATCCGTAGCCCTGCTGGCCGAATTCGCCGAAACAACTGAAATCCTGACGGATCTGAGAAGCGGTGATATTCATTTCCTGGCCAAGGGAGTGGGAAGAGATACGGACGATTCCCCGATTACAGAGGTCCGTCAGCTGTCGATAATAGCGGGGTAGCCGACGGATCACAGCATCTGAAATGTTTTCCTTTTTCAAATTGATCACTCCTATTGCGCAATACCGGACAGGCCAAGTCCGACATCTTTATATTATAGTGAGTTTACCGTAAATCAACAAACTTGTCAATTTTTTTAACAATCTTTTTTCTGAAAAAATTTGATCTTTCTGCTTTACAGATAGAAAAAGTTTTGTTATAATATCTTTCGCACTTATGAAAACAGTGCGTTATGCGCCCGTGGCGCAGTTGGATAGCGCGTCAGACTCCGACTCTGAAGGCCGCTGGTTCGAATCCAGTCGGGCGTACCACTCGAAAAAGCTTTGAAACCCAAGGGTTTCAAAGCTTTTTTCTTTTTGCTCCAACAGAGAGAAAATCGTCTGAAATAGCAAAAAGCGCACGAAAAAGCGCACAACATTCAAGTGTGCTGTAAAATTGTCTTGATATATCGGAAAGAAAGGTGTATTTATGGCTAACATCAGAGAGAACAAAAAACGGAAAAACGGTGTCTTATCGCTTCACGGTCTGCTTGGAACGGGACGCACAGGGAAAGCAATCTGCCGCTATACCACTTGGACACAGCCCGATGGTCTAACTCCCGCCAAAGCAAAGAAAGCCGCAGAACGCGCGGCGGATACTTGGGAACAGGAAGTCAAGGCATAGTACCAAAAGGCGAAAGAAGCCGCGGCAAGCGGACAAAGATTCAGCATTATCTTCAACATTTGCGGAAAGAACACGAAAAGAGAACAGGAAAACCTCTGTCCGCAAAGTATCTGCATCATCATTACGGAACGCTGAAAAACATCTTTGGGTATGCTGAAAAGAATGACCTTATCGTAAAGAATCCTATGAACTGCGTTGATGCACCGAAGATGGTCAAGAAACCTGTTGATCCACTTGCTACCGAACAGATAAAGGCATTTTTCAATCGTTTGTCAGATTGTGCGCTTGACTTCCGTTGTATGCTTCATTTGATGATTACTACTGGAATGCGGCGGGGCGAGTGCATTGGCTCAAAATGGAAAGATATTGATAAAAAGAATAGCGTTTTACATATTGAACGCAGTGTGGTGTTCGGGCCGGGAGAAAATCGCCATTTTGGGCCGGGAGAAAACAGCCAATTTTGGCCGGATGAAAATCGCCAATCCGTACCAGAGTGGTGTAGCCAACCCCGGTTCAGATGTGAGTTTT